>ERZ724505.1368-NODE-1368-length-13444-cov-4.718202_pt1 | contig 13444 bp, 12 predicted proteins | sample MGYA00376038_ERZ724505 | MGnify/ENA primary metagenome ERZ724505 (study PRJEB28724, sample SAMN07190884) | wastewater metagenome | isolation source: effluent of sewage treatment plant in Hong Hong | place: Hong Kong | collected 2016-03-17 ... | reverse complement strand
CTTCTCCATCATGGTCTTGTATTCACCGTACGTATGAATACGAATCAGCGGAGGAGCTTCGCACACCATGCACTTGTCTGTAGGACGAAATGCGTACTTCTGATGGAACTCCTGTGGAGTGATAAGCCCGTCTTGGAACTTTTTACGGTGGATGATCTTGTTATTCACGATCCCATTTCTCTTTCTTTGTCTTGTCAGGTGTCTTTTTGACAGTTTTTTGAGGTGCAAATGCAGATTCCGCAAGCACCTTCTTCGGGTCTCGGATGCGAAAGAGGGGCACTGTGCTCCCTCGCACCATCGCAGCGTCAATGGCACCGTCCTGAACTTGCCCTGTAACCCACTCCTCCGTCTCTCGTACGAGCTTCCGTAGGGTGGGCATGTCCATCCAATGCTCGTCTGGGTGAGCCTTCTGAATCTTTCTGTAGCGAATGTTCCATGGGCCGTCTACGAAAGAGTCATTCTCTCGAGGCTTCCCAAGGAATGCGGGGGTCCCGAGGATGTCCGCATCGTTTACGTGAAGGGGCTGGACCCCTTTTTGGTTGTGGTAGGTGATGTTTCGCCCGCCGTAGTGAATTATGGTTGGCATCGGACTGGACAAATGTTCCACGGATGGGTATCCGTAGTCAAGTATGTGTGATCAGACCGTGTGGATCGATGGCAATGGCACACTCCATCGATTGACACTTCAACTTAAAGAGGAGAGATGCCTACACTGCATGTGTAGTGTATGTGTGCAAGACTTTACAACCAGAGATGATAGAGAGCCTATCATTGTTCATGGTGTAGGATTCGAGAATCAGAAAGGTTCATGGGAAATAATCCCATACTCGAATCACATTGTGGTGTGCCTTGCTTCGTATGAGGTTCCCGGTGAAAGCAAAGAGATCAAGAAGAGAGATCGTCTGGTGCGAAAAGTCAAAGATCGATGGGATTATCACGCACCGACTCAAGATGAACTGGAAGAAGGATCCAATGTGCAGGTTTTGTGAGGCTGGAGTTTGTATTCAGGACTACCAAAGCTCGCCAAAGTGGTCTTGCGGTGTAGTTGTTCACGGATTTGGATGGGAGGAGTATGGCAAATGATTGTCCTCGGGCTTGACATCTCAATGACCGCAACGGGTTGGGCTATTGCCAATGTAAGCGGTCAGAAACCAAGCTTGCTTCGCTGTGGTGTGATTGAAACCAAGAAGAGCAAAGCCAAAGGTTCCGGTACGCTCGACTCCATTCGCAGAGCGCACCACATCTATGTTGAACTTGGAAAGGTACTTTCTTCAGAGCTTGGGCTGAAGATCGATCTGATCTGTCTGGAATCGATGAGCTGGCCCCGCAACGCCTCCTCTTCGATCAAGATGGCAATTGCATGGGGGGCGATTGCTCCGCTACTTGCGGATCGCCCCCTCATTCCGATTGGTCCGATGGCTTTGAAGATGGCAGTTAGCGGGAAGAAGACGGCTTCAAAGGAAGAAGTGGCTTCTGGGGTTCGCTCTTTGATGCCGCTGGCGACTTCGCGGGTTTTGCGGGAGTTTGTCCAGAAGGCTTCTTTGCAGGAGCACTGTTGGGACGCGCTTGGGGCGATCCTGGCTTCGATGAAGACGGAGAAGTTCCGGCTTTTGAAGGCTGGCCTTTCAGAGAAGCGCGAGGGTCGCCATTGCGCTGAATTGGAGATTTACCACCCTGGTTTCCTCGGGGAGCAACTTTCCCCTTCCCAACTTGCGCAGTTTGCATCGGATCTGGCTGCGGTTGCGAAGCCTGTACCATCGCCTTGACCATCTCCTGACTCTGGGCTGCTGTGTTGGCTACCCAGATGTCCTGATGCTTCGAGCGATATTGAACAAGCGTTAGATCGCCGTCAGGAATTGCACCAAGCTGAAGAGCGCCCTCACGATACTCATTGATCGTGCAGATACCCTGCGCAAGTGCTTCTTTCCACGTCGCCGCGTCTGGACCTTCCGGTTCTTCTGGAGCTGCTTCCTCGCCCCCCTCTTCACCTTCCCCGCCCATTGCCGAAGCGTCCGACATTGCGGCATCCTCTTCGGACTTCTTGAGTGCATGGATCTCCTTGAGAGGATCCAGATCCGTAAAGCCAAGCCAGTAGCGAAGTGCCGACTCCTTCGTCAGAACCTCAGAGTCCTTACCTGTTGTAGCAATGCGCTGTGCGGTCTCAATATCAGTGAACGTAGGTTTGAAGTACGGAGGCCATGAAAGCTCGCATACCATGCCATTGCCGACCACACGAGGGATCGTAACCTGATCCCCGTCTGGCTGTGCGATGACTCGCTTGGGTACATAAACTCGGTAGCGGATCTTCCTTGGTTGACCATCCTCACCTTCGACAACGCGAATCCCCTCGACTGTGCGAACAGCAGCAAGCACCTTCTCGCAGATTCGAATGATGGCCGGTCCATACTGCTCTCGCAGGGAGTCAGCTTTCTCGATCATGGAGTGGAAGATGCGCTCGATCTCCATCGCCGTCTTCTCTCCATTGTTCTGGAAGAGAATCTGGTCTGGAACACACTGACAAAGACGATAGATGCGCTCCTCGAGCTTCTCGAGAACAGTGATACCGATTGTAGGACCAGAGCCGCTCAGCTCTAGGTATTGAGCTGAGCTATTCTCGCCAAGAAATAGTGCATTGTCCGATCCCTTCCTCAGAGTACCGGGGTTCTCCATATTCGTGACGATGTTCAGAGTCGGATCGCAGTTCGAAACTGTGCCATACCAGACTTCCGCAAGAAGCTGATCAACAGCCTCGAGCATCCTGTACGCACCGTGGCAATCTGAATCCCCATCGATCTCGTCTTCAGAACGTAGATTCTGAATCCACTCATATGGAACGAAACCAAGCCCATGGGGAACACTCTTTCGCTGCATGTACTCCCAGCGAGGTTCTTTGTTCCTGCACTTGATCGGAACCCAGACAGTATCGTTCTCTGCATCGATGACACGTCGATACCAGTACCAAACCTGCTTGTACCTTCCGTCGTCTTGCTTCTCTTCCTCAGAGTAGGTGTACTGGATGGTTAGCTTCGAAAGACGCTTCGATCCTCGACCATTGAACTCAGGTTCGGTCCAGCGGGGATCGAGTGCTTCGAATTCGCACCTTCCATCCACGATCTTGAATCCCACACAAGCCGATCCTGTAGCCCCTCCATAGTTACGCGCCTGAATCATCGCTGCCCAGAACTCACCTTGTTTCAGAAGAGCTCCCAGATAGTCTTGTGTACGCTCGTCGTCTGGAACAAGCACCTTGGGCTGCTTGTTGTTTGAGAATAGAAGTCCTGTGAATCTCGAAATGATGTTTCTCGCAATTCCGAGAGGTGCTACAGGGCGGCGAAGGTCGCGAGGAACGTCTCCCGCAGCTTCCATGCCTGGAGGAACAACACCCTCCTTCTGGACAGCATCCCACATCTCCCCAGCAAGAACGGGACGCCCGCTCCACTCGTGACCCTTCCCATCGTGCTCACAAACACGAAAGTAGCTCCACAGATTGTTGAGCTCTCGTTGTCTTTTCGAGAGCTTCATGTGCTTTGATCCCGGCTCCCCGCTCGATTCTCTTAGGAGATCCCCGGTAAATTCCCGAGCTGTGTCGGGTTCGCGCGTTACTGGCATAGGTAGAGATTACACTCCCGTCTTCTGGATGTCATTGTCTTCCTGCACAGATGTTGTACTCTGCCTGTATGTCTGAACAGGAAGCACTTCCAAATCCCTCGCAGCGACAGCTTGAGCTGCTCAGGGTTGTGCATGGCTATTATACCGAGAAAGGATACTCCCCTTCTCGCCGAGATCTAGCAGAGAAGATGGGTGTGAAGAGCATTCACACCATCCAGGGCCTTGTAGATATCCTCGTGGAGAAGGGATTACTGCTCCGGTCTGCAAGAATCTCCCGTAGTTTGGCGCTCACAGAGCGTGGAAAGGGGTTTCTCGTATGAGCGCCCTCAAACCTGGAGACCAGAGACCTTCGGTAAACATCACGAGTTCTTGGAGAGGTGTGCCAAAGAACGATCGCAACCTTCCGATTACTCCAGATGTTAAAGAAACCCCTCTGGCTGAGACTCACGAGTCTCCGGTGCATGGTGTTGCCATGCAGAAGATGGCAGAACTGCCAAACAAGCGCGGCAAGGGTGGTAGACCGACCAAAGCACAGCAAAGATCAGACGGTTACATGAGCACCGCACGCCAAGCAATCGAGGATATTCGTGCGGAGAATCCTCCGATCCTTGGGATTGTCCCCCATCGATCCGGGAAGATGGACCTTCAAAGAGCTTGGGAGAAGGAATTCGATGCCAGGGAGAAGGAGCTCGAACGTGCCGAAGCGGAGGCGATCCTCTCCGCACGTAAGGAGCAACTTTCTGCTCTAGAAGAGGAGACTGCCATTCGCAGAGCCAACCGAAAGGTTGGTGTTGCTGCTGGAATGGCCGCTTACCGCATGGTTAGGACCCTTGGAGATGTGGCCGAGAAGCTCGACAAGAAGGTCACAGAGACCAAGGACATGAGTCTTAGCGAGTTGCGGGGCACGATCAATACACTATCCAGCTCCGTAACCAAGATGCAGACTGCAATGGAAACTGTGGCTCGCTTGGAGCGTACAATTGCACGCCGTCCTCTTGAGGAGCCTGGGTCTGTTTCAATTGAAGAGGAGGAATTGGCAAACCTCTCGCCAGAAGATGCTCAGAAAATCATTGAGAACATCTTGAAGACGACATACCACGCGGCGCAAAGCGCGGGTATCAAGGTCTACGATTCCACGGCAGAGGTTGTATCGGAGGTTACAGATGAAGAAACTGAATCCTGAACTCATTAAGCATATCGCTCAGGAAGATCCTGAGTATGCAATGAAGATTGAGCGCGATTACAAGCGCGCAATGATCGTTCTAGCAAGAAACGATCCTGCTATGTTCTGTCAGTACGTTCTGAGGAACGGCAAGACAGGTGGCGCGATCTACCTGACACCAGAGCATGTTGCTTTGCACAAGCTAATCCAGCCTTACTCGAGAACTGCGGTTTGGACCTATCCCGAGTTTGGTAAAGCTTGTCATGTAAATGAGGTAGTTGCAACTACAAACGGCTGGAAAACCATGGGAGATTTGGAAGTTGGGGACATGGTTTTTGCTTTGGATGGCATCCCCACCAAGATTGTTTGGACTTCACCAATCCAAGAAAATAGAAAGGTTTACGAAATTGAATTTGATGATGGCGTAAAGGTTACGGCTGACGCTGATCATTTGTGGGTAGCGCAGAATCGTATAGATCGCCACCAGCATCGGGATGCTCGCACTGTGACAACGGAAGAGATGGCAAAGTCGGTCGTGTACTGCGGCAGAAAGAATTGGTCAGTTCCATTGACCGCACCTGTTCAGTACCCAGAAACAAAGTTGCCTGTTCACCCGTACGTGCTTGGTGCTTGGCTTGGAGATGGTAATAGCGACTCTCCTCAACTTACATTCCACGAAACTGATGCTGAAATATGGGAAAGGTGCATTGCTCTGGAAGGTGGTGCTTGCAAAAGGCGTCCTTGTAAAGAAAGACCTCAAGTAGTAAGAGGAACTTTTGGAGGTAAAGGATTCCGCAAGCGTCTAAAATCTCTTGGCGTAGTGGGCAAGGCCGGTTCCAAGTTCATCCCATCCGAATATTTGACAGCCTCAGAAGCTCAGCGTCGGGAGTTGCTTGCAGGTATTCTGGACACTGATGGAACTGTCTACACGAGATCCAATAACGTCAGTTTCGTTGAGGTTTCGTTCTGTATTGAACGTCTTGCTAATGATGTATTGGAGTTGGTGAGGTCGCTTGGATTCAAAGCCAGAATGCGCGCCGAACCTTCCAAGCTTTACGACCGTGTAGTCGGAACACGATATCGCATCTTTTTCACTGCACGAACTCCGGTGTTCAAACTCGCAAGAAAGCTCGCCAAACAAAAACTCCACTCCGCACCCGGAAGTAAGGCAAATGCTCGTTATGTGGTGCGAATCGAACAGGTTGAATCTGTACCTGTTCGTTGCATCAAAGTTGCACACCCTAGTGGAACCTTTCTTATCGGCAAGAGCTACACCGTTACCCACAACTGTGAAGAGTCTGGCAACCTCCTGCTTCGTTCGGATGGTACCTGGGCAAAGATTGAAGATCTTGCAGATGGTCAAATTCACGAGCTGCTCACTTGGAACCTCCAAGAACCAAAGCTCATGAGGGTGCATGGTCGTGTCTCGTCGAACGGTCAAAAGGAGGTCGTTCGTCTGCACCTATCAAACGGACATAAGATCGGTGTAACTCTTGAGCACCCTCTTTGCAGTGCCGACACTCTGGAGTGGAAGCAAGCGCAGCGTTTCGAAGTTGGGGAGCGCATTATTGCGCTTCGCCATTTGGAGCTTGAAAACACCACACCAGACGAAGTTCTACCGCCCGAAGAAGCGGAGATCCTTGGATATCTCCTTGCGGGTGAGCTTCGCAATGGTCGTATGTATGTTCGGAAGCTTTGGAAGAGTGAGAGGTGGTCACAACGTCGCGCCAAAGTCTTTGCCCAAGCTTCCTGGGAGCTTGTAAGTCACGATAAAGATTGGTTCGAGGTGGTACAATCCAAGAGCGCGGATCCGTTGTCATTCACCCCAACCGCCTACGCCAAAAGTCTGATCGAGTTTGATGGTGCGTACCCTATTGGTGTTTCCAGTGATGTTTGGAAACTCTCCGAAAGCTCCATGCATCGACTGCTTACAGGGTTCTTCGTTACAGCTTTCTGCGATCAAGCGCGAAAGATCTGGACGCGAGGTCGTACGGTTGGTGTGGGTAATGGCCGAGCTCCGAAGGGGTTTGCACACCCTTGTCGAGAGACCGGAGACATGATTCGAAGGCTGGCGCTTCGTGCGGGTGTGTCCGTTCACATCAAGAAGGATTACTACTGCCGTACGCATTGGCTGATCTACGTCCCAGCCCCTCAAATAAAGATCTTCTATCCTACTTGTACGGAGTACGGAGACAGCATCCCTCTTATGGAGGGTGTTACGATCGCTAAGGTTGAACGTGCTGTTGCGGATACCTGGGCAGTGGAGATCGCTGAAAAGGAGCATAGCTACATCTCTGGAGGTGTCCTATCTCACAACACTACTCAGATGATCGGTCATGTTCTATGGCGACTTGGCAAAGATCCGAACATTTCGATCGGTATCTTTCAGAACGCCAAAGGATCTGCAATCAACACTCTCAAGACGATCAAGGAGTACATCGAAGACTCGATTGAACTTCATGAGGTGTTTCCAGACCTTGTACCTGGGACAACATGGAGCGAACATCAGATCACAGTAAAGCGAAGCACCTTCCGCCGTGACCCTTCTGTCAAAGCTGTATCGCTTGGATCGAAGTTCATGGGAGACCGTTTCGATGGTCTGATCCTTGACGACGTGGACAACCCTGACACTGTGCTCACGGAGGAATCCAGGGCAAAGACAGAAGATTGGGTTCGTAGAAGTGCTTTGTCCCGTCTTACAGATGAGGCATGGGCCATTGCGATTGGAAACATCTGGCACGAAGGTGACTTGATGCACAGACTTGTGAAGTCTGGTTGGAATCCAATCAAGCACCCTGTGCTGAAGCCAGACGGCACCCCTCTCGATCCAGAACGTTTCACAATGGAGCGCATCCATCACATTCGAGACGTTGACCAAAAGCCCATCGAATTTGAGCGTCTTTACATGCTCAAAGAACGAAGAGACGGAGACCAACGCTTCAAGCAAGAGTGGATCGATGAAGCTCTCCGTAAAGGTAATCAGAACATACTCATCAAGAAAGCTGAGTATGTTCCGAACATTCCGAATGGTTGCCGTACGATTACCGGAGTGGACCTTGGTGTGAAGAAGAAAGCTTCTTCGGACCCCACCGTCATCACTACGATTCTCGAAGCACCGTGCGGTAAAGATCGTTACGAGTATCAAATTCTCAACATTGAGAAGGGGCGATGGGATGCGGAAGAGATCATGCGAAACATCGCAGAGCAGCAGAGCTGGTTCAAGTCCCAAGTATTTGTCGAGTCGAACGGTGCTCAGGACTTCTTGATCCAACTTCTCAACCTGTCGGGTGCGAAGTTCAAAGTCACACCATTCAACACAGGTCGGAACAAGTACGATCCTATGTACGGTGTGGAGTCCATCGCCGGGGAGATGGCAGCTCCGAACGGAGATCGCTTCGGTCTTTGGTACTTCCCATCGGTCGATGGGACGCTCGAGGGTAGTGACGCAGAGATCCAAGAGCTTGTTGCAGAGATGCTTGCGTACACACCCGGAGACCACACCGGAGACCTTCTCATGTCACTCTGGATCGCAAGAGAAGGTGCAAGAACTTCGCGCGTAGTTGCCAAGGAATCCAAGGCCCAATGGGGTCGTTTGCGCCTTCGCCGGTAACTTCTTTCCCGCCTGCCCCGTAACTGATACTCTTAGCACTCAACCATTGGAGGATTGCATGTCTCGTTCCAAGGCTTCGGCCTCGTCGTCTCCTATTTTCAAAATTCAGGATGAAGATCGCTTCTTGCTCAATGATGACTTCATTGAGCAATACAAATCCAAAGAGCCTAAATGGGGTCCTGTAGGTAAGATCGCATATGTGAGAACCTATGCAAGAGAGCTTCGCGGCGAAGAGCTTGTTCAGTTCTTGATGCGCGATATGAAGATGTCGCGTAAGGAGGCCAGAGCCGCAGCGCGTCAAATCAAGTCCAAACGAGAAGAGTTCTGGCAAACTGCGCGCCGTGTTGTGGAGTTCGCCTGGACGGTGTTTCAGAGACAAGCTCGCATGTCGCATCATGCGTGGAACAGTGCGGAAGCTCAGGAGAAGGCACAGGAGATGTTCCGCCGCCTGTGGGACTTCAAGTGGCTTCCGCCCGGTCGCGGAATGCAGTTTGCGGGGACACCTGTCGTTGAGATCAAGGGCGGTGCTGTGCTCAACAACTGCGGATTCCTAAGCACACAATACTGGAATGATACGACGGACAGAGCTCGATACTCTGAGGTGTTTGGCAGGTTCATGGACTTCCTGATGCTCGGCGTGGGTATGGGGTCCGACGTTCGAGGTGCGAAGGCTTTCGTTGTTACAGCACCCGGCCCATCGGAAGGTACTGTGTGTGTCGTTGGAGACAGTCGCGAAGAGTGGGTAGATGCGCTTCGTTGCAAACTCAACCAATACTTTTGCGGATCTTCTAAGTGCGAGTGGGACTTTTCTTCAATTCGCAAAGCTGGCGCACCGCTCAAGACGCTCGGAGGAACCGCAAGCGGATCTGCACCTCTCGAAAGACTCCTCGCACGAATCGATGAGATCCTGAAGCCGCTGATCAATCATCCCATCACACAATCCGCAATCACGGACATCTTCAACGAGATTGGTGTTTGTGTCGTTTCTGGGAACATCCGCCGCTCTGCGGAGATCATGATTGGTGAGAACGGAGATCATGAGTTTGCGGCGCTGAAAGATCCTTCGGATATTGTGAAGTGGTCCGAGGAGCGCGAGGACGAAGAAGATTCAGTACCAGAGATCGTTCGTATCAAGCGTCGCATTGCCTCTTTGCGCAAGAAGCAAGTTGGACTCTCCGCAGCCAATGCGATGTTCATCTATTGCCAGGACAAGATCGACCGTGCGCAGGCTCGCATTCAGAAGATCGCACAGCAGAATCCAGAGTGGGTTCGTCTGACGGCAAACATCATGAAGCATCCTCTGAATACGCACCGTTGGGCGAGCAACAACACACAGCTCTTCGAGGTGGACGATGACTTCACGGAAGTGGCGAAGCAAATTGCTACCAATGGAGAGCCTGGGGTGGCATTCCTGGGCAACATCCAAAACTTTGGTCGCATTGGCGATAACTTGATGGATCTTGGGGCTGTTGGTTTCAATCCTTGCGCAGAGCAGCCTCTTGAAGACGGAGAGCTCTGTTGTCTCGGAGAGCTTAACCCCAATGCTCATGAGAGTCTCGAAGACTTCCTTGCTACCATCAAGTACGCCTATATGTACTGCAAGGCAGTGACACTTGTTCCGACACATGATCAAGCCACGAACAAGATCATGACGAAGAACCGCCGCATCGGACTCTCCATGATGGGAATCTGGAAGATGTACGAGCGCCTTGGGATGCAAGAGTGTATTTATTGGTGGGAGCGCGGTTATGCGGAGGTCCGTCATTGGGACAAGACCTATTCCGAATGGCTCGGTGTGAACGAGTCCATCAAGGTTACGTCCGTGAAGCCGGGAGGTACGATTCCTCTGCTTGTGGGCGAGGAAGGTGGGATGAAGATCCCCACTGCGAAGTATTACTTCCGTACCATTCGCATGGATCATACCTCTCCACTTGCCAAGGCTTGCAAGGATGCGGGGTATCGTGTGGAGAAGGATCGCACTTCTCCCAGAACGGTTGTGGTGTACTTCCCGGTCTTCGATGAGTCCACGAAGAGGACTGCGGAAGATGTCTCAATGTGGGAACAGATGGGACTTCTTGCAGAGCTTCAGGCTCACTGGTCCGACAATATGGTGTCCAACACCATCACCTTCCAGCCTCTAGAAGCTTCTGAGATTGCCCAGGCAATTGCCATGTTCGCACATAGGATCAAGGCAGTGAGCTTTCTCCCGCTCATGACGCATGGCTATGCACAAGCCCCCTATATTCCCATTGAACAGTGGGAATACGAGCTTGCAGCGGCAAAGATTGGATCGTTGGATCTAACGAAGGGCGGTCACGAAGTGGACGAGAAATACTGCACCGGGGACGTGTGCATGAGAGCTGGCTAACGTACTGAGTCTTGTGCTGCTCGAATCATTCCGAGCAGTCTGAACTTGAGATGCTCGAGGGCTCCGACCATCAACATGGTGTTGGAGCCCTCGTAGTTTGTACCCACAAACTGCCCGCCCTGGTTCTCTGTTACATATGCCATCCCATAAATCTCTCCCTTTTTGGCCCTCTCTAGGAGATCCTGAAGGATGCCAATAAGGATAAGATTGGGCTCGTTGGTTACGAGGGAGACAACATTCGACTTCTGCTTCTTCGCCATGTCACACCTTGTGGTACGGATAAGAGTTGCGGACGTTTCTCCAGAAGAACTTACCCTTTGAGGGAGCTTGTAGCAAGAAACGAGCAGTGTTCGGATGAACCCCCTCGTACTGGTAGATAGAGCCTGTCCGAAACTCCACCTCAAGCACCTTTTGAGGTTTGTCGTAACCGACGGACTTGATGTTGGAGCTTCGGACAGGTTTTCTATTCATGGGAATCAGGTTGCGATGAGTCCGAGAGTACGCATGCGGGCAAGGAGGGCGTTGAGCGCTGTACGAGCTTCCGCATCGACTGTAGCACCGCCCGCAGCATCCGCTACAGCGGTCGGCTGAGCTGCTTCCGCAGCGCCGAAGAACCCGATGCCCGTTGCACCCACCACGATTCGGGTTGCGATGTCCTCGGGGTCACGAAGCTGGAGAGCTCCGGTTCCCTTGGCTCGGATGCGAAGGCTGACGTTGGTCTCTCCGTACGCTGCAAGCAGGGCAGGGACGGTCGTAGCGCCGGGGACAACCTCCACACCGTTTACACCCGCCGCCGCCTCTGCGCGGGCTCTGAAGCCCGCTGTGTGGGCCGTTCCGGCATACGCAGGTCGGAACTCCAGGAAGCCTGTCTCCGAAGCCGCCGTAACCACTCCGAGCCCGCCTGCGATAGAACCTGCAAGAACCTCTGTACCCGAACCATTCTCCGTCTTTAGAACGGCACGAACACCAATACCTGCCGAAGCAGTTCCCGATGTGGTGTGCGAGAGTGTGATTGCGGTCGAGAGGTTGTCTGCCGTGGCATCGTTGATGGTGTAGCTCGGTGCCGATGCCGAAACGGGGCCGAATGTCGCATCGTCGTTGGATCCGGCATAGCTCGAGCCAAGGTCCACAAGTGTCAGTGCGCCATCATCCAGCGATGGGCACATCGCAACGAGTGCAGCGAGAGTATTCGAGAGCACAATGCGCTGACCGCCCCGTAGAATTCCCTGAAGAGGGTACGGAAGAGCGCAGATTTCAACCGATGGGTTTGTAATTAGAACTGCCATGAGTCTCCTGTTTGCGGGTTTAGGGTACGAAAAAAGGTTTCGAGAGTCGAGCGAAACCTTCCTGATTTTGAGACGTAGGATACGGAAGAGGAGGATGTATGCCATTTGCAGACTTCAAATGGGAGTACGGGAAGTTCGGAGACGATGACATTCGCACCACAACAATCTGCGGATTGAAGGTAGATATCTGCCAGAAGTCCAGAGGAGCCCCTGGGGTTAAGCTCGGAGGTATGGGTGTGGATCGTCCCAACACCTACTTCCGCATCGAGGGCAGTCCTTGGATGGCTTCCAGAGCCAGATCCATGGTTGAGACTGTAGACTCTCTCGAGGTGCTTATTGGGTTTGCATCTGAGATTGCCTATTTGTCTAAACCCAATGACGAAGAGATTGTACAAGAGCTCAATCTAGAGCGTAACAAGATGGAAAGAAAGGAATGGTTTGTATGACTTGGAAAGTAGAACTTGAATACGATCGCGAAGAGGAGTCTTACGAAGCGGAGACTCTGGAGGAGCTCGTCAAACAGATGCACTCCGATGGTAGAATTCATTGGGAGCGCATTCGTTACGTCGAGCTTTCGAGGATTGCCACGGAAGAAGAGGGCGAAGAGTTTGCAAAGCTCTTCAAGCAAGCTGCATCCGAAGGTGCAACTCTTTACGAAGAAACTCTCCTCTACAGAGATGAGAAGAGGTTGAGTCTCTACCTCCAATCCGCATTGAGTACGTTTACTGGCGAGATCGACTACTGCAACTCGGCAGGTGTCCAACGAGCCAAGAGCAGAGCGGAGGACGTTCTCAAAGGTTGTTTCTGGGATTTGCATTCTAGAAACAAGGAAGAGCTCAAGGAGAAGTATCTGAAACTTCTCAAGGACAAACTCCATGAGCTTGCACCTTGATCTCGATCCAAAACTCCAAGAGCTCTTCCGCAGTTACGGAGACAAGCTGATCCTCAAAGCCAGACTCGAGGATCTGAAATCCTGGGAACCCTTCCTCAAAGAAGGTTACTACGAAAAACTTCTCCGAGCTGCCTACCGCATTCCTGTACGAGATGACTATCCTCCCAAAACCCTTTGAACCAAGAGGTTACAAAGAAAAGTACAGGGCGATGTCGATTCTTCCTGAAACACCGTAACTTTTTTCAGTCAGACCTCGTACCAGTATTTACTTTTGAAGCCCAAGGTTAGATCTTAACTAACCATACGCTGTCACTACTCCGTTCCAACAATACAAAACTTAAAGATAGAGGGGCCGAAGGCCCCGGTACAAGGGTAGCAAGGGATGGGGGGAGATGCTGAGCATCTCCCCCCATGCGTATTGGTGCTCCTCAAGAAAGGTTACACAAAAAGCACCCGCTCAAAATGCCTTGTTTCAAAGGGTTACAAGGAAATCGTAAGTCCAATGTCGATTGTTCCT
>ERZ724505.1367-NODE-1367-length-13444-cov-5.287699_pt1 | contig 13444 bp, 29 predicted proteins | sample MGYA00376038_ERZ724505 | MGnify/ENA primary metagenome ERZ724505 (study PRJEB28724, sample SAMN07190884) | wastewater metagenome | isolation source: effluent of sewage treatment plant in Hong Hong | place: Hong Kong | collected 2016-03-17 ... | reverse complement strand
GGCAACCGCTCTTATGACGTAGTATTCAACTCTACTGTAGCTTCTTATTTAACCCCAGGTATGAGAATCCGCACTACTCGTACAGCAGCAGCCCCTACAGGTGCTATATCTCTTAACGGTTCTACGCAATACGCTAATAAAACATCTCCAGCAGGAATGACGTTTACGGATGACTTCGTAGTAAGTGTGTGGGTTAGATTAACTAGTTATCCTGCGGCAGGGAATGAAGCAGGAATTGTATCTAGGTTTAACGGAACTAATGGATGGGACTTAAAAGTTAGTGCCACAGGTCAAGTTAGGCTTGTCGGTCATAACGGTGCTTTGGGTAACTATAGCGAAGTCGTGTCATATCAATCACTTCCCCTAAACAAATGGGTACATGTCGCAGCTCAACTAGATATGTCAACCTTTACCGCGACTACTACAACTTCATATATTATGTTTGATGGTTTAGATGTACCTGCCTCGGTTTCAAGAGGTGGTACAAACCCTACTGCACTTGTACAAGCTGGAAACTTAGAAATTGGCACACTGAATGCAGGTTCATTCTTCACAGGACAAATAGCCCAAGTAGCAATTTACAACGCTAAAGTTACACAATCCGCAATCCGAGCCACAATGTCTCAAACCCTTACAGGTTCAGAAACATCTCTAATCTCTGCATACAAATTAGACCAAGCTTCAGGGCTTACAGACCTAAACACTGGAAACGCTAACAACCTTACTGCACAAGGTTCACCTACTTACTCAACAGATTCACCATTTACTATAGACGCTAACGGAACTCCTGGTGGAACATACGACTTTGGAATTGTCACTAAAGTCTCTACTACTACCGCCACAATTCAAGTACCAGAGGGCTGTGCAATACCTACTTCTGGTGGAGTGAGTGCGGTTGACCTCTCAAGTTGGAAAGCTCCATTTGGTATGCCTGTAGATGCAGCTAAATGGTATGTAGAAAACTTATACCTTGCAAACGTGGCTTCCGCATCACTTTCTGCAAATACATGGAAAGCCATAACAGGAGCAACCACAAACTTTCCAATAGGTGCATGGGAGCTAGGTTTAGAGGGCTGCATATATGAATCTGGCGGTTCGGTTGCCATAGATGTATTTGTCGGACTTGGTACTACGTCCGACGCACAACCAGATTATCGGCTCGAATCTGGTTTCTATCCAAGTGTTTCGGGAACGGCATTTAAATTTGCACTTAACAGATATGCTGGAGTCAACCTTTCAACAGCCACTACCTACTACTTGAACGTAAAAGCCTCGACCGTAAGCACAACAACTATTGGCATTGATGCATCTTCAGGGGCTTTTGTTATTAGAGCTAAACTAGCGACTCTATAGGAAATAACTATGCCTGACAGCAAGCCAAAACCTAAGACTATCAATACTGAACTTATCTACTATATGTTTGATGAAATAAAATTAGAATTAAGAGATATAAAAAGGGAATATGTGACCAAGACCGAGTCTACCGCACTACGACACCAGATTGAAGAACTACGAGTAGACCTACAAGAAACTAAACGAACCTTTAATGTTCAATTAAATGAGATTAAGAAATCAAGGAATCTATGGGCTTGGTTAGGTCCAACAATGACCGCAGTAATAACAGCCGTATTCACATGGCTAGTAATAGACCAATTTAAATAGGAGGTAGCATGGCAGATTCATCGTACCCAATAGAAATAAAAGAAGCCTCAAAGAATGGCTGGTTTACACCTACTGAAGCTCGCTCTTACTATGGACGATATGACCGCTCAGGGATAACGGTACACTGGTGGGGTGATGGCACAGGCGCTTCTAACCACGACAATATCGTTAATTATATGCTCAGTGGCGCACAACAAGGCATTAAGAGTGTCAACTATGTAGTATCAGATAACAAAATATCTCTTTTAGTTAATCCAGATAACGTAGCCTGGGCTTCTCAATCAGGTAACGCTACAACTGTATCAATAGAGTTCCAGCCTACTTTAAGCGCAGAAGGATATAAAAAAGGCGGCTGGTTAATTGACCAATTAGAGCAACGCTATTCACGCTCACTTCAACTTTTGCCACACTCTTACTGGTTTCAAACAGCTTGCCCTGGCTCTATCAACATAGGGGCATTAAGAGCTGAAGCAGACAAATGGAAATCAGGCGCTTACGACACGCAACCAGCTCCAACGTATCCACCAGCACCTACACCTGTACCTCCTGCAACCGTTACGCTACAAATTACCGACATACCTAATAAGAAGGTCAAACTAGTTCGTGATGCTAATCTATGGGATTTACACTTTGCTAAATATGCAGACGCTAAGGCTGTTAAATCATTCCCAGCAGGAACAGAGATTGAAGTCTCGGCTACCGCTAAACATCCACTAGGCTCTACTTACTATCTATCTGAATACTCATTTAGTAAAGGAATAGGCAATGGAATAAATGTTAAAGACTGCGAAGATGTTGTTACTCCAGCTCCAGACCCAACACCAACACCTGCACCTGACCCAGTACCAGTACCTACACCAATACCTGTAGAACCAGACCGTAACGCTATATTAGCGTTTTTAACCATGCTTAGGGACTTAATAACCGAGTTCTTAGGGAAATTTAAAAAATAGGAGGTCTCAAAATGGGACGAAAAGGTAAAAAGGGTAAGTGTTAAACAATGAAAACTAGCGAAACCCCAGAATATGGTGTCTGGAAACAGATGAAATATCGATGCAATAACAAGAAACACAAAATGTATTCTTATTATGGTGGCAGAGGTATTACCGTATGTAGACGCTGGAATAACAGTTTCGATGCTTTCATGAAAGATATGGGGGTACGACCAAACGGATATACTCTCGAAAGAATTAACAATAATCAAGGTTACTCACCGAAAAACTGTAAATGGGCATCTAGAAAAGAGCAAGTTCTCAATCGAAGAATTCCTAAACACAATAAGAGCGGTTTTAGGTTTGTAAGTTATTTTAAAAAAACTAATAAGTGGAGAGCCACGATAAGTAGAGATGGTAATCAAAAACATCTCGGTTATTTTGTTTCTGCGCTTGAAGCTAACAGGGCGGTAAATGAATACATAAAATTTACCGAATTAAAGAAATGTTAAAAAACATATTAACTCATGATGTGGTTGTTAGAGCAGCTAAAACTTTTGTACAAGCTTTTCTAGCTTCACTAGCGGTTGCTGTTGTCAATGTACATGATGTTACTACAGCTAAAGCTGCTGTTATTGGTGCTGTAGCTGCTGGTATATCTGCGTTTTGGAACTTTGTATTGGCTACTAAATAGGAGCATAAAAATGGAAATTCAAAAAGGTGCAGAAGCATTAGTTAAAGACACTGTTAGTATAACTAAAAATATAGGCAGTTTTGTAATAGAAAGAATGGTAGGTGGTGCTTGGGCTGAAATAGGTCGTTTAGCACATGTAAAGTTACCAGAGATTTCAGAAAATATCGTGAGAGGCGAAGAATAGGTATGACCTATGAGCTTTCACGAACTATCACCTGAACAAGAGTTAGAGGCTACTCTGTTTAGTTTAGAAGCAGAGCGTTCTGATAATTGGTTAGGTTTACGTGAACGGGTCGAGCGAACTGGAGGACGGGACGCTCGACTTTTACTTTTATATCAAGAATCTCAAGCTAGAATGGACGCTTTACTAGATAAGTATAGTGGTCAATTAGCCATGAAAGAATGTTTTGAGAATATAGGTAAATGATATGTCAGAAAACTTTGGATTCGGAACAGACGAGAATGGTTACATTCAGTTTATGCAAGTCTATACTGATTTTGAAGTTAATAATTTTGAAGACTATAAAGAAGTATTTAAAACTCTCCATATGATAGCATTAGAAAATCCTGGAGTTATGCCAATTCTTGTGTTTGGAGAGAACAATGGAGAAGCTTGATGAAGACCCTGAAGATGAAGTTTTACCAAATATTATACTTTCTGAGGCATTGGGAGAAATGGTAATGAGAGATACTTTTATTGATGGTTTAAGTTTAGGTATTTGGGATGAGGAATTAGGTTATTATCGAGCAGAAAAAGATATTACTACTCAAGAGGACATGAAGAATGGTATATGGTAAATATGAAGGGTGAATCTTTAACACCTATCGAGAGACACGAGAGACTAGGTACGGCGGCTTGGGCAGGATTATTAGTATTAGCTGGTATATATGACTACAAATGCTCTGACACGCTCTCTGAGGCCTACAGAAGGAACTTTAAGGCTCATCCAGTTATTGTAGGAGTAGCTTCTTTAGGATTGGCTGCACATTTATTAAGACCTGATTCTTTAGCTAAATACGACCCAATGACTAGAGGACTTGATTTAATTAAACGTTTATAATTTGTAATAAAACATACAAATTTATTAATTTTATAGGTATATAAGTAGTATAAGCCAATATTTCATTAGAGATAACGGTCAGTGGAGGTTCTATGAAACATGTTAAACACATGAACAAGCGGCAATATCGCGCTTATAAAAAAGCATATAAAGACTATGCTAATTATATTGCTACGAGCGATGAACACCCTGCTTGGTGGGGTAAGTATATCGATTACTAGAATATAATCTTTTTCTTAACCATTTTCTACGAAGACGGTCAAGTTTTGATTCTGATATAGAGTTAGCTAACTCATAATCTAATTGAAAGTTAATCAAAGTGTGCGGCTACTGCCTAATACTCCTTAACTAGTCTATTATATCAATTAGTAAAAATTAAGTAACTTACCAACTTGTTTTTTTATAGCATTATATTGTGGTCCATCTATTAAAAGTAATTTATGTTGAGGATAATATTTTTTAAATCTTTTTAATTTAGTTTTGCTTCGACTATCCATAAAACCTTTAACTTCATGATATTCAAATAATTCTGGTGTTAAAAAAACTTTAAAATCTGGAGTGTAGCTTCTAGTACCAAGTTTAATAACTTCGAATATAAATGTGTCTGGTTCAAATTCCCATTTGTATATTTCTTTGTGGTCAATTAAAAAATCTAAATAAAGCGCGTAATTAGCCTCCCATTTGCTTCTAAAATATAAAGTAGTACCATTAATATCGTAATACCCTCGTTGAATATTAGCATATCCACTGTTATCATATGACAAATTAATGGGCATTTTTCCAGTTAGAGAAGTAGATAATTTAATTCGATGTTCTAGTGATAGACTATCTCGTGGTTGCCTAATCTTTTCTTGAACATCTGGTCGTAACATAGCTAACTTAGTCAACTTAGATATATTATCTTTGTTTTCTTTGGAATTTCTTGGTAGTGTACCTTTCTTGCGGCGCCATTTAGTAGTCCTGGAAACTTCTTTACTCCAACTACAATTACCACAAATTACCTTATCATATGTAACTGTAAATCTAGTTCCTTTACAATCTGGGCAAGTTAGACTTTTTGGATTTGGTAAATCCTTGCTTTGAGCATACATAATTAAATCCTAGAGCATGTACAATAAAAAGAAATAAAAACCAATACTAACACCAATTAATGAACCTATCCCAAAACAGGTTATCTTAAATAACATTTTTTCCATTTTTAATATTTTTTAGTACGCTTGCTTTTAATACCACCTTTTCTACCAGCTTCTCTAGCTAGTTCACGGTTAGCATAGAATCCACCAGTTCGTCCTATTTTGCCTCCAATAGCACCAATTCTTTTGTAAAAATCTTCACCATGTTGAATTTTATTTGTTATTGCGGCTGCTTTACCGCCAGCTTTAGTTCCTGCCATTATATTTTCGCCTTTATGTATTCTAAATAATTTGATATATCTGCGAGTTCTCGCTTTGGATTTTTAGCCATCTCTTCGTCTATATAAGCTATGACTATATCCAATGCTTCTTTTAGTTCCATTGTTAATCTTCCTTGTTTTTAGCTTTAATATCTACTGCATAGAAGTGGTCAAATTGATTTACGTTACCATTTGGGTGCATAGTTACATTGAGTACATTACCTTCTTTTAGATACGGAATCCATTTTTGCCACATTTCGGCTGCACAGTTTTTGGTTAGATTTAAATATATAGTTCCTTTTTCACCATCCTCTCTTTTAAATGCAATTCTTTTATATTCAGCATCATTATACTTACTTCCTTGCCAAGGACCAACACTCCAAACTATTAATTTCATTGCTTGTTCCATTTACCTTCCCGAAGTAATACCTCTTCAATTGAAGGAAATGGTATATGTATTCCAAACTTTTCTCCAAGGTGACGATTAATCGTGTCAAATACTTCGTCTATTTCTTTAGTTGTTAATTCTGTAGTAGATTTTTTACTTAACTGAGCTTGTTGAATTGGACGCCATAAATATTCTTTAGTTGACTGTGGGCTCCATGGAATTTCAACATCTGGTTTTAAAGTTTTACGCATATCAAGACCTGCACTATTAAGTTCATCAGCTAACAAACGAAACAAAACATGTAAAGCTCTATTTTGTCTATCAGTTCTTTTAGGGTAGATCTTATCTTCAACCATATTAAAATGTCAAACTTTCAATTATTTCATCAATTTCTTTAAGAGTATTTAATTGCCACTCTTTAAAAAACTCTATTTTGTCTTCAACATCAACTCGGTTAACTTTAATTACATGAAATGGCACTGAAGGAATACGAGGGTCATAAAAAACCACATATAATACCAGCAGTTCATCATTAACAACAAAATATTGTATTACTTGACTTTCAAACTCTGGTGGTACTTTATTTTCTATGACAGCTTGTAAATGTCTCGCTGGACTTAAACATTTGACTTCAACAGCACCAGTATATCCTAGTTCACTTTTAAGTAAAGCATCTGGTGAATTCATGACATCATTACTAAAACTAGATATGCAAATTCCAGGTCGTTCAATAGTCGTAGTTTTACCTAACTTCATTTCTTTAGAAAAAATATCTAAGGCCTCTTCTTCAAGTCGAAGTCCACGGTCCATTCGATTTTCATCATCAGGGTCCAAACCTAAACGTTCAGCTATGATTTGATAAAAACCTATTTTACGTGTACCTCTTTTAGAATAGACATCACCAAGTACAGTTCCAGATATTTTACCGCGTCTAGTTTCTAGCCATTCTGGAGTGTTTTGATTAACGTCAATTATTTTCATCGTAAACTCTCCCATGTTTCAATCATCTCTTCAATTGCTTTTATTACTTTTTTTAAAGCATCAATTTTAGCATCAATGATAGTATCTTTAATTACATCACTCATTTTTTCGCCTCTAATTCTGCTTTACGCCTATTTTTAGCTTCTAAAATTTCAGGTATAGCTTTATTAGTAGTTAACCATAGTTCTTTTAATTCATCTAAAGTTTTAGCTTTATCAAAAAGTTCTACTTGCTCTTCTATATATTGTTCTTGCTGCAAGCGTTTTTCTTCCTCGTAAAGTTCCATTTCTTCAAAGCTAGCAACTTCACCAGAAACTAAGTAACCTAAGATAGCTAATGCTCGTCCTATTGCTACAGTTTCAAGTTTCTCATAGCCTTTTTTATCAGTAATCATTCCTTTAGAATGACCTACTGCATCAGCACTACCTCTAGCTTCTTTAGCATTGCCTATCGCTTTAAGTACTTCTAGATATTCAGTTTTATCTTTCCATACCCATGCAGTAAATTCATATGACCCGTCTTCATTCAGAGTGCGGTCAGTCTCTATTTTGCCGTTTGCACGGTCTTCACGAAACATCTTAAGTCTTGCAGGTACTCGAGCATATTCTGCTCCACCTGTAATCTTTGTAGTTTGTACTGTTCTAGTTGCCATATAAACCTCCTAACGGCGATATGTGTCCATTGCATGATTAAACCATGAATGTTCACCTTGTTCTTCACAGTAACGTCGACCATCACCATCACACGTTATTTTATCTATATATTTAATATCTATTTTTTTACCAATACCTGGCGTTAATAGATATTCACTGCGTAAACGATTAACCCATCTACGAAATGCTTCTAGTTCAGTTTTTGGCTCTGCTTTAACAATATCGATTGCTTGCATAATCACCTCCTCAAAACTCTTTTATTAAATTAGTGTAAAGTAGTGTGCAAACATATATGCGTTTTCTGCTACAAATGCTAGAACTACTAATCCGAACTTGTGCCTTTTTGCAAGTTCCCATAAGATTGTAGGTGTTCCTAACTCGTTTGCAGCTTTGATAGCTTGGTTACGAGCAGTCCTTTCTACGTTCTTACTTTTACTTGGTTTTACAGGCGTTTCAATATATTGTGTAGCTAATGACATAATATATTCTCCTTTTTATTATTTTGATATTGGAGTGGCCAAGATCGTTGGGCTATATTTGTATTACTTTGTACCCTTTCATCGTTGGTCACATAAGCATCTTATCACGCTCATTTATAAATGTACACCCTAAAATTAAAAAAACTAGAATTATAAGAATAATGTCATAATAGGTATTCGTGTTATAATAGATATAGAAGACTATAGTTTTACATCTCTTTTGATTTGTATACCTTTCATCGGGACTATAGTCTTCTTTTTTATTTAAAAGAGAAAACCCCTCCGTTCAGAGCTGTTGCAATGAACTGCGAGGGGTCAAGGTAGTGTTCTCAGCTGAGGGTAATCAGCTTATATCTTCTTTGGGAGAGATATACATTAATAATAACAAAATAGTTTTAATTTTAAAATATACATGCTATTATTCATTTAACACTAGAGGTAGTGTTCTTGCGGGGATATCACCTAACGGTAAGAGGAAGCAAGTAAAATAAATAGCTCTGGGTTAGGCGACCGACACGACCGAAGACCAACGTCACAATACTAGGAATAGCAATCGAATAGCTAAATACTAGTGACGGAGGGGAGAGGGAGAAGAGGGAAGGTCCGGGACTTAGGGGTCCTATATAGATTTATAAATAAGCAGATTAGAACACAATTTAGATAAACAAAAAAAATTATAAAAAAGGGTTTACATTTATAAACAAACGTGTATAATGGTTAAAGTTAACTAACGATGAAAGGTAACACTATGAAACATAGATTAACATACATAGATTGCATATTAATTATAGAAGCTATATTATTTGTCATATTTTTAGGTTTATTAGTTACAAAACCATCTCAACCTTGTACTTTAACTTTTGAAATACAAAAAGGTAGAAATTTTAACCAACCATATCCTGTGTATTCACATTGTAGTGGTGGTGAACCTGCAACAGTAATAGGAGATATTCATGGAGATAAATGATACAACACAAGTATGGCAAGAAAAACTGCAGCAATGTTTAGTAGCATATGATTGTGTGTCTAATCCAAGAAATATGGAAGTTAGAGAAGTAATTAGCGGCAAATATGTTGTACCAATGCCAGCCTATATTAACCTTAAAGCGAGAAATGTTAATATCGGCTTTATGTTTGCAGAAGCTGCATGGATATTGTCAGGCAGCAATCGATTAGATGAATTAACTCCACATATTAAAGGATATGCAAGATTTAGTGATGATGATGTGTTTATGCGTGGAGCTTATGGACCTAAGGTTGTTGACCAATTAGGGTACATAGTAGATACCATCGCTACAGATAATGATTCTAGACAAGCAGTTCTTAATATTTGGCGTGAAAGACCAGGTTACAGTAAAGATATTCCATGTACAATTAGCATGCAATTTCTGCTAAGAGATAAAAAATTACATGCAGTAGTCACTATGAGGTCCAACGACGTTGTTCTAGGATTCACGTATGATGTTTTCACGTTTAGCATGGTAACTCTTGCAGTTTCTCTTTTACTAAAGGCTAGAGGCATCCAGAATGAGTTAGGTAACTTACATGTTAATGCTGGAAGTTTACACTTATATGAAGATTATTATGAACGAGCTAGCTTGTGGGTTGAAGGTGAACAAGCTGACCAAGAGGTGCACAAATGTGTAGGTCAGGTTTTGGAGGGATCTTCAACCTACGAGTTACTTGTTGATAATTTAAAAAAAGGAGCAGAAAGTGCCAAAAACAGTCATTAAAAATGAGTTTCATGGATTATCACAAACAGGAACATATCGCTCGTGGTATGGAATGAAAAATAGATGTCTTAATCCGAATACATTTAGTTATTACAGGTATGGTGGTCGAGGGATAAAAATATATAATCCATGGATAAAAAGTTTTAAAGCCTTTTATGATGACATGGGACCAAGACCAGAAGGAACATCACTAGATAGAATTGATGTAGATGACCATTATAAACCAGAGAATTGTCGATGGGCTACAAATGTAGAGCAAGCACGTGAAAAGAAAAAGGAGATACTATATGTCACGAAAAGTTTATAACACAACTCAACTAGAGCCACTTATGGCAATTGAAAGAGGAATTATGCATCGAGACATGAATGCTCATATATTTCGCTGGACTCACGTATTGAAAAATGCTAAAATTGGTGAAACTATAGTAGACTTTGGTTCTGGTAAGTGTAATTTATTAGAAGTGATGTACAGAAATAGGTATAAACCAAAAAAATATATAGCATTAGAATATACCCAAAAAGATTTAGATTTTGCAAAAAATAAATTTAAAGGCTTAAAATTTCCTGTAGAGTTTTATCAGCAAGACATTATTAATCCAACTATGGACTATTCTAAATTTCAAGCAGATAAAGTAGTTTCATTTGAAGTAGCAGAACATGTAGGAAGTCAGAATGTAATAGAAAATCGTAAGTTTTTAATTAACTTCATGGCATGCGGCAATAAAAACGCTACATATTATCTATCAACTCCAAACTATGACCCAGAAGTTGGCGCAGCAGGTAATCATACATATGATAGTGGAGATGGTAAAGGTAAAAGACCACAAGAATTAGACCATTTTGAGCTTCAAGAAGCGATTTTAGAAACTGGATTTGAAATTGTGAATAAATTTGGTACATTTGCGAGTCAAAAAGACTATAAAGAAAGTTTAGATGGGTGGAGGTTAGAAATGTTTAATGAATTAAACAAATACTATGATTCAAATTTGTTAAGTAATTTGATGGCTCCTGTTATAGAGCCAGAACTAGCACGTAATACATTGTGGGTATTAAAAAGAAAATGAAATACAAGATCTTTATATTAGAAGGAGCAGATGGCTCAGGTAAAAGTAGTTTAGCTAAAAAAATAGCTAGAGCAGTTAATGGCAACGTATTGCATCAAACATATAACAAGAAATGGGATATGGAAGAGTATGCAGAAGATGTTATAGAAGCTGCAGCACAACTAGCATATTACCAACCAGTAGTTTTAGATAGATGGGCACCAAGTGAATATGTTTATAGTAAAGTTTTTCGCAATGGTGAAACATATGATACCAAAAAGTTAATAGACTTATGGAATAAAGAAATGGATATATGTTGGATTTACTGTCGAAGTGATAAATCTATTGAAAACCACGCAAGAAAAGCAAAACTAGGTTTAGAAATGTTTGATGATAATAAAAAAGTAATCGAAGAATATGAAGTATATATAAAATATAGCGATTTAGATTGGTATATATACGACTATGAAAAAAATAATACAGAACAATTCATAAAGGAGATAACAAAATGAGTGTTTTTAGCGATATGACAAGTTTATATGCAAAATATGGTATGTTTGATGAACCAATGGACCGTGAAAAATTAGTTTTTAGATTTAGTTTATTAATAGAAGAAGTTAATGAATTACAACTTGCTTTACAACAAGAGGATTCTGAAGAAGTAGTTGATGCTTTAGTAGATATTATCGTTATCGCTGCAGGTACTTTACAGCTCCTAAAAGTAAATGGTGATATAGCTTGGAAGGAAGTATATAGAGCCAACAACCAAAAAAAGCGTGGTGTAAAATCAACAAGACCAAATAGTGGTGGATTTGACTTAGTTAAGCCAGATGGATGGAAAGGCCCTAATCATTCAGATAATCTTGGGAGTTTAGATGAAATATTTGGAAGAGAAAAGTAATGCCTAGTGGAATATATAAGCGCACTGCTATACATAAAAAAGCTATTAGTAATGGCTTAATTGGTGATAAACCAAGTACGAGTTATCAAGCTGTGCACAATTTTGTAAGAAAAAGATTTGGCCCTGCAAACAGTTGTGAGCAATGTGGCAAAAATGATAAAGATACTAAATATGAATGGGCAAACATAGATGGTAAATACAGAAGAGACGTTAATGACTATATTATGCTTTGTAAAAGTTGTCACGTCACACGGGATAATAAGTTAAATATTAGAATAAAAAAAGATTTAAAAGCAGCTTTAGACACGGCGAAGATTAATGCTCAATTAAGCTATGCAAAACGATTGAAAGTTGGCGCAGTTCTTAGCCAGGAGGGACATATAATTTCTAATGGTCGAAATGGCACAGTTGCAGGAGCAGATAATAAATGTGAAGACGAAAACGGGAATACTTTACCAACAGTCGTACATGCAGAAGCTAATTCAATATTATTTGCGGCAAGATGGGGTATATCAACTAGCGGTGCCACATTAGTTACAACAGATAGTCCATGCTATGAATGTGCTAAATTAATAATTCAGTCAGGAATTAAAGAAGTTTATTATGGTCAGTTATATAGAGAAACTGAGCCATTAATGTTTTTAGAAGAATATAATATTAAAGTTCAGAAAATAGAGGTTTAACATGGGACGACCAATTAAAATACCAGATAATAAAAAACCTAAAGGAAGTTTTGTAATGATAGGAATATATCCTAAAACTAGAATAAAACTTAAAAAAGTAGCAAAGTTATCTAAAAAACCAATGTATATGGTAATAGATGATTTAGTAAACGGAAGACAACCACGAGTGCGAGTAAAATGAGTATTAGTAATAAAAAGACACTAGAGAAAGCTATACAGAAAGCGATTGATGGTGGGTGGAAACCTGAGTGTATGAATGACATTACCAACTTTAAGGCTTCTATTCGTTTAGGTCAAGGTTTTGTGCGCTGGTTCAATAATGAAGGCATGGAAGTAATTGAGAACGTAGAACGAGTTATCTTTAACCACGACTTTGCTAAAGCTCTATGGGGTGAGAAGCGATGGAGTGACCAACCAGCGATGCACCAATATTACGACACTCTATGGGATGGTGGACCGGATGAATTTGGTTATGAGGGCCGTATGTGGCAATACCACCTACAGGCAATGGTAATCGACCCCGACCCCATTAAGTATTTAGGAGAACACTTAGATGGCTAAGAAACCAGTAGTAGCAGCAAAGGTAGAAACAGAAAAGCAAAGAATACTAGACCAAAGGCAGGAGTATAAAGGTGAGTAAAGATATTAAATTCAAATTAACGGCTGAGAGTAAAATAAACGCTTTTGGCGTAAAACTGTTCCGTATAGAAGCAACAGTAGATATTAAAAGCCGTGGCGTGTCTAAAGGCGATAAAGGTGGATGGTTAAGTAGTGAAAAACTTGACAATGGTAACGCTAGGGTCTCTGGTAACGCTTGGGTCTATGGTGACGCTGAGGTCTA
>ERZ724505.1361-NODE-1361-length-13490-cov-7.098772_pt1 | contig 13490 bp, 8 predicted proteins | sample MGYA00376038_ERZ724505 | MGnify/ENA primary metagenome ERZ724505 (study PRJEB28724, sample SAMN07190884) | wastewater metagenome | isolation source: effluent of sewage treatment plant in Hong Hong | place: Hong Kong | collected 2016-03-17 ... | reverse complement strand
CCGCAACAACCGTCACCAGATCCTCAACGCTTATCGCTCCTATGTCCGCAATCGATACGTATGTCCTACCTGTCCATCCGCTGTTTGGCAAGCGTTGACGGACCTGAAGTCATTCATCGAGCAGCACAGGGGGAGGATGGAGGAGATGCAAGCGGATCAAGACCTCGATCAATACAAGCAAAATGGCAAAGAGAACCTATCGTGATGCCTTGGGCTACAAGCGAAAGAAGCGGAAGCGAGGGACTCCCGAGTTCGCCACGATCGACCAATACAACGCTTGGAAGAGGGAGAAGAAGGTTTCCAAGACCCGAGCGAACCCCATCAAGAAAGCGGTTGAACCCGTTCCCGAGGGGATCAAGCATCTGGAGCAGATCGTTCGTCGGTTGGACGAGCTTCTTGATCCGCAGGACAACAAGGAGGATGGTGATGGTGGGGGTATTTAAGAGAGAACCCCTGATCCTTTGCTTCGTCGATCGCCATATATGGTAGTTCGGTGGGGTGAAGGTAGGGAGGGTTAATTTCTCCCATATATGGCCCAACTCCCGAGCTATTCCCGACTCTCTCTGCCTCATCAGGCATTCGTGATGGCCTACCTGCGTGCCGGGTGCGATGCGACCAAAGCTGTTGCCTCTTTGCAACCTGAATTGAGACACGAACAGCAGCAACGGAAGGGATGGAGGATGCTACAACATCCGGACATCCGGCAAGCGATATCCGACAAGCTACAGGAGCGGGAGCAGAAGTACGATACATCGAGGATCGCTATTGTTGAGCGTCTCTTCTCCTTGCTCGCCAAGGTGGAACGTCTGCCGGATACACAACTCTCCAGAGCGATCAAGCTGGAGCTTGAGGTCCTCAAGGAGTTGTCTGCCATCTCCGGACATCACATCCAGAGACACGAGGTTGACTCGCGATCCGTGAGCATCAATCTCGTTGGTATGACGGCACCGGCAATTGACGATGTCAATGCCAATGCAGAGCAGGAGCAACCGGAGTTGCTGGAGCAACCAAAGAAGATGTTCCTACCTCATAACGAGGACCCGGCAATTGACCTGACCTTTGATCTATCGGACCTCGATGACATCTCCTCGGATGAACCAGAGGACATCGAGGAGGACCCGGAGGACGAATGAGGCAAGGAAAGAGACACACCATCGTGTGACATCTCCTGCATCCCGTGTCCCTGCTGCAAAGGTTCTGGACCTAATAGGTCTACAACGGCATAACAAGGGAAAGAAAGGGGGGAGGAAAGGGTCCTCCCCAACCCCTCAAAATCTGATGACATCAGCAACGAACCTGTTCGTCTGGTACACAAGAGGCACCATTGCCATCATCATTGCATCAGCGTAGTCGGGGGACTTCCTGATCGCCCGTGAGACCTCGTCCTTTGGACTCACCCTTGCTGGACCTGACCCTCCCTGTGTGCTGATCCGCTTATGTGCTGATAGCTCCGTGATGACCTGCTGTTGCTGTTCTGCTGGTAGCTTGATCCGTATCTGTCCCCTCTGTATGAGTTCTGCCAGCTTATAGTAGCACTGATCCCTCAGGCTACCATACCCCTCATCCCTGAGCGGTCTGTTGTTGGACTTGAACGGAATGCATCCGTTGAGCAGGTCAACGAGTCCCTGTCCTACACCGATGGAGTCAACAACAACACGGGAGATGGGTACTTGATGATCCGCGATGATGCCTCTCACCTCTCGGTGTATCTCCAACGTGTCCTTGCCCTTCCATTCCCATAGCCTACTAACAACCATCCCGTCCCACAGGACAACAACGGTGGAGTCATTACCCTGCTTGGATGCAACGTCGATGGAGAGGACCTTGCCCTTGGTGCTCACCCCTTGCGTGTCCCAGTTGCAGCAGTTGATGATGTCCGATGTGATGAACAGGTCAGAGTCTCCGGATTCATAATGCCAATTACCTAGTACACGGGATTGATACAGCTCCGTCCCGAGCGTGTCCTCGGTCAGTGTGGCGAGGTACTTGGCGCTGTTGTAGGGGTTGTCGGAGGGAACTCCGCCTACATACTTGGTGTGAGCAGGTAGAGTCCCCTGCTCATACGGGATGTAGATGTTGGTATAGGCCCAATTCTTGGTGGGGTTGCTGACGAGCAGGATCTTGCCTCCGTGTTGCGGGAGGTTGTAACGGAGACGCTGGAGCAGGGTCCTGTACACCACCTCATCGATCTCACCTATCTCGTCCACAGCAGCAGCGGTCAACTCGATGGATCCAAGCTCCACCATCTCCGGATCGGATGGTTTGGCGTCGAGTTGACGCAGCATGATGACCGAGGAGTTCGGAAGGGTGATCGTCCCGAGTTGCTGATTGTAGTCGAGCTTATCCCGTATGCCCATCTCCTTTGCTGTGTCCATCAATGTGACCAGTGTGGATGCTCTCAAGTCCGTCAATCGTTTACGTCCGATGAGGTATCGTGTGTTCGGGTATTTGATCGCGCTCCAGAGGATGTAGATGCACAGGAGCTTGGTCTTCCCTAGTGCAACGGACCCGCCGAACAGCACGGTGTGTACCTCGGGATTGAGCAGGTGTTCGAATGCTTGCTGTTGCTTGGGGTGAAGCTTGATGTTGGTTGTCTTGGTGGCCATCGACAATAAATCCCCCGAGCATCATCGGGTATTTATATCTCGATGAAGCAGCTTGAATACAACCAACGCATCTTGTCCATCCCGGAGACGATCTGGGAGATGGACCTCGAACAATTCATCGACATCAATGAGGAACTCGCAAAGCAGGATGAGAGCATCTCGTCTCAGATGAGACTTGTCTCCATCGTATCGAGGATCCCTCTACAGGAGATCGAGGAGATGGACTTCAACCGCTTCTGTGAGCTTGCAGAACTCTGCACCATTGCGGACCTGAAGCTCCCTGATGTGGTCACAGAGGATGAAGCTGGAGTCGATGAGACCAAGCGTCCGATACGCTTCGTTGTCCGCGATGAGAAGGGGAGGGAGCATACCTACAACTTCCAACCGGACTACGCTTGGAGCCGGGTCAAGTACATCGCCAAGGTGGAGGACCTATTGAGGGGACGCGATCTGATGACGCATCTTCACTATGTCCTCGCTCTGACCGCTTGGAAGGATGGGGAGATCTTCGATGAAAGGCACATCGAGAGCAAAGCGAAGTTGATGCTCCGTGCGCGGATGGAGGATGTCTATAGACCGCTCTTTTTTTTTGCTCTTCGCGGCGGGAGATCTTCGCTGCTCATGAGAATCTTTTCAAGGGCAAGCAAGCAGGCGGTAAGGAAGGAGAGATCCGCTCCCGTTGGGGATGGTACGGTGTGATCGCTGACATCGCGGAGGACGGCATCTTGGGCAAGACCGATCAGGAAGTAGGTGAACGAGTGATGTTCGACATCCTGCAACATCTGGCATACCTCAAGGACCAATCGAACATCGAGCGTCTGCGTGAACAGGATCGTGTTGGAGGAAGACTCCTGCGTTGATGGGATATTTAACCATCGATGGCGAACCAGTATAGATCGATCACGGCAAAAGGGATAGAGAGCATCTTCCGTGTGCTCATTGATGCGGACCCGAGAATTGAGCGGTTCCGTGTTGGGGACTATGCTCTGGCGGAAACGATGGAGGATGTCTATCCGATGGTGATCCTTGACTTCCTCGGGAGCAGGATAGAGCGGAAGGCAACGCTTCACTACAAGCGTTGGGACATCCGCTTGGAGTGTTACGGGATGAGACGTGCGGACGGGAAGAATACGACCGATGTGTTCGCGGAGACGGACACGATATTGGATGACCTCGTCCTCCGCTTCGTGACCGAACAAGACCTGCTCGATATGGGATTCCATTTCGATGCAAGGGTCTCCAGCAATGAATACGTCATCCGCAATGACCGTGATGACCTGATCGGCGTGAGAACGACGATCACGTTCAACACACCGTTGATGCAATGCCCGGAGGACTTTCCGGTCGATGCATTGCCTGATCTCGGATTGTACTATTCAGCATCAACGCTGACCGCTTCCTCGCAATACCTGACCTGCTTGACCTTGTCGGGATGCTCGACGATCCAGTCCATACAGGATGACATTGCGGAGTTGTATACGCTCACGGGAGGGACATCAACTTATGTTCAGGATGGAGTGAACACCTACACGGGAGGTACTGCCTCGCGTCCGACCGTCAACGTTGTTGCCTCTCCGGTGTTCACCTCGGTCACAGCGTCGAACTTCATCTCGGGCGCGACCAACCTGAGCCAACTCTTCTCCATAACAGGCCATACGCATCTGAGTGTGGACATTACGGACGGATCAACGGGAGGCAATGGAGTTGATGATGCATTCAAGGTGGTCAAATACAATCAATACGGAGGGCTGTATGCTCTGGCCACAGGCGGCACATTGGATGCGGCCATAAAGGGCGAGTTGGTATCGGCTGGAGGATCTGGATTTGCCGTCGCTGGCTTAAGCGATAATGCCATAGCTGGGTTATTCACGACCAATTCCAATGTAAATCCTGCCGCAGAGATCAGCAACACGGACCCAAGCGAGATAGGTCCAATCCTTCATCTGCATAATACGAATGGATTGGCGGTGGAAGTGGTGAATGATGGCGGCTTATCGTGGAACTCTGCAACTGGAGCGGAGACCACGAGGAACAACCTAGGCATTCCATTCGTCCAACCGGGAACGAACATCACAACGGGAGGAACGCTCAGTGCCACAACGATCAACGTGGTGCCATCTCCGGTGTTCACATCCGTCTCTGCAACGAGCGTGTCGGCAACAACCTACTTCTCGGGATCCACACCGCTGAGCACGATCCTGTCCTCCCTTGGTGGGACTCCAACACGTGTTCAACCGGGAACGAACATCACAACGGGAGGAACACCATCGGCGCCTGTCATCAATGTGACCTCCTCTCCGGTGTTCACCTCCGTGTCGGCAACGACCGTGTCGGCCACAACGTTCGTTGAGAACGGGACGGCATTGTCCGCGAGGTATGCTGCCATATCGCACACGCACACATCGTCGCAGATCTCGGATGCAACCGATGTTGGTCGTGCAATACTCACCGCTTCAACAGCGTCGGATCAGCGAACGTCGCTCGCCCTTGGTACCGCTGCCGTGCTCAATGAGGTCAGCGTGTCGGATACATCAGGCCAAGCTACATCGAGCACCTCATACATCGATCTCACGGGGATCAGTGCAACGATGGAGGCGAACAGGTTATACGCTATTGAGCTGTTGGTGATGGCAGAGGTGAGCAATACCAGCGGATCGGTGAATATATCCCTCAATGGGTCAACAGCCGCATCATATGTCACGATGCACTATGCAGGTCTACAGGCTGCTGGTAACATCAACGTTCAGAACATCAACGCCTATGACTGGACCACAAATATGCCCACCGGTGTTGCTTCTGCTAATTCGGTCTACTTGAGCAGGATCTCAGCACTGATCCTCAATGGAGGTAGTACATCAACGTTGGCAGGCCGGATCCGTAGAGGTGGAACAACGGGAACGGTGACCGTCAGAGGTGCCTATATGAAGGTGCGCAGACTATGACCCGCAAGTTGACCATCGACCTCCGTGATGTGCTTCTCCGCCTAGGGGAGCGCATTGCTGATGACATCCGGGAGGAGGCACCAGAGGCATCCGGGGACCTGAAGAGGAGCATCACGCATGAGGTCTCCATCGATGGACCGATCGTTGAGCTGACCGTCTCCGCTGCTCGTCATGCTCGATTCGTGGAGCTTGGTAGACGGGCGGGGAAGTTCCCTCCGCTTGATGCGATACGTAGATGGTGCGACGATAAGGGCATCGATGTTCGTGCTGCGTTCCCGATCGCCCGTTCCATCGCCAAGAAGGGCATAACCCCGAAGCGGCTCATCCGCACTGCAACGATGAACAACGAGGATCTCGTTCGCTCCGAGATCTCGCGTGTTGTCGGTGATGCCGCCAAGGTGGAGATCCAACAGATGATTGAGCGGATATTTAACCAGCGATGAGCCTGAGTATTCTCCGTTCCCCTGATGGACTGTCCTCCGTGTACGGTCCCGTACACTGGTTGGTGGATTCCACCAACGTCAACCGTGATGGGTTCCAGTACCTAGCCAACATCTACACGGGGACATCCTTCGTGTCCATCATCTCGCTCCCTGTGGACAAGCGTCCTGTGACGGGATATGGATTGCTTGATGTGTCCTCCGTGCTTCGCCCGTACATCGACCACGAGCGCGATCTCGTACCGAACTCGGGAGGATTCATCGTTGCTCCGCATTATGCGTTGAAGTACAACATCCAATGGGGAGAATCCTCGAACTACTTCCGCTTCTATGATTCGCTGTTCCATTCATCGGGGTATGTGATGTTCTCCTCCAATACGGGAGAGGAACATTCGTTCATTGTTGGTGATGAGATCATCATCCAACAGGATTCCCCATACCTCTATGACGAGTTCAATGGGAATCATACGGTCTATGAAGTCGTGGACCCATACGCATTCACCATCGCTGTCGGGTTCCAGAGCGGACCTGTCACTCCGGGGAACGTGTACCGTGCGGACGGAGGACAGATCACACAGACGGGATTGACATCGGGTACATCGATCGTTGTCGGTTATGGATTCGACCGTCTGGACCTGACTTCTTTCGATTCTGATGTTGTGCTCTCCGACCTGTTGACGGATGCACCGGATGTGATGCCGATCACGATGGATTCTCAAGGATGGATCCCCGTTCGCAACACATCGGGATATGATGTGCTCCGGGTGATCACACAGGCAAGCGATGGGTCCACCATCGGCGTCTATGAATACCAGTCGAGCGTGACCTCTGCTGCGAACACGGAGTTCGCTTATGTAGGGATCGGTCCGGTGAACCTGCTTGCTGGTTCATACACGGTCATCTCTGGTCCATCCCCGATCTTCTCGGGTGATGTGTATCAGTACAACGTAGCGATCCTATCGGCCACGAGCACCAACGCTGTGACCGAACTGAGGACATTCAGATTGGATGATAGATGCCAACCACACGAGAACTTCAAGCTCCTCTTCTGCGACAAGAAGGGAGCTTGGATGCCGTTCGATTTCTACTTGAAGTCCACCGAGGAGCACACGGTGAAGAAGCGGACCTTCACCAAGGCCGGTTATGCAGAGATCCAAGGTAACAATGTGGTCTACAAGGACAAGAACCGGGGGTTCGATCCATACAGCACAGAGCACATCATCTCGTACACGGTACGTAGCGAATGGTTGACGCAGGAACAGGGGGACTATCTCCTCTCGCTGCTCATGACATCGCGTGCATACTGGTGCATCAACTCCACGACGTTCGTCCCGATCGTGCTGGATGACTCCTCCATTGATCGCCAGTATGACAGGATCGGCGAGGAGAACCGCTTGATCCGATACGAGGCGACCTACACCAAGGCCTACAAGCAACCATCGATCAATTGATCGAAGTGTGCTTGCACATCGCCTATTTAATCGACGATGGCCAAGTTCACACAGATCGAGTTATTCCTACCTGAGCAATACGCTCTGGATATCCACCGTATCAGGATCGTCAACCCGCAATTCAAGCTACTTGGGGACACGGAAGGGAATTGGCAGGCGAGATCCAACGAATGGTCCTATACGGGCGCAACGGGATTTGCCGACTATAATGACGCGGGGTATCACCAACCATTGTTCCAGTTGTTCCAGAACCCGATGCGGAACGGGATGTGGTACAACGTGAATTTCACGGTGTCCGGAATGACACAGGGCATCCTTGATGTCTACATCGGGACGTCCGACAAGATCGGTTCGATCACCGGTAATGGAACCTATTCGCTGCCCTATCTGGCAATGAGCGGATCAAGCGATCCGGACAGATTGCTCTTCCAACCGAGCAACGGTGACACCTTGTTCGGACCTTGGTTCGATGGCGCCATCAAGGGACCGATCTCGATCTCACAGGACACGAGCTTGTCACCTCCGGAGACGAGGACCAAGTTCGAACCATACGGGATGCTCGATATGGAGGGCGAGGTACGTATCGGGATGACCTATCGTGTCTCTGACCTCAAGCAGATCAGCAAGAGGTTCGGTGCCTACACCAAGTCGTTCAGGTTGCCGGGGACCACCAACAACAAGAAGTTGCTGTCGCACCTGCAATGGTACACCAGTACACCGATGGAGGGGCAGTTCGATCCGCGCTATCGAACAAAAGCTGTCCTTTGGGTTGATGACGTTCCTCGCATCTATGGATACATCCGGCTGAAGGAGATCGTCAACAGGGGAGAGGAGACGTGGTTCGAGGTTGAGTTCTACAACGGGCAATTCGGATTGCTCGACGAGGTGAAGGGACAGAAGTTGAGCGATCTGAATTGGGACTCGGTCTCTCACTTGCTCAACGCAACGAACATCGTGAACACGTGGTCATCCGGTTGGACGTGGCAGAATGGATATCACTATCCGATCTATCTCAATCTGGAGGACCGCTTCCGTGTGCGTGATGACTTCCGTCCGGCATTCTTCAACCGCTGGATCCTCGATCGCATCATGAGGGATGCGAACTACAGCTATACGATCACTGCTGATCTGGAGGAGCAATTCAACAAACTCCTGACCGCTCCTGTTGGTAAGCGTCCCGAGGTGGATGGTGCGTTCTTCGATGGAGAACGAGTCCTTGTAAAAAGCAATGCTGGTCAAGCTTGGCAGACCTCGCCTGAATACCAGATCTCGTTCTATGACCAGCTTGAGCAGGTCATTGTCAATGAGCAATGGCAGTTGAACACGGAGGTTGTGGATGCATCGGAGAACTTCTATCCGACATCATCGCTCTGGTTCTTCGTTGCTCCGTTCGAGGGAACATACACGTTCAACCTGACAGCAGATACAACGATGGAGGTCACAACGAACCTGACCAATGCCATTCTCGCCGTTGAGTTCCAGAACACACCGCAGTTCTTTGCTGGATTCGAGATGTATGACTTCGACACCGGTGCTGTTGTGGGCAGCACGCCGAGTGGCTACTGGAGTCCTCCGGCGAACTTCAGCGACCCAACGACAACCTACACCGAGAACGTCATCTTCTCCGGCAGCTTCAACATCGATCTGCTCGCTGGGCAGAGGGTCGCGGTACGTGGTGTTATCGAGAACCAGTTCATCTATCGCCAGTTCGTGAATGGGTTCAACATCTATGCCCGTCCGGGCGTGCGTATGGAGATGAACGATGACACCTCCTTCTTGGAGATCGTTCCGACCGGAGCATATCAGATCACCGAGGGAATGCTTGTGGATCCACGGAACTGGTTGAACGACATCACACAGGAGCAGTTCATCGCGGACCACATCAAGTTGTTCAACGCTTACTTCATACCTGATGTGATGAATGAGCGTAGGGTACACATCACATCGTATAGTGAGTTGTACGACTCAGATCTCGTGTTGGACCTATCCAACAAAGTTGCCCTTGATGACGATGTGATAACCGAACCGATGGCGAACATCTCGTCATCCGAGGTGCAACTCGGGTACAAGAAACCTATTCAGAAGGACGAATACAACGGGATGTACACGCGGATCACCAACGAACAGTACGGTGATCATCTCTTCGACAACGAGACGGACTACTACACCAACAGGAACGAGTCGCGCCTCAGCATCTATACCCCTTGCCCGATCGTTCGCGACAACAACGGGCGATACGTTGCAGGCGTGCTCTCCAGATCGCAGGAACGGGATGTGAAGCTTCTTATCCGCTCGGATGAGACGCTTCCAACGCAACTCAAGCTATCGCGCTACGTGGAGAATTCCGCGTCGTACACGACCAATGTGTACGACTACTACCGTCCCTGCTTGCACATCGACGCGGTCACTGCTTCGGCACAGACATTCGATGTCAACTTCGGTGATGTGGAGCAGGCGATGACCAACGTGGACATCGACATCACATCGAACAACAGGTTCAGGGAGAACTATCAGGAGCAGTTGATCACCTACCGTGACGGGAAACAGATCACGTGTATGATGAACCTCACGCAGAACGATGTGGACTTCATGACGAGGAACATCGGTGCGAGGATCTTCGTTCAGGAGCTTGGAGGATGGTTCATCTGGAATGCGATCATCGACTTCGACCCGACCGTGGCGGAGGAGTCACTGACCAAGGTCGAACTTCTTCAGGCGCGGTCATCCAACAGGAGGATCAGGACACGAAGGATCAACCGCGTTCAGGCGGGTATCGACTTCCCATCACCAACGGGATTGATCGATGGGTTCGATGAGATCACCGGAACGAAAGTGTCCGTGTTCAATTCCAACGTTGGATACAACCAGTTGAGGACAACGGGTCAATACAACACGGTCGTCGGTAGCGGCAACACGTTGTACCAGAACACATCGTACAACAACATCTACGGCATCAACAACAGGGTCGGTGCTGGTGTCTCAGGTGTGACCATTCTTGGAGGAAGCAACATCGTTGCGAACGACTCTGATTCGGTGTTCTTGAGCAACTATGGAGTTGTGAGCAGCACGGGGATGACGATGTTCTCCTCGTTCACAACGACCAATACATACACCAATTTTTACGGCCCCTCTGGTGTGGTCATCACGGAGATCGGGACTTCGTTCTATGGTCCATCCGGTGTGACCATCACATCGAGCGGGATCACCATTGGTGGTGTTGAGATCACTTCTGCATTCACACAGACATACGTTCAACCGGGAACGAACATCACAACGGGAGGAACACCTTCGAGACCTGTAGTGAACGTGATCGGTTCTCCGGTGTTCACCAGCGTCACGACCACAACGCTGACCGCTTCGACCATCTATTCGGGTTCGACGGAACTCGGTTCCCTGTTGAGGTACGATCATCCACACATCATGATAACGACAGCAACAACGCTGAATTCGACTCATTGCATCGTGTGTGTTGATGCCAGAATGGGTCCGTTCACGGTGACGCTTCCCAAGCTGACCGATGTCCCCAACTGGTACTACATCATCAAGGATGTCAACTGTGTTGCTGCAACGAACAACATCACGGTTGCAGCACAGGGAGTGTACAGTATCATCGATACTTCCGGTGTGACCAGCGTTGTGATAAACCGTAATGGTGGATGTCTGACCCTCTTCGCCACACCGAACGAGTGGATCGTCACGGCCAAGATCTGATGTGCTCATGATGCCGATCGGGGTATTTACCCTCGATGGCAGAGAATGAATATGTCTACAAGCTGACCGTTGACACATCCGGAACCAATACGGATGACGCTCGACGTGCTCTCGAATCCCTCAAGAAGCAGATCCTAGAGACTGAAGGGGAGATAAAAAAGCTTCAGGCGGGCCTGAAGGATGGGTCCAAGACCATCAATGAAGCAGCAGGACCGCTCAGTCAGCACGAAGCTCGACTCAAGGCCCTACGTACGACCTACAACGAGACCGCTCGTGCTGCTGTCGGTCTGGAGGGATTCACGCAGAAGATCGGGAAGCAGTTCCGAGAAGCGATAGGTCCGATCAATGACCTCGTCGGTCGGTTGGGTCCTGTCGGGAACGTGATCAATCAGGTCTCCGCGAAACTCGGGGACATAGGCAAGACATCCGCTCAATCAGCGGAGGGTATAGGCAAGCTGAATGCGTTCACTGGTGGCATCGCGAGGGCCGCTGGAGGTGCTGTTCTTGCCGTTGGTGCCCTTGCTGGTGGCATTGCTGCTCTCGGTGTTGGTCTTGCCTCAAGTGTTCAGGCATACGACGAGAGCGTCAAGGCACAACGTCAACTGGAGGTTGCTCTCGGTGGCACATCCCGTGCATTGTTGGACCAAGCTTCGGCATTGCAGCAGACGACAGGGTTCGCAGATGAGGCCATCGTCAAGGGACAAGCATTCGCCGCATCCCTTGGGCTCACTGAGCAGGAGATATTGAAGCTGACCCCTGCGGTCATTGACCTAGCTGCTGCTACTGGTCAGGATGTGACATCCGCATTCGAGAGCGTAGCGACCACCCTATCAGGTGGACGTGATGCATTGAAAAAATACGGGATCGAGCTTGATGGAACAGCAGCGAAAGGAGAACAGGTAGGACAAGTGATCGAGGGTCTGACCGAGAAGTTCGGTGGACAGGCCGAAGCGATCGCTTCCGCTGGTGCCGGACCGATACGTCAGTTCCAGATAACCGTTGGTGAATTGGAGGAGACGCTCGGATCGATCATCGTTCGGGGTATCGGTCCGTTCGTGGAGGGATTGAACGACTTGGTCCAAGGGTTCAATGATGCCATCTCTCCAGCGGATGACCTGAATGAGCGCATCGCTGATAGCACGAAGGAGCTACGGTCGCAACAGACGGAATACACATCGCTGTTGTTGAAGTTGCAGGATGCCAACACGAGCGAGCAGCAGCGGAGCAGCATCATCGAGACGCTCAATACGAAGTATGCCGAATACCTGCCAAAGCTCGTAACCGAGAAAACGACGAACGAGGAATTGTCGGATGCCATCCAGAAAGGCAACGGTCAATTCATCGCACGCATCGCATTGCGCTCGAAGGAGACAGAGTTGACCGCTGCATTGGAAAAGCAAGCGGCATTGGAAGCGAACAGGGTTGATGCGGAGGTGAAGTTGAGGAACGCTCTTATCGAGCGCATCAATGCACAGCAGGACGCAAGCGACAAAGCTGACCTTGCCTTGTTGAACGAGGAGGGAGGCATCGATAAGCTTGTGAAGAAGTACGGCGAGCTATCGCGTGGATTGGACCGCATCAGCACGCAGGTCGGCGATCGTCCTGTTGCCGCTCCACAAGCGAACGAGATCGACAAGCTCGCTCAGGTTGCCGGTGTTTACACACGACAGGCATCAGAGGCGAAGGTCGAGACGGACAAGCTCATCGAGTCCACAAAGAACGTAGCGAACTCATTCGGCATCACGTCCGACTTGGTCGCTCAGGCAACCAATGAGGTCGGAAAGAACGCCGACGCGGTAGACAGCTACGGGGAAAGCGTGAAGAACGCATTCGCTGCCGTGAAAGATGGGACCGCATCGATCGACCAGATCAAGACCGTTGTCAAGGAGGTCGGGGACCAGTTGAAGGATGGAACAGCATCAAGCATTCAGCTTGGTTCAAGTCTTGCATCGGTCAAGAAGGCCTTGGAGCAGTTGCCAGCAGGCGATGCAACGAAGGGCATTCGTGACAGTTTGATCCGTGAGCGTGAATCGCTCGAACAACAGATCAAAGCTCTGGAAGGAAAAGCGGCAGGAACAACGCAGGCATCCAACAAGGCGGTAACGGACTCCTATGCAGATCGCGTCAACAAGGTCATCGCATCCTATGATCTGGAGATTGCTGCCATCGACAGTGCCGAGAACAACAAGCTCGTCACGCAGATCGAAGCGGATACCAGAAGGAACCAAGCATTGAGCAAGTTCCTTGCTGAAAGGATCAAGCTGGAGACGGATGCTGCAACGACAGCAGCGGAGAAGAACGGAGGAGAGATCCCGTTGGACTTCAAGCTCCGTATCAACG
>ERZ724505.1360-NODE-1360-length-13491-cov-18.316835_pt1 | contig 13491 bp, 26 predicted proteins | sample MGYA00376038_ERZ724505 | MGnify/ENA primary metagenome ERZ724505 (study PRJEB28724, sample SAMN07190884) | wastewater metagenome | isolation source: effluent of sewage treatment plant in Hong Hong | place: Hong Kong | collected 2016-03-17 ... | reverse complement strand
AGCGCACGCTCGGCCCGGATGGAGCGGTGATCACTCATGGTCAGACCCGCCGATCGCTTCGCGCAACACTGCTTGAGCCATTGGGGGCGGGACAGCGTTCCCGAACGCCGTGCACGGCGGCGAGGCGATCAGCAGATCGCACGGGAAGTCGAGCGGGTCGAGCGCGGCGACATCGGCCTGCAGCGTCCGCAGGCTCGGGGCCTTCTCTTCGCTCATCTCAGATCTCCCATAGGTGAAAGCAGTGGTCGTGGCGGTTGACGTATTGGTCTTTGGGTGGCAGCAGCATCGCCATGGTGACATTGTCGGGGCACAGCTCGTAGCGGGCGTCGCGGATCTCTTCCCAGGTGGGGTCGCGGTCCATGTGTGAGATCGAGAAGTGCCAGGCGATCTTGCTCTGGACGCCGACGGGCTCTCTGCCGACCAGGACTGTGCATTCGCCGTAGGCGTAGCGCTCGGGCTGGGGGACGTGCTCTGGCCAGCCGGGGATCTTCTCGGTCAGCGGGAAACGCCGAGCCAGTGCGCGGCGACGTCCCAGCCGCTCGGCGTCCGCCAATCGCAGGGCGAGCCTCACGCACTCTGGGCAGTAATGCGTCGTGTCGCCGCTCATTGGTCGCTTTCCTGGGAAGAGCGAACAGAGGCGGGCGACTCAATGAAGTTTCCGCTGGCCTCGTCCTCGATCCGAAAATGCACCGAGCCGTCAGCGTCAAACGTGATGTCGCACGACAAATGTTGGTCGCCCGAGTCGATCCCGAACCACCAATGCCGGTCGCTCATCTGCTCCAAGTGCAGCCCACCCTTGAAGCGCCCGTAGCCAAGCACTAGTTCGTCGAACTCAAGGTCGCCGCCCCTGACCTCATGTTGCAAGCCGAACCGGTAGCCGTCGCTCCTGCGATGCGCGAGCACCCGCCAGTGGAAGCCGGGAAGGACACGGCGGCCCGTTTCTACGACCCCGCCGCTCATTGGTTGTTCTCCACGCTCATGCCGGAACCTCCTGGGCGTACATCGCCTCGCGGGCCGCGCGAGCCTCACGGTTCGACGCCTCCTGCGCCAGGAGCGCCTCACGGTCGAACCGGAGGCCGTCGCTACCGGGCGGCGGCGGAGCCTTCGCGGAGGCACGGGCGATGAAGTCCTCGAGCTTCGAGCCGTTGCGGCAGATCAGCGTGAGGTCGTCGTGGCGTTTGCCGCGGTCGTCGACATAGGCGCCAGTGGCGGCGCCGTCGATTGCGCGGCGAACATCGGCGACGGAGTAGCCGTCGCGGAGGCGGGCGCGGATAGCGCGCAGGCGCTCCGGGGTCGCCTTCGCGCGGTCGTGGCCGCAGCGCTCGCGCCAGTAGTCGAACAGCGCGCGAGCGTCCTCGCCGAACTCGCCATGAGGGGTTTCCTTCCTGTCCTCTCCTGTCCTGTCCCCCACAGAGGCGCTACACGTAACGTCCTGTAACACATCGTAACCCTCGGGATTGCCCGTCTTTGCACGATGCTCCGCAACTCGGTGCGCGGTCCGGCCCTTCGTCTGATCGGCCTGCCAGCCGGATATGCGGCACCGGAACCGGCGGCCATCCTCGTCGAACTCAAGGTCGTCGAGAGCGCCCAGGGCCGCGGCAGCGACCACGACAGAGTGCACGAGGTCCGGCTCCGTGAACGTCTTCCGAGCGAGGGACAGCAGGCCGGTGAAGACGCGGCCGGCGTCGTTCTCGAGCTTCGCCATCCCGCAGAGCGCGTCGAGCACGAGCGGGCCGCCGGGACCGAACTGCACGCCCAGCTCGACGACCGCCTCGCGGTCCAGCCACGCGGCGTCCTTCGCCCACCAATACGTCTTACCGGCGCTCACGCTGACGCCTCCGTCAGCGCGGCGAGGCGCCGCTCCAGGTCGAGCACGCGCCGGCACAGGATCTGCACCGCCTCGGTCTGATCGACCTCAGGGGCCGCGACGCGTCCAGCGAACACGCGCAGCGCCTCACGCTCCTCGTGGTCGGCGTGGGTAGCGGCGATGAACGATCCAAGCGCGCTCATGCGGCAACCTGCGAGAGCAGCGACGCGGGCGCCATGAGTTCCTCGTAAGAGAACTTCGTGCCGAGCGCCTGGCGCAGGGACAGCGACTCGCCATCGAGGCGGAGGCAGCGGCCGTCGTACACGACGGCGTGCGACCGGACCGTTGTGCGAGCGCGCAGCCATTGCTCACCGAAGTCCGTCACCGCCCACCATCCCGTCCGGCGGGCAGGCTCGTCCTCAATCAGCCCCCACCATGCAAGCTGGCTGATCTCGTGGGTATCGCCCGGCAGCGACGGGCCGTGCGCGAACACCCCAGGGCGCTCGCCGACCGCGGCCCAGAGCTTCACGAGCGACGCCGCCATCCCGGCGTTCAATCGGCGGCGGTACACCTTCGAGAACTGACGGCAGCACGGGCACTGGTGGCCGACATCAACGAGCGTCCGCAACGTCGCGCGGGCATCGCTCAGCGGCATCGAGTCGTTGAACCGGACAGGGTCAGGCATGCGTAGCTCCTTGATTGGTGAGGACGAACATCAGAAATCCGTGGACCGGCGGCCGTCGTGGACACCGCGCTCGTCGACCTCGTCCCCGCCGGCCCAACTCGGATCGCCCAGCCGTTCCTTTCCACCTTCTGTTCAACACTCACGACGACACCTCGACTTCCTCAGCGAAGTCGTAGGCAAGCTGCTCAGCTAAGAACTCCCACAAGCCGTCCTCGCCGCCGTGACGCAACGCCCTGAACGCCTCATCACCGATCAGGTACGCGGCATCCCCACGACACCGCCCACCGGGCAGAACATCGCAGTCGCCCTCCTCCCAGAAGTGCTCCTGGTCGGAGCCAACGCGCTCAGGTGCCCAATGCCACGACACCGCCCCAGCGGTCGGGCCAAGACCGTGCGAGGAAACCCCGTCCACGAACCAATCGGTCAGCAAATCCCACGTAACCGCCCGGTCGCCGTCGATCAGCGCGAACCTGATCTTGACGCCGGCGATCCCGTAGTCCTTGCTCGGGTCGTCGTGTCTCTTGTCGTATCCAGCGTGGAACGAAACGCGCCGCTCGGCCTGCTTCTCGGCGGTCACCGTGTACCACCCGACCCCTCAACGTCTCCCTGACCCGCAACCACACGCTCGTCCAACCGCGCAGCAGCCAGCAACAGATCGCTGATGAACGCCCGCAAAGCGACCGGGTCCATGAACCCGCCACCATCGAACACAACGATCGGGCCGAGCGCGATATCGCTCAAAGCGATAGCCACCCGATTGTCCTGCGCGTCGTCGTGATGCCAAATGTTCGGCTGGACCTCGCGCGGAGCTAGTACCTCACTCATGCTGTTTCCTCCTCTTGGTTTCGGACGACGGTTGCCGCCCGTTCTGTCTCCTCTTTGAGAACACGGCAATCCCACCGCTTCGTGTAGCCCGGATGTGCGCGGCTTGCTGCTGCTGGCGGGCGCGGTAAAGGTCATACGGCAGTCCCCCTCGGGCGCGGCACGGCAGAGCCGGGCGTGGTGAAGTCGGCGAGGCCAGCGCCGCCGCCGCCACCGGGGCCGGTGAGGACGAGGCGGCCCGCGGTCGGCTTCCCGAACGTGATCGTGACCTGGCCAGAAGTGTGCACGGGCTGCACGAGCAGCCACGCGCCGTCCTGCGCGTACGCATCGACGTGCGGCTGGTCGGTGCCGTACGGGTGAGTCATGACCCACGGGTTCGTGGGTGCTCCAAAGATCAGCTCCACGGCCGGTCCTCCTTCGCTTTCAGGAACGCGATCAGAGCCTGTTCCCGAGCAGTTGCGGAGGCGCGCTCGAGCTGGTCTTGCCGGTACAGCTCCTCAGGGGTAGTCCAGGACTCGTATCGAACGACAATGCCTGCGACTTCGACGGAGTCGACCATTGACTACCTCCGACTTAGGACCAGAGCGGGCCGGGCAGAATGCCTCTGTTGGCCGCGGCCACGTTCCCGTAGGTGGCCAGGATGCGCTGGGATACCACGTTGCGTGCCGTTGTCCATGTGAGCGTTGACGCGACCGCGCCAGCGCTCATAGTCGGCGCGCGCCATCATGCGGCCGCTTCGATCAGGCCCGAGCAGAACAGCACGAGCCGGGTGCGAGAAACGCCCTTCTCGTAACCGGCCTGCAGATCACCGAACTGGTAGTGCGCCCAGTCATCGTCGGGCAGATAGCCGCCACGCTGCAGCGCGTCGCCGAGGAACTTCTCCAGCGGCGCGCGGTAGTTGCCCTGGTCGCGCTTGCGGCGATTCGGGAACGTGATCAGCCCCTCGACATACACGGTGTCGCAGCGCACCATCCCTGCAGCAGCGAGCGCCGGCGCGAGGTCGCGGTACCACAGCTTCTTCGCTGCGATCCATCGATAGCGGGTGCCCTGACCTGCGACGTCGTTCAACGACGGCGGACAACGATCTACCGACACCTCGACCTGCACCGGCGCCCCTGACATCACGAGACCTTCAGCCCGTGAATCCGCTCAACAGCGACGACCTCGCCAGCCTCGCCGATCCGGTCCTTGAACATGACCGAGACCACGCGCCCATAGGCGTTGCCGATGACCTCGCCGTCCATGCCGGACACGACGAGGTGAACCTCGGTGCCCTTCTGCACCTCGCGGTCGAGGATGACGCCACCGGACAGCCGCAGAATCGCGGTGTCCGGCGCGTCGCCGCCGACGTCGAACGTGAGCTGCACCTGCTGCTCGAGCGCGGCCATCAGAACGGGATGTCCTGGTCGGCGCCTACAGCCGCAGCTGCCGGAGCTGCGGGCGCAGCGGGCGCAGCGGCTGCAGGAGCAGCTGCCGGGACCGGAGCGCCATCGGCGACGGCCGGGCCCTCGACATAGGTGTTCTCGAACTTGCCGTCGCGCTCCACGCGCACGGTGAAGTACGAGCCGATCTGCCCCTTGATGGCGGCGTCGATCTCGTCGAGCGACCCGAGATCATCGACCGGGACGCCCAGCTCGCGCAGCTTCCGCTTGGTCATGTTGGCCTGCGACTGCGACTTGAAGCCGAGCAACACGGTCCACTTGTGCTGCAGCTCGTCGTTCGTGACGAATTCGAACCGGACCCAGTCGGCCTCGGACTTCGAGGTCCAGGCGCCACCACCGGTGAGCGTGACCTCGTGCAGCCCGTCCGCCGGCGGCGTCATGTCATCGCCGCTCTCGCCGCCTACGGCGTCAGCGTCGGCGTGCGGCCAGGTAGCGGCGAACGTCATGCCGCCACCGCCTCTCCGGCCTCGGCGGCGACCGGCACGGCACCGTCCTCCGGCAACGGCTCCGGTTCCGGCTCGGGCGCCGGCATGGCGTTCCGGGCCGCGAGGTCACGGGCCACGCCCTGCGGCAGCGCCGCGCCCATCGCCCGGTACAGCTTCGCGGCGTCGAGCGGCATCGGCTCCGGCAGCGGCAACCTGGACCCGGCCTCGAACCGCGCCGACGGCTGGGTATGCAGCATGCGCTTGGAGCCCAGCGTCTCGGCCAGCAGGATCACCTGGCAGACGCCCTTCACGTAGCCGAGCGGCCGCTTGTCGAGCGCCGGCACGTACCGGGTCAGCTCGCCGTCCTTCTTCTCGATGGTGTGGGTGATGAACCAGATGCCGAGCGGCGAGCCGATCAGCCGGCCGACCGTGTCAATGAAGACGCCCTCGGCCGTGCGGATAGACCGCTGCCAGTCGTCGGTCGCGGACGCGAGCACCTCGTCCTTGCCGGCGTGAGCGACGTCGCAGAACCGCCAGAGGTCATCGACGAGGTCGAGCACGACCGTGCGGAACTGGTGGTCCGTCGTCGTCAGCTCCGTGACGAGCGCATCGAACTCCTTCCAGTCGGTCACGTGGGCGACGAAATGCTCGCCGTCGAGCATCGTCGAGCCGCGCTGCGTATCGACGATAAGAGTGGTCTCAGGCGCCCAGGACGCCGCGAGCGTTGACTTGCCGACCTTCGGCATGCCAGCGAGCAGCACGCGAACATCGAGCGGTGACGCCTCGAGGTCGTCGCGCGACTGCTTCGTTGTGGGGATCAGGGTCATGCGGGAGATACCTCCGGTTGTTCGTTGTTCTCACTTGCAAGAGGGGTGCGCCGCGCGTCTTCCGAGAACGGCATGTGCGCGGCGCGGAACTCAGCGGCGACGCGGGCGGCCTGTTCCTCGGTGTCGTGCCGCCCGAGCCAGTGGACCTGCCGGTTGATCGTCACCGTGGCCGACCAACGGCCGGTCTGTTTGCAGTAGCTGACGCCGCGGTAGCGTGACCGCGCTCCGCGGTTGCCACCGCGCGAACGGTTCGAGATGTTCTGGGCGCGGGTTGCGGCGCGCAGATTCGCGCGCCGATTGTCCAGCTTGTCGCCATTGATGTGGTCGCCGTCGAGGCCGTCACCGGGCAAAAGCCCGAGCACCTCGCGGTGCATGCGAATGGTGCCCTCGGCCTTCGTGTAGCGGCAGACGTAGCCCTCGGAACTCAAACGCCAGAGCCACTCGTAGAGCGCATCGAACTGGTCGTCGTCCACGAGCGTGTGGCCGACAAGCCGACCGCGGTCGTACACCGGGATCTGCTTCATGCCGCCCTCTGCTCTCGGATGTGGAACTGGTGAACGGCACCCGGCTCGTCAGCACACAACGAGAGATACGTGCACCCCGCAAAGTCCTGGCACGCCGCGGTGTTGCGAGGGAAGACGCCGTCGCGGCGGGCGTCGCGGACCTGCTCGGCCCAGCGCCACAGCTCCAGCTCCAGCCGGAGGAAGTCGTCGGAGCGGCGCGCGCACGGCTGCTCGACGAGGTAGTGGTCGGGCCGCGACTGGTACTCCGACGCGATGCGTTCGAGGTAGCCGTCGTGCGATTCCGTCTTCGTGCGACGGATGCCCGGCTTCAGCGTCATGCGGTACCGGACCTCGCGCACCATCACGCCCGTCGAGCGCCAGATCAGGTAGCAGCCGATGGACACCTGGCGGTCCAGGCGCAGCTTGCGCTCGAGGTCGCCGGGGCGCCGCGGGATCTGGCCCACGAGCTTGTCCTCGATCATCGTCCGGTAGTCGTGCGAGACGGCGTCGACGCGGCCGACCAGATCGAACGTGCGCGACATAGCCCCCGTGTGCGGGTTGCGGAGCCGGACACGGATTTCGTGCTCGCGCGTTTCGGCATGCTGGCCGTACCGGTCCAGGTATGCGCGGGCGGCGCACCGGGCGACCTGGGCCTGAATCTCGGCCGTCTCGCGCTCCGGGACGACAACCCAGGGGTAGCCACCGAACTCGGCAACCAGTGCGTCGTGGCCGTTCAAGACGGTGGCCCAGGCGACGTCAGGGTCGCCAGCCTCGAGCGCGTCGGCGAATGCCGCACCGGTCAGGAGCGGCGCAGCCTTCACGTTCGGGTCGAGGCGCCGCTCGTAGTGCCAGTAGAACCGCTGCTGGCAGCCGAGCAACGTGCCGATGGCCGAGTGCGACAGGTGGTCGCGGCCCGTGTCGGTGCCGGCCAAGTTGACGAGGTCCGGTGGCGCGAGCGTCGGCACCGGCGCGCCAGAGCCGACGGCGGTCATGCGGCGGGCCACAGGTCGTCGACGTCGATCCACAAGCGCTCCTCGTGCGCGCGGATCGCGGCAGCCTCACGCGCGGCGCGCTTTGCCTCGCGGGCGGCGCGCTGGTCCTGGCGCGTCCAGCGCAACTCGGCGACGGCCAGAAGAGCGGTCACGCCCCAGAGCACGACGAGGAACACGAGCACCGCGTCGAGGCCGGTCATCGCGCGACCTTCTGGTTGCGCGGACGGACCGTGGGCGGGCCGGTGACCTCGCGCCGGTAGCGGAGCGTGTCGCGGGCGACGCGAGCGACGATGCACACCGGCACGGAGAGCAGGAGCCAGGTCATGCCGCCATCTCCTCGTCGAGATCGACGCCGGCGGCGTCGTACGCCGCGGCGCGCAGCTCGTCGCGCATGAAGTCCTGGGCGTCCTCCCAGCACGACTCGCACTGGTCGCCGACGGAGCCCCAGCCGACGACGGGTGAGCCGCAGCGGCACTCGGTCGGCTGCGGCGGCGCGACGAACGTCATACCGCGACCTCCTGCTCGTACTCGGCGATCCGGCGCGCGATGATGTGCCGGACCTCGCCGGAGAGCGTGCGGTTCTCGCGCTGCGCGATCTCCTCGAGGCGGCGCCGATCTTCGGCGGCGATGCGGACCGCCAGGGCGGGCGCCATCTCCGGTTTGACGTGTGTTTGACGCGACATGAGCACGACAATACACTGTCGGACGGATGGTGTCACAACTTGACAGACATCTTGCGTCAGGAAGTGACGCGGCAATGCCGTGGACACGCCGCGACCTCGCGGAAAGACTCGCGTCGCAGATGACCTCCTACCGGCAACAGCTAGGCCGGCGGCGGACGGGACGAGAAACCGCTGCAAGGGTCGCAGGGTCGCCCCGGCGCCACAGCTCAACCATGCCCACGATGACCAGGAAGTCGAGATCGTCCATGTCCTATAGAGGGTCCAGCGCGACGATTCTCGCCCCCCTGTTCGTCACGATTCTGTGCCAATCCGGCTGCGGAACCGCTGAGACGGCACCGGAGCCACAGACGACGGCGACGACGAGCGCGGCGAGCGCCCGAGACGCGCAGCTCGCGCGCGACGCCCGCAGGCTCCTGCGCCGCGACTATGGCGACTCCGCTAGCGCGCCGTCGTGGTTCCCGCTCGTGCAGCTCGACAAGATCCGCGCGGAGGACGGAGTCGTGACCGTGCCGACCGAAGTCGGCGACGACGCCGACAAGACAGGGCCCGTGAACGCGATCTGCGCGGTGCTCGCCCCAGCCGCCGGCGAGCTCGACGCCGACGACGTCGTGGTTACGGGAGACGACGCCGCGGGCGGCACCGTAGAGCTCGGGCGCTGCTAAACGAACTGTGCCCCCGGCGCGAAGACGCCGAGGGCACAGAGGACGAGCTATTCAGGAGAGCGGGTTCACTGACACGCCCACTCGCCGCGGCGGCCGACCTTCCACGCCCACGCGGCGGCGAGCGCGTTCCACTTCGCCGACGTGATCGACCGGCCCGCGTACGGCGTCGACGCGAACGTCGACGGCAGGAACTGGAACAGCCCGTGATGCACCTCGAAGCCGACGGCGTACGGGTCGAGCCCGGACTCGCAGCGCGCCACGCGCAGCAAGTCGCGGAACGGCTGACGGTGCCGCAGAGCGGCGCGCCGGATGCACGGCACAACACGGGTCTGAGAGCACTGCTTCCGTGCGACGCGTTCCTCGCACGAGCGGGTGTTGCAGCCCCTCCCGGCGAACGCCGGCGCGGGTTGCGCAAGAGCGACCGCGCAGCACACGGCCAGAGCGATGAGGGTGGCGCGTATGCGCCGCTCCTTTCTCGAGGTAAGCCCGAGCGGTCGGCGCGGGCCGGGCACCCGCCAGGGCGGGTCGTCGCCCCTACCGGGGCGGAAGCCGATTGGCCTGCCGGAGCCGATCCCGGCAGGCGGCCTGACGAGGGCACTTGAGGTTTCGGCCGCCTCGGCTGTTGCGGCGGCCTAGCCCCGCGAACCGTGGCCACGGGCAGGGCGTGAAAGCGGGTGTCACCCGCGAGCTTTCAGGACGAGCGGACGGGACCGCGAGCGGTGCACGTCACGCCACGCGAGGTCAGCGCACGCTTACGGCGCACGCTGTTGCGCTCCCACCGGCCGCCACGAGGACGCCCAGCGTTCCGCCACGCGTTCAGCTTCCGGCACGTCACACGGTCAACCGACGTGATGCGCCCAGAGCCGATGCGGCGGCGAACGTCCGAGATGATGCCGGGGATCTCGCCGCGGTACGGGTTCACGTCGACGTGGCCGCCACCGCACGCCCCGAGCTGGTTGTGATCGAGGATCCCCGAACGCGCGACCGAGCAGCCCGCAACCGCGCCCTGGCGCGCAGGAATGTCCCAGCGGCGCAGAGAGTCCGCCATCACCTGCACGAGCCGTGCACGGCCGGCACCGGAGATCAGCGAACCCTCGCGCTGGTTGTTGATGATCTCGACCGAGATCGACACGGGGTTAGCGGCGGCCTGCGTCCACGCCTTGTCGGACTCCCGCACGATGTACGCACAGTGCCCCTCACGGTCGATGACGTAGTGCGACGACGCGGAGAAAGACGGCAGGTTGAACAGGCCGACGATGGCGTTCACATCGCTCCAGCCCGGCCGGTTCGGTGACACGGTCAGGTGCAGCACGAACAACCTCGGGCGCACGCCGCGCCTGGTTGAGTAGTTGCGGACGAGGCGGGTACGGCAGCCGGCCTGCTCGGGCGCGGCGTCCGGGGTGACGGCAGGAAGCTGATCGGATGCGGCGAGGCGCTCCTGCTGCTCTAGCCCGGCCTGCAGCTCGCCGCGGGACACGCCGTCCGGGGTCTCGTTGCGGGCGCCCTCGTGCAGCCCTGCGGCCGGAGGAGCCGGGGCCGTGACGGTCGCAGGCTGGACGCCGGGCGCCCGCCCATCGGCGTCCACCGTCGCAGTGAGGACATCCGTGCGCGGGCCGTCACCGGACCGGTCGGTTGGGAGCAGCGCGAGAGCGACGCCGGTCGCGAGCAGGATGATGGTGGCGAGCAGAGCCCGCCAATGCTTCGATTTCATGAGGACCCTCCTTCTCGGGTCAGGGCTAGACGGTCAGGTGCGCGGGTCGCTGCGGCGCTCGATGATCCGCTCGAGCTGCTCGACCTTCACCTTCAGCTCCCCGACGCGATCCTCCGCAGAGTGGGCGCGAGCGAGCGCTTCGTCGCGTTGCTTCTGGGCCTGCTCGGCGACCTCCTGGAGCTTGCAGACCTCGGCCTCGAGGGCACGGACGCGGTCCTCCATGCGAAGCCAGAGTCGCTGTTCGATGCCGTCGACGAGCACCTCGCGGTCAGACTTCGTCTTCAGCATCGGCGCGAAGATGCCGGTGAGGATTCCGCTGATCGCGCCGACGGCGACCCCGATGGCCGTCGTCGGTTCAAGCATGGGTGTCCTTCCCGACGGCGAGGACCGCGGACATGGCCAGGAGCCAGAGAGGTGTGCGCCAGAGAGCCGTGTCCCACGCAATGAGATCGAACAGTGGCGCGAGGATCGAGACCGCGGCGTTGACTGCGCACATCGACGCGGCCCATGCCGTGGCGTACCGCCAGCAGAACCTCTCTCGGCCGGCGGCGGTCAGAACGAGTGCGAGCGCCCACGCGACCATCACGTAAGGGGCGAGGCCGTCAGGTATGGCGTGCTGCAGGAGGATCGTCGCGGGCCCGGCGTGGAACGCCTGCGCGAATATCCCCAGGCCGAGCAGCCCGACGATGGTCCGTGTCTGGAAGACCGTCATTGCAGCGATGCCGTCTTCAGGATCGAGATGCCGCACTGCATGTTCAGCGCGCCGCCCGAGGTCTGCAGTCCGTAGCAGGCGACACGGTCGCCCGGCACGAGCCGCAGCGGACAGCCGGCGTAACGAAGCGTGAGCGCGTTCGTGCCGTTGGCCGGTGACTCGACGACATCCCAGAGCGTGCCGTTCTTCCACACCTCGGCGCGGCGCGTGCCGGTCGCGTTCGCCGCGAATGCCACCGACAGGGACACGATGTAGACGCCGCGCTCCTGCACGACGATCTCGTCGGAGACGACGGTCGCGAACGGCGCCGCGACCTGCGCCCAGCGGATGGCGCACTTCGTTGACGCGCCGGTCGCCGCGCTCACGTTCGTGCCGCCGGAGTTGTAGTCGCCGATCATGCCGACGTTGTCGCGGGCTCTCATCGGGACACCTCCAGGTCGATTAGGTCTTGTGGTTCGAGGTCATCGCCGATGAATACGAGCGACGTGGCGCCCGACCCTTCGACGTGCTGCGTCGCGTCCTTCGCGGACGGTTGGAGCGCGACGGTCGCCTTGTGAGATACGGCTCGGATCTGGTCTGCGGTGAGCGCGCCGGCGAAAACCCAGACGCGTGCGAGCGCCCCGGTGAACGCGCTCGTGCCGTTCGGGTTCGCGCCGACCCGCATTGCGTTCGCGCCGGCGAGCGTGATCGAGTTCATGACCGTTGAGGCGGCGACGAGCTGTCCGTCGAGGTACAAGCGGCGCAACACGCCGTCTGACGTCTCGCCGTTCGCGCGCGCGGATCCCTGGGCGGTGTTGTCCTCGACGACCGCGAAGTGATGCCACTGTCCGTCGCCGACTCGGATACCGGACGACACGACGTCGCCGGCCGATGCGAACGCGAGGGTGCCGTTCGCGTCGATGAGCGCGGCGGCGTGCCCGGTCGATGTCGTGCCCCACGACAGGAGAACGGCGTTGACGGTGCCGGCGGGCGCGTTGAACCATGCGCCGTAGGAGCGCGGGTTCGTGCCGGACGGCAGCCCCGCATCGGTGGCCTGGAGATGGTTGCCGCCGGACAGGTAGTGGGCGCCCTGGCGGGATCCGTCGGGGCCAGCGAAGTCCGACGTAACGCCGCCTGTGGCGGTCAGGGCGGTTCCTGCGTTCAGCTCGGCGAGCGACGCGCCTGACAGGTTGTAGGCGCGTACCGGGTTCGACGGGAAGTCGCCGTTGGCGAGCGGAGCGCCGCGGCGGCGGCGGGTCGCCCGGAGCGACACTCGGCGCGGGGCGGTGCCGAGGCCGTGCGCGAGCTTCACCCCGTACAGATGCCGCACCTGGTCGGCGGACAGCACGTCGTTCGTGATGAACGCCTCGTCGACGCGGCCGAAGTGCGGGGCGGTCGCCGCCGTGACACCGTCGGCCTGCTGCGCGCCGATGTTCAGCGGGCCGGCGGCGGCGAAGATCGGAATGCCGCTTGTGCCCGTGACTGATTCGAGGAGGCCGTCTACGTACATGCGCACGGCGAGCCCGTCGTAGGTGACGACGACGTGATGCCAGCGGTCGTCGCACACGTCGACGTTGGCGAGGGCGGAGAAGCTGTTCGTGCCGTCGCCGTAGATGTACCCGGCGACGGTGTTGGCCTCGATCTGAATGAGGTAGGACCGGCTGCCGGCGCCGCCCATCTTGCCGAGCACCGCCTGCGTCGTCGATCGTTTCGCGGTGCGTATCCAGCAGCCCCACGATCCCGCCCGGATACGGAACGGGTCAGAGCCGCCGGTGTCGGAGATGTAGAGCGCCTTCGTCGTCTGGCCGGTGAAGACGGCGGCGGACGACGGGGACCCTTCGATGCCGGTCCCGAACGTCACGCTGCCCTTGTTCGCGAGCGTCCGACTGTTCCCCGAGACGTCCGTCAGATCACCGAGGTTCCACAAGCCGAGCGGCGCGGCGAGCCCGCACTCCGTGAAGTCCGCGGCCGTGAGCTGTCGGCCTGCGCGCGTCTGGCCGACCTGTCCGACCTCCAGCACGGAGCGGGATACGGACGGCGGCCCAAACAGCGGCTCCCACGCCGAGCCCGTATCGACCGCGATCTCCCCCGTATCAGTCGACCGGTGAATCCGCCCCTTCTGTGCTGCGGCCGGCCGCAGTGCGTACGTCGATTCGAGGTACTGCGCGTCGAGGATCGTGGCGTGGTTGTTGATCGACTGCCGCAGCTCGGCGACGGTGTCGACGGCAGGGGTGTCGATGA
>ERZ724505.1358-NODE-1358-length-13504-cov-4.422485_pt1 | contig 13504 bp, 15 predicted proteins | sample MGYA00376038_ERZ724505 | MGnify/ENA primary metagenome ERZ724505 (study PRJEB28724, sample SAMN07190884) | wastewater metagenome | isolation source: effluent of sewage treatment plant in Hong Hong | place: Hong Kong | collected 2016-03-17 ... | reverse complement strand
ACTACGGCGGCGACATGGTTCGGTTCGTCGTGCAGACGGCCAAGCCGAATGTCCCATTCCGCAAGGTAACGGCTAGTCGCGGCAAGGCTGTGCGTGCCGAGCCTATCTCGGCGCTTACTGAGTCTGGAAAGATCAGGTTTGCCGGGAGATTCCCGCAATTGGAGGATGAGCTTTGCAGTATGACGACCAATGGCTATGTGGGCGGGAACAGCCCGAACCGAGCGGACGCCTTTGTGTGGGCGATGTCCGATCTGTTCCCTGGGATGGTCGCGCCCGCCAAGAAGCCGGTCAGTGCGGCTCAGTTCTCACCTAGCGGCGCATGGTTCCCGAGCTGAGCGCCAAGGATAAGCGCGAGATTCTGGAGGAAGCCCGATCCCGCTTTGCGGACGTGCTTGATCGCGACCAGACCAATCGTAAGTGGCAGCGGGACGATACGCGCTTTGTCTACGAGCCTGGCGCTCAATGGCCGGCGGAGTTCAAGAACAACCGAACGACTGAGGACGGGTCCGATCCCTGTCTGGAGTTCAATCAGCTAAAGCAGTTCGTCAACCAGGTCGTCAACGATCAGCGGCAGAACCGGCCGGGGATTAGGGTCCATCCTGCTGGTGGAGAAGCGAGCGAGGAGACGGCCGAGACGGCGCAAGGGCTGATCCGGGCGATTGAGTACGACAGCCAGGCCGAGGCAGTCTATGACTGCGGCTATCAGCATTCGGTTGTTGGCGGCCGAGGCTATTGGCGTGTGGTGAGCGAGTACGAATCTGCGGACAGTTTCAATCAAAAGCTGGTGATTCAGCGGATTCCAGACCCGCTGTCGGTGGTGCCGGACATTGACTTCCGCGCCCCGGATGCATCGGACATGAATTTCTGCTTTGTCATGGACGTGATGAAGCGGGACGAGTTCAAGCGCAAGTATCCGAAGGCCCGCATCGGGTCGTGGACGACCGATGGCGACTGTGCTGAGTGGTTCCGGGGCGAGGATGAAGTCATCGTCGCGGACTACTACCGGCGGGTTTGCAGGCCCCGCACGCTGGCCCTACTCGCTGACGGATCGACCGTCTGGAAGGATGGGGTTCTCGAGGGCGCGAAGATCATCAACGAGCGCGAGAGCGAGGATTACGCCGTCGAGTGGTACACGCTTGGCGGCGGGCAGGAAATCCTAGAGCAACATGAATGGCCAGGCACGATCATCCCCGTCGTCATGGACATGGGCGACGAGATCGTGGTTGAGGGCAAGCGGATGTTTCAAGGTCTGATCCGCATGGCCCGCGACAGTCAGGCGTTGTTCAACTTCGCCATGACGGCGCAGGCGATCCACCTTGGGAACGCCCCGCGAGCGCCGTACATCATGGCCGAGGGTCAGGCCGAGGGCTACGAAGCCTTGTGGCGCGAGGCGAACCGGAAGAACTTCGCCTATCTGTACTACAAGCCCACGATGGTAGATGGGCAGCTTGCTCCCCCGCCGCAGAGGCAGGCTCCGTCAATGCCGGATGCCGGCTTGATGAGCGCGAGCCAGCAGGCGACGCAGCTCTTGCGGTCCACGATTGGCATGTACGAGAACAGCCTTGGGTTGCACGGTCAGGAGACGAGTGGCCGGGCGATCATCGCGCGGGAGAAGCAGGGCGACAACGCCACGTTCCACTACGCGGACAACCACGCGCGGGCGATTGCCCTGACGGGCCGGATCGTCTTGGAGGTGCTGCCGGTGTTCTATGACACCGAGCGGGCAGAGCACATCATCGGTGAGGATGACGAGCGCAAGGCCGTCGTCATCAACCAGCAGCAGATTGACCCGGCGACGCAACAGCCGGTGGTCAAAAATGACTTTTCCATCGGCAAGTACGACGTTGCGGTGTCGAGTGGTCCGACCTATGCGACCCGTAAGCAAGAGGGCGCTGATCTGCTGATGCAGATGGTGCAGGCGGTGCCGGAAGTGATGAAGGTTGCCGGTGACTTGGTGATGAAGGCGCAGGAGGTTCCTGACGCCGAGATTCTTGCGGAGCGGTTCAAGCTTCTGCTGCCGCCGCCGATTCAGCAGGCCGAGGCCGCGAAGGCTGCTGGTGCTGATCCCAAGTTGGCGCAGATGAACGCCCAGTTGCAACAGGTTACGCAACAGGCGCAGCAGGCTATCCAGCAATTGAACGGCCAGTTGCAGCAAGTGACGCAGGAATTGCAGCAGGTGAAAGCCGACAAGACCGCGCAGATTCAGGCGAACCAGGCCAAGGCCGAGGAAGCGCATATCGGCGCGCAGATTGAGGCGCAGAAGCTACAGACGGATGTGGCGCTGGCGCAGCAACAGGCGCAGCTGGAACGGGAAAAGCTGGAGTTTGAGCGCGAGAAGATCGAATTTGAGCGGGAGAAGATGAACGCCGAGTTGATGAAGGTCGGCGTGATCCTCCCGCCCCCGGAACAGGCGGCCAGACAGGAAGTGCAGGGCGTGACGATTGCGGCCATTCAGAGCCTTGCACAGCAGTTCTCGGCGGTGGCCCAAGCCCTTGCGGCTCCGCGTGAAACCAAGCTAGTCCACGGGCCCGATGGTAGGCCGGTCGGCAGCGTATCTCAGCCCATAGGTGTCCAATGACGGCTCCTGTTGCAAGCAAGATCGTCCTGCCGGATGACGCGGCGAACACCGGCAAAAAGGTACGAACGCAGACGCGGGTGGTCGGATCGGACACGGTGCATGAGCACTTCGTCATTCCGGTCAGCCCGCAGGCCATCAAGGGCATTTACCACTTCTGTTTCACGCTCTACACGGTAGCGGCGTCGGCGCAGAACGGTACGAGCGCGGCGATTGGCTGGCTCCAGGTGCCATCAACCGCGACGATCAATGCGCGCCTGCGGTTCTGCCAGATGGCGCACACGAACACGGTTGCGACCGCGATTGACCATACTAGCGCGCCCCGTATTGCGGTGCAGCGCATGACGCATACGGACGGATGGTCGGGTGCAACGCTCAACGTTGCCAAGCGGGCCACGGCCGACTCCGCGAACCAAGCCAACATCAGAACGGCGGCGACCGGCACGACGGTAACGCTTAATGCTACCCAACTTGTGTGGGCGTCGTTGGTCCCGGGTGCTGACATCACGACCTCGGGCGTGCTGAATATCCAGTTTGGCGAGGAGTGGCGGCCCGTTCTGGAAGATGAATATGTCGTCATCGCCCCGGGCGAAGGCTTGGTTTTCTATCAGATTGACGCCGGCACGACTTCGGACCAGCGCAAGACCTTGGTCAAAGGTTGCTTTGACGAGGTTGACATCAGCTAATGGCTGCGCCTGCGGCTAGTTACGTCCAGCTCCCGCAGGATGGGGCGTATACGGGCAAGTACGCCCGCACGCAGCAGCGGACGGTGGGGGCAAACGTCACCTATGCCCATGTCTACGCCCCCATCTCGGGCGCGCAGATCAGGGGGCTGTATTACTTCGACAGCGGCACGCCTAGTGCTGTCCTAGCGACGGCGCAGGACGGGACTTCGACGGGCTTTCTGTGGATACAGAACCCGTCCGCGAGCGTGAATCTGCGGCTGCGGAAGGTCATGATCGCATTCTCCAATGCGACGGCCGGTGCTATCTCGCATAACTCTGCGCCCAGGATCGGGTTCGTGCGGAGCACGTTTACTGGGACGTTTGCCGGGGCCACGCTGACGCTGACGAAGCGCAAGACGGCAGATGCTGCGAACGCCTGCGACATTCGGACGGCGGTTACTGGAGCGTCTGTCTCGCTGGGCGATGTATTGTGGTCGCCGCTGGTTCCGGGGTCGGACTTCAACACTGCCGACTGTTACTTCCACAAGTTCAAGGAAGTCTGGCGGCCGAGGGCCGAAGATGAATTCGTCACGCTAGCGCAGGGCGAGTGCATCACCGTGTACCAGATGGACAACGGCACGGCGAGCGATCAACGGCTGGTCCATTTCTCGGGCATCTTTGACGAGGTAGACATAACGTGAGCGCGTGGAGCATCGGAGGGGGATTCTTCTCCGTATTCGACACGGCTGACGGCACGACGGTATCGCTCGCGGCCATCAAGGCTCAGACGGACAGCATCGCTGCGGTCAAGACCAAGACGGACAGCCTGACGTTCACCTCTGCGGGCAAGGTTGACGCGAATACACAGATGATTAACGGGACGGCCATCACCGGGGCTGGTACTGCCGGCGATCCCTGGGGTCCGTAGTGTCGGCGTGGGGCGCGTCCTTCGGGGTCGCGTGGGGTGACTCTTGGGGGGCGAGGGATTCGGCCCCGGTAGAAACTGGCCGCGCCCAATATCCGGGCGGCGGAAGCGACAGCAGGCGTGGGCGTGGTGGCTTCCACTACCCGATTGAGGTGCTGGAGGAGTTCGATGTTCCGGCCCCGGTTGCGGAAGTCATCGCGGAGCTTGCCCCGCAGCAGGTCGAGGCCCGCACCGAGGTTGACTACACCGCGCAACTGCTGGCGGCGCTTGATGCGCTAGGCATCGAATGGCGGCGTCAGTATGACGAAGCCCTCACCGCGATGCGGGAGGCATATAGACAGCAACAGGTCGCGCTGGCCGTAGAGGCGGCGAGACAAGAGGACGAATACTGGGGCGAGGCGGTGCCGTTGCTCCTCTTGCACTAACGCTCACTAGTCAGCGTAAAGGCTAGGTCTAGGGCTGGTTCCTTCGGGGGCCGGCCCTTTTTCTTTGGGCGATCCAATGAGCATCGAAGATGGCGTAACCCCGGACGCAACACCGGCCCCTGTTGCTGACACTCAGCCCGGCACCGTCCAAGAGGACGGACAAGCCCCCGAGACGGGCGCGGAGGCAAAGGTAGAGGAAACACCAGAACAGAGGGCGGAACGCGAGAAGGCAGAAGCCAAGAAGCGCGACGAAAGACGCGCTCGGAAGCTGAATGAGCGTTTCCGCGAGTTGACGGACACGATCAAGGCGAAGGATGCCCTGATTGAGCGGATAGTCGGGGCGCAAGCCCCGCAGCGTCCGCAGGCGCAGGAAACAGACCAGCAGCCGCGCCGGGAGCAGTTCGGGGACTATGACGAGTACATCGCGGCTCACGCCCGATGGGTTGCTCGTCAGGAGTTCTCGCAACTCTCGCGCGCGCAGCAGCAACAGCAAGCGGCGGCGCAGGCGCAGATCGTCGAGAACCTTCGACGGGTTGCGCTGACACAGACGCACAGCGAACGGGTACAGAGCTTTGCGAAGTCCAACCCGGACTTCCAAGAGGTATTTGACTCGGATGTTGACGTTGGCGCCGCTGGCGAGGCCATCATGGAAATGGATGATGGCCCCGCTGTCATGCTGTATCTGCACCGCAATCCGTCAATGGCAGACAAGCTCCGCAACGCTTCACCGCGATTGCAGGGCGTGATGCTCGGCCAGATTTCGGCCGCCCTCAAGTCTCGTGCTCCTCAAGTGTCGAAAGCCCCCGCTCCCGGCAAGCCCGTGGGCGGTCAGTCGGCCGCGCCATCGCGCGATCTATCGACTGCGGACTACGACGATTACGTCAAGCAAAGGCGTGCAGCGCGGTCGCGCTAACGCTTTGCAGGAGATACAGACATGAGTAACTCCCTCGTTACCATTGACATGGTGGCAAAAGAGGCGCTGATGGTCGCGCACGAAAAGGCGACCTTTCTGGGGACGATCCATCGTGAATACGATAGTTCGTTCGGCAAGGAAGGCGGCAAGATCGGCTCGACCCTGCGTATCCGCAACCCTAACCAGTATTCCGTCACGACCTCCTCGCGCGTCATGGACGTGCAGGATCAAGACGAGAGCACGCAAACGCTCACCGTCGCGTCGCAGTACCACGTTGACATGCGCTTCAACAACGCGGAACGCGCCCTGAGCATCGACGAGTTCAGCAAGCGGTACATCACCCCGGCGGTTTCGGTGCTGGTGTCCAAGATCGACGGCGAGTGTCTTGCGACCGCGACCAAGAAGACTTGGAACGTCGCCGGTACTGCCGGCACGATCCCGGGCACGGTCACGTCCGGCTTCTCGGATACGTCGGCGCTCGGTCTTGCCCGCGCGAAGATCAATCAGGGGCTTGCTCCTGACGGTGATCGCTCGGTGCAGCTCGACTCGGTGACGATGGCGTACATCGCCAACGGCATCAAGGGGATCAACAACCCCAAGACCGACGCGGAGCGTGCGTGGCGTGAAGGCTTCGTCATGCGTACCGCGATGGCGGACTTCTACGAGAACGAGCGCACTTGGACGCTTTCCAACGGCGACGACGTTACGGGCGAGATTGACGAATCGACCGCGACGAACTTCGTTGAAGGTGCGACCACGCTGCATATCGACGGTCTTGGCACCGGCAGCATCACCGCCGGCCAGGTGTTCACCATCGAAGGCATCTACGCCTGCCATCCCGAGACGAAGGAAGCCTACTCGCATCAGCAACAGTTCACGGTGACTTCGACGGTCGCCATCGTTGGCAACGAGTGTGACGTGACATTCACCCCGGCCATCTACACGACCGGCGCGAAGAAGAACGTCTGCACCTCGACCGGCGCGGACCTGACGTGGACGTACACCGGGCAAGACGGCAAGGACGTGGCTTTCTGGGGTTCTACCTCGACGTCGTACCGTCAAAACCTGATGTACCACCGTGATGCGTTCGCGTTCGTCTCGGCGGACCTCCCGCTTATGGCGGATGCGTCCAAGTGCGTCCGCATGAACAAGGATGGTCTGTCCCTGCGCGTGTGGGAAGCGAGCGACATCCGCAACGACGAAATGCTGATGCGGATCGACATCCTGTGGGGCTTCATCGCGCAACGCCCGGCTTGGGCTTCGCGCATCTCCAACTAACCACAGGATAAGGAGAAGATCATGGCTAGCATCGAACGTGTGGATTACGGCTCGCCGGACGGGGCGACTCTTGGCGGGGCTTCGACCGACAAGATCGGCTTCTACGGTGCGGCGGTTACGCAACCGGCGCTTATCACGGCTGTTGCGACGACTGCGGCGACCTCGACCACGAATGCTTACGGGTACACGACTGCGACTCAGGCGGACGCTATTGTTACGTCCCTGAACGCGGTTATTGCGGCCCTTAAGACGCTGAATCTGGTTGCGTCGAGCTAAGTAGCAAACCGGGGCGGGCTTCGGCTCGCCCCACCTATTTGGAGGTTTGGTGGTTCCCTACGCGGGCAAGTTGGCGATTTTCACGTCGTTCTATTCGTACTACGCATATTCGCCCTACGTCATCTCCTTGGCGCAGACCTTAGGGGTGCTGTCCAAACTTGGCATCAGTTGGGACTACCTGGCCCGGCCCGCCGACTTCCATGTCGAGCGGGCCATTAACAACACGCTTTCGGAGTTGATGGAGCGTGATGACTTCACCGATGTCCTGCTGATCGACTCGGACGAGAGTTGGCGGCCAGAGGATGTGGTGAGGCTGCTGTTGCACCCGCAGGAGATCGTCGGCGGGACGTATCGCATGAAGAACAACGATGGCGAATACGTCGGATCGTTGAAGCACGAAGATGGTTGCCCGGTGGGCGTCATGCTGCCGGACGGGAATGCGTTGCTAGAGGCCACGCGGGTCGCGGCTGGTTTCATGCGGATCAAGATATCGGCCCTGCGGAAGTGGGCGGCGGCGACCAGCAGGGCGCGGCCCGTCTGGTCGTTCCATCTGGTGAGCGAGGAGCCGGACGGGCGCAAGGTGCAGTTCTTCTCGCGGATGATCGCGCCCGACTGGGATGGAAAGCCGGTTGCACATTGTCAGGACATGGCTTTCTGTAGACGTTGGTTGGATATCGGCGGGCGGTTGTGGATTGACCCGATGGTGAAGGTCAATCACTGGTGGGTGACGTGCTACCCCGGTGATTTCGACAAGCACTTGCGGGACAAGAAACGGGATCAAGACGCCATTGCGATGGTCGAGCAGATGGCGAAGGAAATCGCGGCGCGTGCTTAAGGTACTGGTACCCGATGTTCCAACGGCCGACCAAATCCTGCCCTACCTTCGTCGCATTGACGAAGCGAAGTGGTACAGCAACAGCGGGCCATTGGTGCGCGAATTGGAGGGGAGGTTAGGTGGGGTCACGGTTGCATCCGGCACCCTCGGGCTTGAACTCGCTGCGGCTGTTGTATTTAGGCGCAAGCGTGTTCGTGTACCGGCGTTCACCTTTGCCGCCACGGCGACCGCGCTGGTGCGGGCGGGCTTTGAGCCTGTCATCTGCGACGTTGGCCCGGATTGGGCGCTCGTCAACCCGGACGAGCAATCGCTGTCGGTGTGTCCGTTCGGGGCGGCGATTAAGTCACCGGGGCTTATTGATGCCGCGAGCGCGTGGGGTAATCAGACGACCGGAGTAAGGGTGTTCAGCCTGCACGCCACGAAGTCGCTGCCGGCGGGAGAGGGCGGGCTTGTGTGTGGTCCGCCTTCGATGATGGAGCGTATCCGGCACCTGGCTAACTTCGGTCTGGAGTCCACGCCATACGCACATGGGATCGTGCGCGAGGTGGGGACGAACGCGAAGATGTCCGAGTATCACGCGGCGGTTGCTCTGGCAGCGGTTGACCGTTGGGATGCGACGGCGACGCGGCGGCGGGAGCTGAATGCCGCTTACATCGAACGGCTGGAGGATGTCGAGCGACAGCCGCGGGCCGATGGCGTCTACACGACGTTTCCGGTGCTGGTGCGAAACGCTGCCGGTGTTGCTCGGGACATGGCGGAACGCGGGGTTGAGACTCGGCGTTGGTATACGCCGACGCTAGACCTTCATCCGGCGTTCAGGACGTGCAAGGTCGAGGGCGATCTTGTCATGTCGCGGAGGCTCAACGACGAATTGTTGTGCTTGCCGTTCCATGCTGGCGTGACGATGGACGACGTTGACCGCGTTTGCGAGACGTTGCGATGGGCGATTACGAGGAACGGCAAGGGGCGTTCGTCCACCGGACGGCAAACCTTGTCGGCAATGTCAGCCTAGGTCGCGGGTCGCGGATTGACGCATTCGTAACGATTACTGGTGACGTATCGCTTGGGCGATGCGTGCATATCTCGGCGGGCGCGTGCATCTTCGGCGGTGCCGGGGTTGAGATAGGGGACTACTCGGGACTGTCTCCGGGCGTGAAGTTGTTTACCGCCACGGAGGACTTGTCCGGCGAATGGTACTTGCACCCGACCTCGCCCAAGAATCTGCGGCGGGTGGTGTCTAGCCCGTTTCGCATGGGCGCGCATTGCACGGTGGGAGCCAATAGCGTCCTACTTCCTGGTGCCGAGTTAGCAGATGGCGCGTGTGTTGGCGCGCTGTCGTTGGTGAAGCGTCCGTTGCCTGGATGGGCGATCTATGCGGGCGTGCCGGTCAAATTCATTCGCAAGCGGAGCAACCGAGTCCTGACGAGGAAACCTAGTGACGACAGCACGCGACTTGATTAACGACGCAGCGGCGAAGATCGGGGAATACGCAGCCGATAGCCCTATGTCGGATACGAGCGCGCAAATCTGTCTGCGCGACCTCAATCGGATGCTTGATATGTGGAGCAACGAGCGGTTGATGCTGTTCGTGCAGGCGAATGAGACTTTCCCGACTGTCGCCAGTACCGCGTCCTACGCAAGCTCGGTCATCACGACGCGGCCGGTCAAGATTACATCCTGCACGGTCACGCTATCCGGTACGACGTTCCCGGTCGAACTGATCGACAACGTTGCGTACAACGAAATCAGCTACAAGGCGGCGACGGGCATTCCCAGGTATTGCTATCCGTCGATGGCGCACCCGACGGCGACGTTCTATTTCTACCCGACCCCGGATGATGTCTACACGGTGACGCTCTCGACCATGCGCGTGCTGGCGGCTGCGCTGGCGTTGACGGACTCGGTGTCGTTCCCGCCGGGGTATGAGGAAGCGATTGTCAGCAATCTCGCGGTCAGGATCGCGCCTAGCTTCGGTGCGAGCGTCCCGCCGGAGGTTGTGGAGATTGCGCGAGCGTCCAAGGCCATGCTTAAGCGCATCAACGCGACGCCCGTTCCGATGCTGTTGCAGCCGTTGTCGTCTAGCCGCTCCAATATCTACGCGGGCTAGGAATGCCAAAAGACGGGACGATTGTTCCGCTGTTCTCGGGTGGGACTAAGGGGCTGTCGCCCGTCATTTCCGCGCAGCGACGTACCAATCTGTATGTAGACGCGGCGCAGAGCGATGCCGACAAGGGTCGTCTTGCTCTGTGTGGTCGGCCTGGGTTTGATTACTTCACCAGCGTTGGACTGCAGACGTGGCACTCGGGCGGGGTGACGGCTCGGGGGATGCTGCGCCGGTCCATGAACATGACGCGCACGACCGCGCCCGTGTTCTCGGACCCTGGATTCATCGCCATTGGCAATTCGATTGCGACGGTCACGGTTAGCAGCAAGGCGACCGTAGCCGAAGTGTTCCAGATGCAGACGGAATCCGGGTATGTGTCGTTCGACAACGATACGACCTACGTCGTGGCTGTTGATGGCGTCACCGGATATGCGGTCAATGCCAACACGCTAACGGGCTATACCTTCGCCACGACTGGTAGTGCAGCGGGGTTCCCGGCGGGCGCGACGACCTGTTGCATGTTGGCCGGCCGGATGATTGTCAACAAGGTGAACACCGGGCGCTTTTACTGGTCGTCGGCTAACGATCCGCTGACGTGGAGTTCACTGGATTACGCCACGGCTGAAATCAGCCCCGACAACCTGTTGGCGGTGACGGTTGACCACGGCGAATTGCTGTTGATGGGTAACACGACGACGGAATTCTGGTCGCCGTCTGGTGGTAGTCAGCCATTTGCGCGGGTGAGTGGGGCCGCTCTTGAGTACGGCATCACGGCCATAGGGTCCATCGTGAACATGAGCGATGGAACGATGTTCCTCGCGCGGAATGCCGGCGGCGATACGCGCGTGCTGATGGTCGCGGGGTCGTCGGGCAAGCCGGTTAGCACTCCGGCCATTGAGACTGAGATTGAGCACATGGCCGACCCATCTGGCGGGATCGGCACGACGCTGACGGCGAACGGTCGGACGTTCTATCTGCTCTCGTTCGATGAGCGGACGCTCGCCTACAACATGACGGATGGAGAGTGGGGCTACTGGCAGACCGGGGTCAATGATGGCCCGTGGATGGCGAAATTCGGGTCGCTCATCCAAGGCAAGTACGTTGCGATGGACGCTACGCGGAACCGCGTTTATGTGATGAACTCGGATTCGGCTTACGACGGGGACGACGCCATTGTGCGTGAAGTCGTGACGAAGCACGTCAATGCAGACTTTGACCGCACGACGATTGACAGGCTCGGTCTGGACTTTGAAACGGGCGTTGGATCGGTCGCCGGTAGTGATCCGATGGTGATGCTGCAAGTCTCCCGCGACAATGGGCGGACGTGGGGCAACGAAGTGTGGGCGTCGCTCGGGAAGCTCGGCAACTATGGTCTGCGCGTGTGGTTCCGAATGCTCGGCCGTTCGCGCGATTGGCTGTTCAAGATTCGCTGGACCGATCCGGTGTTGACCACGTTGGTCGGCGGCAGCATCAAGGTTAGGCCGTGAGTGATGTTGGCCCGGTCAGCCAAGCACAGGGGACCGACGATGGCAGGCGCTTCAACAATCCGATGCTGGAATGGATGCGCTCGGTCAAGGATGCCGTCGCATCTGTCGTCTCGGACCTCGCGGAGGCTCTCGCGGATATCGTCACGATTCAGGGCGACATCACAACCATTGAGGGCGATATCACCACGATTGAAGGTGATATCTCGACCCTGCAATCGGACGTAGCTGCTTTGGCGAACCAGGCCCCGCAGGAGTTCACCGGGAGCGGAAGTTACACGAATAGCACTGGCGCCGCGCAATGGCTGTTCATCACGGCAACGGGCGCAGGTGGTGGTGGTGGTGGACACCTTACCGGGACCCCTGGTAACGCTCCAGGCGGCGGTGGGTCGGGTGAGTACGTTATTCGTCACCCGATTTATCTGGCTGCTGCCGATACGCTGACGGTAACTATTGGTGCTAAGGGAACCGGGGCCACAGCTGGAGACAACAACGGGACCGATGGCGGCGACACTATTTACGCCACAGCGACGACGACGTATCGCGTCCGTGGCGGCAAGGGCGGGAATAAAGGGACTGTTTCAACTGGCGGCGCTGGAGGCGGCAATAACGGCGGCGCCGGTGGAGCGAGAGGAGCACCGGCCACAGCGGGTACTAACGCCCCCGACTCCGGTATCTACACGCGCGGCGGGGCTGGTGGTGGTGGTGGTACGTCAGGAAATGGCGGCGTCAGCGCCGCAGGCGGAAGTGCTGAGAACTTCTCCGGTGGTGCAGGCGGCGTAAGCTGTGGTGGCGGCGGTGGTGCTTCTCCATGGGGCTCTGGCGGCGCCGGTGGCACGCCCGGGGGCGGTGGCTCAGGTGCCGTTGCTACTTCCTACGGTGCTGGTGGTGGTGGTGGCGGTACGGGTGGTGCAGGGGCGGCCTCAACGGGCGGCGGCAACGGTGCAGATGGATATTTGCGGATCGACTTCGTGTAAAGACACCATGCCGACAATCGCACAACTCTCCAAGTCGCTTTCGTCGGCTGATCTTGCTTCGTTGCTACGGCAACGCGAATCTCAGGCCCCGCAGGGATTGCAGGACATCTTCGGATACATCGACAACCAAGGCTCTCCGGGCTTCGCTGTAACGCCGAACGGCGCAAATGGCGACAACGCGGGGTGGGGGACTTCTGGCCTCGGGTTGAGCTACGCGAACACGCAAGCGAACAACGGTGCAGACGGGAACCAAGCGCAGGCTCCCGTAACGTTCAAGCCGCCCGACCAGTACGCGGCCGGGGTCACGTTGTCCCCCAACTCACCTTCCGGCGAAGGCTCGGGCGGCTACCACTTCAACGTCGATCCGTCGAAGTTCCCGCAGACTCGCTTCGGGAACATCACGAACGCCGCGCCGGTCGGCGGACATACCCCGTTGATCGACCCGCGCTACGTCTACGACGACCCAAACTACGGGCGGATCACGTTTGCGCAGAACGTGCGGCCTGACAAGTTCAACACGATGGCGCAGATGGCGTTGATGTCTGCTGCGCTCGGCGGGATCGGCTATCTCGGCGCGCCCGCGTTGGGAACGCAGTTGGTGAACCTCGCGCGCACGTTCGGCAACGGCGGCAACGGTATCGGCAATCTGATCGGAATCATCGGCGGGCAACTCGGCCTCCCTTCGTGGGGTACGACGCTCGCGCAACTCGCTGCGGGACTAGGGAATAGAGGCGGCCATGGCTAAGACGAAAGACCTGTTTGACGACCTCTCGACGTTCTTTGACGGCGGCGGGGGCGGGGACTTCGTGGACAACTGGGACCCCGGAGTGATGGGCGATCCGGGCGCGTTCGGACTTGACCCCAACCTTGCCGACATCTTCGCCAACTGGGGCGGCGGTGCCGGCGGCGACGGGACCGATGGATCGGGAGATTTCAACGCGGGCGGCGGCTCTAGCGGCGGCTCCGGTGTCGGGAGTCTGTGGGGCCAAATCTCGCGCCTGTTCGGCGGCTCGGGCGGTAACGGCGGCGGCGGTAACGGGTCGAGCG
>ERZ724505.1357-NODE-1357-length-13507-cov-28.504163_pt1 | contig 13507 bp, 19 predicted proteins | sample MGYA00376038_ERZ724505 | MGnify/ENA primary metagenome ERZ724505 (study PRJEB28724, sample SAMN07190884) | wastewater metagenome | isolation source: effluent of sewage treatment plant in Hong Hong | place: Hong Kong | collected 2016-03-17 ... | reverse complement strand
ACACTCCAGCAGATCCGATCTGCCAGATGCGCAGCGGCGAGAGTCGTACCGCTGCCTCCAAAAATATCGAGCACAATTCCGCCCGGTGGGCAGCACGATCTGATGAAGAACTCGGGCAGCTTCTCCGGGAATGGAGCTTCGTTCTCGTGAGCGATGTGTGAACCGAGATGACCTCCACCGGCCTTGCAGGTAATAACATTTCCTGGATTTGCCTTGGCTGGCGGTAGATACATCTGATTTCTGGTTCTTCCGGCATCTCGCTTTGAGTGTTTCTTTGCGCCAAGAGCCTCCTTCTCGCTCCATGTCATGCGAATCCGCTTGCCGCTTCTTGTTCTGTTACTCGGATCTCCACCAGGAGTCCACTTCGGTGCATGACCCATTGACGTGTTATCACTCCACGGCAGCTTCCCTTTGGATGCACACACGATGAACTCGTAATCGTTGCGGAACCAGTCAGGTCCGCCAGATCCTGGGATGCCGACACGGTGATAGATTGGAGGCTTGCGGAGTTTCACGCCTCGCTTGTGCAGTTCTGCCATGAACAGCACTGGAGTCGCCGACCACTGGAAGTTACGAGTTCGTCCCTCAACGACCCACGCGACGAGCCCTCTTGAGACGCGGACACATTCGATGTATCGCTCGACGGCCCACTCAACCCACTTCTCGCCTGCGAGCTTGAAGTCGATTCCGTACGTTCGCGCGTCCTCGTACGGCGGCGAGCAGAAGACGAGATCGACCGAGTTGTTCGGCAGTGACTGCAACAGCTCAAGGCAGTCTCTCGTGTGGATTCCATGACCTTCTGGCGTGTTCGCGAGACTCATCGTAGATACTCACTCGGGATTGAACCGTAATCTGGTATTCCGAACTTCTGGTGAACCTTGTCGAATTGCGTGCTGACGAGACAATCACCGCGAATACCGCGATTTCTGTTCTTCGCCAGAATGATCGTGTAGTCGGTGTCTGGCTTCGATGTGTCAGCCCGCCAGTCCCAATGCAGCAGGAGTACCACATCGGCATCCTGCTCGATCTGTCCGCTTCCCTTCAGGTCCGACATCTTCGGCATTCTCGGTTTGCCTCGCATGTCTGACTCGCCCTCTCGTCCGACCTGGGCGAGCGAGAGCATCACGATATTGTGCCGCTTCGCCAGTGCCGTCAGTCGCTTCGAGACATCCGTAATCTGTTCGTACTGTGTCTTTCCTTCGCCCTTCACAAGCTGTGCATAGTCCACAGCAACCACACGCACATTCTGATCTCGAACAGCCATCTCGACAGCACGCTCGATCGCGTCGATGTGGAAGCACTGTTCAACGATATATATCGGAGATTTATTCTCGTGATGCTTGCGAACGGAGTTTTTGATCGCAGGCACTGCCGTGTGCCATTCGTAGTCCTCGATTGACATCACGCGCTGCAAGTGCCGGTGTGCAATCTGGCGGCGTTGCATTTCGAGTGAGACGATCAGACTTGGATATCCCTGTTCGGCTGCAGCATCGATCAACTGGAGAGCGAACGCGGTCTTTCCCATCGAAGGACGCGCGCCAATGACGATCATCTCTCCAAAGGACACTCCACCGCCAAGTCGCTCATCCAGTTCATACAATCCTGTGCGAACCATCACTTCCGGGCCTGCCGAGAGCATATCTGCGTATTCGAGTGTCGCGTCAACGATCGTGGTCATGCTGACCGCCTTAACGTCGTCCTCGGTTGTGGACAGCTCGTAGGCTTTCTCGATCGTGCGATCCAGCCAGTCGTCGCGCTGGACTTTCTCGAATCCGCAGCCATTCCCCCATGTGATCAGCGATTCACGAATCTCTTCGGTCGGAACGTAGGATCGAACGAGAATCGTCGCGATGGACATGGCGATTCCAGAGCGGGACGGATCGCGCAACCCGGAACCGTCACATGCCCATCGCTTCTGAAACAGGCCCGGCTGTTCGAGCAGGTGCTTTACTCGAACGGATATCCCAGTGTCTTCAGCCGCTGCATCTGCGCAGTCAGTTCTTCCTCCGAGTTCTCCGACGAGTTCGAGTAGATATTCTCGGGAGACCCGGTCGACTTCTCGCAGTCCTTCTTCCGGCAGCAGCGGCTTCCAGTCGTCTTCGACTGACACGAACGTGGACTTGTTCCAATACGGGTATCGACACAGATTGCCGAGTCCAGCACCTCGCGGGCGATCGGCCCGAGGGTAGATTTCTCCAAACTCACCAACTCGTCGACCAACACACTTCCAGAATTCTCGTGACTCAGCAGCATGGACAGGCTCCTCGAAGAAGATCCAGATGTGTGCGCCTTCTCCCGACTGCGAGAGTTCCACAACAGGAGTGACGCCAAGCTGGATCAGTAGCTCGTATGTTCTGTTTGCGTGATCTTTCCAGTTCGGGTTCTTGCCTTCGTGATTGTCGATGTCCACACATGAGCAGCGGACATTCCAGTTCTCATCACAGAGGTAAAACCCGAGACACCTGAGTCCTTTCAGGTGTCTCTCTGCAAGCCACTTCGGATCGAGAGTCCCTTCAAATTCATGTGGTGCGAATCCTTTTCCATTTTGGACCGCAATCACACCCTTCCGTCCCTGGAAGTATTCCGAGATGGTGCGCGCCGTCACCAGGGACTGTACGGTTTCTCCTCCTTGACCTGAGACCATTCAGTCCACCGTGCATTTGGCCCTAGAAACGTCGCTGGTTGTAAGACGTACTTTTCTTCTCTCGACTCCCTGTCGACGACTGCAGCGTAATTCTTGGCGGCTGCAATCAATCGTAGAGGGTCAGTCCCTTCCTTTAGTCGCGCGCCCCAGCACCTTAGTGCGCTCTTCTTGGCGACCTTCTTCGGGTAGACTTCCCAGAATTGAGTGAACTGATCATCGCACTCTGGTTCAACGACCGACCGCACGCTCTTGACATGAACCGCCAGATCAGGCCAGCGAGCGCGCAGTCGATCGATAAATGCGTCCACTTCCGATTCGTCGACCTCGAAGGCGAGTGTCGCCTTCATGGCAGCTCCTAGAACGGGATGTCATCGCCGGGAGTGTCGTTCTCGGTCGCGTCCGTCACGACGGTCTGTTTCTTCGGAGCAGCAGGAGCCGCCTTCTTCGCCGGAGCCGCGCCAGACTTCAGGGAGTTACCGAACATTCCCTTCAGTTTCTGGATCGCGTTGGCGCTGTTCTGGATCGGCTTGCTGCCAAACGAGAACGAGAAGCGATCCTTGATCTCTCCGTTGTACTCGTCGTGCTTGTTGCGGATCTCGACTTCCTTGCCGATGCACGGAGACTTCCCGGCCTCCAGTGTCAACTGGGAAGCGTCGGTAATCCCGAGCGACTTCAGGATCTCGCCGGTGATGCGGATCGACTCCTGCGTGGTCGGATACTGGTAGATGTAGGCAATGAACGGAGAGTATTCCTTGAACTCTCCGGTGACGGAATCATGAACGCGGTCGACGGAGACCTTGAACACAATCTGGGGATTGTTGTTCTTCGATTCCTCGACGCCGTGTTCGGTGATGATGCCCTTGAACGTGGATTCCGGATGCTTGGCCATGTGCTATTGCGCTCCTTGCGTCTGAGTCTGTGCAGCCAACTGCTGCAGATTGTTGTCGCGAGATTCCTTCAGAGCAGCACAGAGGTTCGCGAACGCCTCTCGGCCACTGTTTCCCATGTCGATGTCCTGCGGCAGCGACGAACGATTCTTGGCGAACGCCAGGGGGAGATCGACTGTGCGGATCTTGCGAGCAGAGCCGGTCGCCTTTCCCTTCTTAATCCCTTCGCCTTCCATCGCGTAAACTTCAGAGTGTAAAAACAGAACCATGTCTGCCCACCCGAACAGGCGATTGCTGACTTTCTCCGGCATGCCGTACGGACGATGCTTCATGTAGTCCGCACCCTCCGGATTCTGGTGCAGGTAAAGTTCAGAGTGTGCAATCAATACGACGCGAAGACCGGCGTTCTTCAGCGATTCCAGCTTCGGGATCAGATGTGTCGCCACATATCCCAAGAGCTTCGTTGTTCCAGCGCCGAAGTGGTTGTAGCCACCTTCCTTCTTCGAGTCGTTCCCCTTGAAGTCCACATCCAGAACGAGCCGACCGAGGCATTCGATAAACCCGTCGATGCAGTCGATCACGACAGTCTCGTACTCTTTTGACGCCAGAAGTTGATCGAGGATATCGAGCAGATTCTGCCACGCTTCGTGGATCTCCTTGTTGTCCGGAGTGAACGAGTTCTTCAGCTCCAGCCACGGAGTTGCCGGAACAGACGCCGCACCGATCAACTTGCTGATCCCGGTTTCGCCCGGAGAGCAGATGAAGAATGGTTTCGGATACTGAGCCGCAAGTTCCGTCTTGCCGGTTCCTGGTGGTCCGTAGATGAAAATCTTCGGCTTGTCCCGGTCGGCCTTCGTGATCGCGTCGGCCAGTGATACCTTGGCCAATTAACACCCCCTCTCTGGTGTCGTAAAGTAGCCCATGTATTTCTCCAGCGCCAGATGCCAGAGAGTCCCAAACCGCAGCGCTGCATCTTCCGGTTCGTCCGGATGCTTGATCTGCGCCACGTATTCGTAGTAGTGCTTTCGCTGGCATGCCTGAAAGCAGCGAATGCGACTGTGCGTCAGGAGATCCACGCCATCGGGAGCATCAGGCAGCTCGGCATGCTTCTTCGCCTTCTTGATCCAGTCGGTGATCTGTGACTCGCCCGTACAGAGCGGCAGGAACTTGCAGCGCTTGTTGTACAGAAAGCACGATCCAGTCGACTTCGGAGGGAGTCCACCCTGGTTCGCCGCATCCCGCATTTGCTTGGCGATCTTCGGCAGATCCTCGGCGTAGTTCAGGACAATATCAGACAGTTGCGGAACGATCCGGCGACCGAAGTAATAGTCCGGCCTGACGTGAATGCAGTCTCCCATCAGTCGCAGAGAGTATTCATGAAGAGTCTCGGTCTGCTTCTGTCGAATCGTCGGCTTCTTCACCACATCCCAGAGAACAGAATCCACATCTGTTCCGTTCTGCAGCAACAGGATCAGGTAATGCGAAGCCTGACCGTCGATTCGCAAGTGCGACCAGTAGCTGTCGTCTTCGATCGAATCTGATGTTGTCTTGTGGTCCATCAGAACAGTGCGACCATTGACGCGCAGCAGCGCATCGATCTTCCCAGCATTCGCCCACTTATTGACCCGCTTGTTCGTGTGTGGATCGACCACCTTGGCAGTCAGGAACTGCTCAACGCTGATCGTCTCGAATTCCACATCCTTGTACCGAACCGCGTATCCGCACAGCAGTGCCGACACGACATGCGCGTCGTAAATGAGATCTTCGTTACCGCAGTCATGAACGCACTCGGCAACAGCTTGGAGCGAACCGGACAGTGCGATCAGTTGCTTTCCGTTGAGTCCGAGGCCGGAGATGTCAAGCGATAGAACTCCTGCAGGAACGTGTTCTTCGCGTGCGTCTCCGTCCAGAACGCGATCTTGATCTTCGCTGGTTTCGGGAATCCCGTCAGGCATTTGTCCACCGTTCTCGTATAACCGAATGATCGATACATCTCTGACGCACACACCGCGAGGTCGGCCTGCTTGATCGCCTGCAGATCCTTGTCTTCCAGTGACAGCCCCAGCTTCTCGTGAATGATTTCGTCGATGCGATTCTGGATTCGCGTCAGGTCGATCGACCGCAGCACTCTCTTCATGGGAGTCGAGATGTCGCCGGTATACGCCTCATGCGCGTCGTGCATCAGCCCGGCAAGCTGCAGCCTCTCGGGAAGCTGGGTCATCACGTAAACAGAATGCTGGGCGACACTGATTGAGAGCGATCCCCTGCCACACCACCGCTTAATCCTCGAAAGAGTCGCTGCGATGTCCTCGAAGTCGATCTTCTTCGGATCGGGATTCTCCAGGTCGAACAGCGTATTCCCGTTGATCAGCATCATCGTTGGCGTCATTGCCATCAGACGCTTTCCTCCTGAAGTGACTGAACCCCGAGCGACCGACAAGACATCGATTTCACGTCAACCTCGATGATCTCCATCTTCTGCGGAACGTCGCACATCCACGAGAATGTGGACTCGAACGCGTCGAGCGGAACGTCGCACCATCCAGCTCCGTCAGGGTCTTCGAGATCGAACAGAACCTTGCCGCCAGTCTGAAACAGAACCGGCCTTTGATTCGTGATCACGACAGAAGCATCATCGCGACAGACGTACAGCGTGGATGCGCGTTCCATGTGAATTTCCCAAGATGGAGACAACCGGGCTATTGAAAAACGGTAACTGCGTGAATAATGTGGAATGCACAGACTGAATATCACTCTGTCGAAAAGGTAAAGTGCATGAGAATGGAAGTAAGTGTTGACGACTTCACGAAGCTGATCGAAGGATTCGCCACTGTCCTCAAAAACCTCGACGAAGCACGCGAACTGATGGAGACCTCAGAAATCGGAACTGTCCTGGTTCACATCGGGACATTCGCGACGATGTTGAAACGATTCGAGATTGCCAGCGATCGTATCGTTGCCGAAGTCGAAGGCCAGATCGAAGACTTCAAGATCGGCGCTGGGTCACGTCATGCGATGGCGAAGGACATTTATCAGCGCTACTACAAGGGGAAGCGTCGTCCGAAGAAGGGCTGAGAAAGTTAATGATGTCCCTTCCGACATAAAACGCCCCCTTGCAGTGCGGAGTGTGCCGCAATCCGTTCTTGCGCCACGTTCGCAACTTGGCATCGCTGATCTTGAGCGCTCTCTTGATCTGCGTGCCGCTGTAGATTCCATCAGCGATGATGAGTGGTTCGATCGCCATGAATGCTCCATGCTTGGCGGTCAGTTTGCCCTTGCTTGCCCCTCAGTGATCAGCAGATTGTACAAACCGTAATCGGAACGTCAACTGACCTACGCAAGAATTTTTGGAAAATCCGAAATGCCGAAGATCGCGAAGATAACCGTTGAAGAACTCGACGAGATGGCTGAGCTGGCCAGGGAGACATCGAGTCGACTGTCCGTGATTGCACGCAAGATGCGAAGGCACAAGCTGAATGAGTTCTCGTCGTCAGGCATCGCGCATGCGAAGAACTGCCTCACGAGTGCAGCGCTCATGGTGACGCATCTTATGAAGCGACTCGAAAGGATCGCGGATGCCCAGGATTAAAGTGTCCGTGGTCAACTTCGGTCGCGACGAGCTGATGTTGCGATGGATCGATCCATTCACGCGCAAGCGAAGGCACTGCAAGTCGGGGACATCAGACCCGAAGAAGGCCGAGAAGATCGCCGCCCGAAAAGAGATCGAGCTGGAGAAGAAATACACTCACGACGACACAATCAGATGGGATCGGTTCGTTGAGTTGTATCTGGACGAAGGGATCTCTGGCGCAGCAGAGACGAGCATCGACAGAGCGTCCTGGTGCCTCTCTCTCGTCACGGAACTGATCTGTCCATCATCTCCATCGGACATCGACCGGAACGCACTGGATCGCTTCGTAGTGGCCCTGCGCAAGCGTAAGACGAGACGCGGGAAGATTACCGCTGAAGCGACGGTTAATTCTGTGCTGGCCACAATCAAGGCATCGCTCATGTGGGCGAAGCAGCGCAAGATCATCTCTGAGGTTCCGCAGTTCCCATTCTCGAAGCGCGCGAGTCGATCACTGCCTGAGGAGCCGCTACGGGGTCGCGCGATCACGGACACCGAGTTCGAGTTGATCTGCAGTAAGGCCGAAAACGTCGACGGCATTGGACCTGCACACGCCGAGGAGTGGAGGCGATCACTGCGCGGCCTGTTCCTGTCCGGCTTGCGGATCAAGGAAGCCTGTGATCTGTGGTGGAACCGACAAGACAAGATGCACATCGAAGAGTTCGACGGTCACTTCTATCTGGCCGTGCTCGACTCAGCCGAGAAGGGGAAGAAGAATCGCCTGCTGCCGGTGACGCCAGACTTTGAGGAGTTTCTGCGCGCGTTACCACATCGTGACGGACTCGTGTTCCGGTTCCCACTCGACAGGTTCAAGGGCGACAATCCGCACAAGGATACAGTCAGCGACAAGATCGCCGAGATGGGCCGCTTGGCCAATGTGGTCGTAGATGATCGCCACGGAAAGACGGCGACGGCACAAGACTTCCGCCGCACGTTCGGCGAGAGATGGGCATGGAAGCCCGGAGTGACGCCGCAGATCCTGATGACACTCATGCGACATCAGAACATTCGCACGACCATGCGATTCTACGTGCGCCGCAATGCGATGCAGATCGCGGACACACTGCGGGATATCGTCGCTGCCGAAAGAGGTAACAAAACTGACAACACTCGGAACTGACTGATTCGCCGTAACTCGTTTGTTGTCAAAGCTCCCCGACTAGGGGTCGAACCTAGAACCTACGGATTAACAGTCCATTACGACGCTTCTGTGTGGACAAAGTGACCAGCAAGCGAGAGACACCTGCTGGTCTTTCTTACCGAAATTACGCGGTGAATCTTCGAGTGGTGGTCACTTTAGGGACCGCTTCCGCTCCTTTCGGTAACACGGAGGTAACAGTCCGATCCTTCGCGTGAATGACACCCCGCGTCCATGCCAGCAGCCGGTAGATGTCAGCCGTCTTGTGAACCAGTCTTCCATTCGCGTAAATCTCGATCACAACTCGCTCCCTGTGATCGGACAGGTTTGGTCCTGTCGCACCGCCAGCGCCCGCTGGATTTGGTAGAACGGGTCGCATTCTACCAATGTACAGATGTGTACACAACGGAAAAGTTCAGTCAGCCGGAAGGATCGTGAACCGGATGTCGTTCGCGTCCCGGTCGTACCAGAACCGAATCCACCAAGCGCCGAGCGGCCTCGGTCCCATTCCTCGCTCGACAGCCCATCCACCTTGCCCGTCAGCGAACTCGTCCTTGTACGTCGGAGTACAGACATGCCATTGCGTGTCCTGCTTGACGATGCCCTTCGCGGTCAGCCTGGATCGCTGAATCGGAACGCACCACTGATGATGGATGTGTCCCGACACCAAAATGTCCGCGTCAGGCCAGATTGTGGCGTGCTGGTTGATGTACTGGACTCCGCGAGTCGATGCGCCGCCACCACCTGATCCGTGGAACCAGTGCAGATTGATCGTCTTCCTGATCCGCTGCGTGCCGGTCTTGCTGGATGTGTCCGAGAACTGGAACACAACCCACCCGGAGTATCCGCCAGCGCTCACCGGAGATCCATATTCGAGCGCCATGTTGTCGCAGAGTCGCTTCGTGAGATCTGTTTCCTTGAGGCTCAGAACCTTCGTCTCGTGGTTGCCATGACTGAGCAGAATCCAGATCTTCGACCAGGGCCGAATCCATTCTGAGCACGTCCCGATCAGACTGTCGAGGTACGTGTTCGTCGCATGCTCTGGTCGAACGTCACCCTTGTGTCCGCGATGATCGCCCTTGCCCTGCATGGCACAGAAGAAGTCGCCCACGTCGATAACACCCGCGCCGCGCTCGACAGCTTGATTCAGGTGCTTCTCTTGGAGCTTGCGATTCGACTTCGGGTTATCCCAGTGACGATCGCTGGATAACAGAAACCACTGCTCCCAGCTCTTGTTCATGACAGCGGGAACGCGAACGATCTTTAGTGATTCGTTTTTCGATTCCGCGATCCACTTCGGCGTTGCCAGATCCATCTAGACCTCTCCGATTGCGGATTTCCATACCCTGGCGTACGCAACGCCCCATTCAGGCCCATGCACGTCAACTGGACGATCGCTGGCGTGGAGGTAGTTCCACGACAGAGCATGAGCCCATTCGTGTATCAGCGTGAAGAACATCGCTCCCGGATGAGAGCGCGCAACGAGAATCTTGAACCGCTGTGGTCGCTCATGGAATTCCATCACTCCCCATTGATCGGGGATTGTGGACTGGTTGACGACAAACACAACGACTGGATGCGCTGGTGGACAGGACTTCCGGAGATTCCGAACCGCTTCGCGGAAGCGACCATCGAATTTCTTGGCTGATGCACACCAAGTGCAATCGCCAATCTCTTCAACCGTTCGTGGTAGACATCGGGCCCCCAGTGGTTTTCGATGATCATGTCGCAGTGTGAACTGTTGAACTCGACCGTTGGATCGGTTGGAACAGAGTCGCGCGCAATCCAGATGATCAGGTCGACGCAGCGGGATTCCCTGGCATAGATAACTTCCGCCAGATCCCTCACGCCACCGATAACGTCTCCATGCGCGAGCGATTCTCTGATGAGACAGCCTGGATCTTGCTCGCGAACTTTCTTTCCGATACGCCACCATAGCTCACGGTTTTCGTGTCGAGTCGCGTAGCATTCATCATCAGGAACTCCAAGTTCCCGCGACACATGCTTGCAGAGATACTTGCTCGTCGTTCCGGCGAACGTGAGGGATGTGTTTCTCGCGAACCATTCTCCCGCTTCGTCCTTCCCGGCCCGTCCATGTCCGACCAGCATCAGCTTCATCGATTGCCCTTCAGGATGCCCAGGAACTTCTCTCGCCACACCGACAGAGATCCACGTTGAGCGCCGGAGAGTTCGGCCTTCTGGCTCATCTCGAAACCGCGATCTCGGTCGTAGAATGTGTCGTCGATTGCCGTCATGAACTCCGGGATACTGTTGCACAGAAACCCGTCGTATCCGTGCTTGATCTGCTCGACGAATCCGCCCTTGTTGTCGACGATCGGGACGCAGCCGCACATCTGGGCTTCGCAGACGGTCCTGCCGTACGTTTCGACCACATCGGACGAGTAGAGCAGCACATCCCATTCGCGCAGCTTGGAACGCATAGCAGTGGACGCATCGCAGAATACAACGCTGGCCTTGAGATCGTCGGCTATCTCTTCGATCATCGCACTGTGTCGCGGACTCGGTCCCACGAAATGGAACTCGCACGTACTTCCGAACTGGCTGAATGCTTCGGAGTACAACTCGCAGACTTGTTCGATCTTCCACTTCTCCGGACTCGGAGTGCAGAAGCGCGCGATCTTCATTGGACCATCGAACGTACGTGGATTGATCTTCGGAGGCAGCTTGATCGGCTGATGCAGAACCGGAAACGTCGCCTTCGAGTCACGCTGCAGGAACCGAGAGACACACAGAGCGATGTCGCACTGCGAGGCTGCCGAATGTGCCGACTTGTGATTCGAGTGCAGGTAGTAGACCGACGCGCAGTTCTCAGGAATCCTCGACGGCATATTGACCATCGCCGTGTTGTGGAAGATCACCAGATCAGCCCACTCCAAATCTTCTTGCCGCACGCGATTGCCGACGTTGATCGATACGACAGATCCGAACTCGGATTGAATTCCTGGTTCCACATCTCCGAACCCGAAGAACTGAACGCGATGCTCGAAGTCTGGGAGTGCGTGCCGAATCGAAAGAGCGCACTGCCCGGTCCCGCCGAGTAGCGATGCAACATTATTGACCTGCAGCAGTCTCATCAGAAATGGATTCCCACTGGAGTTTCCCATCGCTTTTCGTTGCGAACGATTGGGAGTGTTCTCTGTGCTGCCATGAAGATTTCGTAGTCCTCGGCGTAGTTGTGACTGCGGGCCTCACAGAAGGCATCGATCTCTCGGGCCTTACTGGTCGGCATGGCGAAGTTCATCAGGTCGATCGCTCCGACCTTCATCTCCGACTTCGGAAGCAAGCCGAGATAGATCCCGCGCGAGATCACTTCGCAGCGCACGAGACTGACGCAATTCGGATGCTTCTCGAAGTTCTCGTAATGAGCGAGCAGGTAATCCGGAAAGAGCACATTGTCATGGTTCACCCAGCAGATGTACTCGCCCTGCGCGAGATAGACACCAGCGTTGCGAGCCATGTTTCCGTGAGCGCCTTCGACTCGCGCGACCTGATGCAGCTTGATCCGACCGGGAACCTCGAAGGATGCCTGCTTGATGATGTTGTGAACGTCGCCCGTCGTTGGACCGTCAGATACGACGATCAGCTCCCACGAGTGATACGACTGCAGCACGACGCTCCAGATCGCATGCTCCGTGAGATTCCACGGTTTGTACGCCGACATTACGATCGAGAACTTCATTGCTTCCACTTCCGAATGAAAGCGTCCTTGTCGAGCTGCCACTGCGAGCGCCGCTCTGTCTGGTTCATCGCCGAGGAAGTCTGCTGCCCGATGTGGCGGATGGTTTCCACCAGCGTAACGATGCAGTCGAATCCGGCCTTGATGGCGACCTGCTGGTAGTCGAGATCCGAGAAGTACAGCTTCATCGACTCGTCGAACTGAGGCAGGTTATTCCACACTTCCGGATGCAGATACAAGAACCACCCTTCGAGCCAGCGCGACTTGACCAGCAGATTCGAGTCCTTGCCGAGTGACGTTTCCACGCGATCGGAAGCGCCGATGATCGCATTGCGGCAGTCCGGATATGGAATCCGCGACAGAACAGATCCGTGGATCTCAACGTCGTTGTTGAGCAGCAGGATCGAGGAGCCGCAGTCCGTGTGTCGAATCCCTGTGTTCCATGCCGCCGTGACCCCTTCTCCCTCGTTCTGTATCACTTCAGCTTCAGGAATCGGAACATGGACTTCGCTGTCGTTGACAACGATGATTCGCAGGCCAGAAGCATCGTACTTGCGCAAGTGCCTTACGACGCGCTTCGTCAGATGCTCCTGTCCCTTCTGTGGAATAATGACTGTGTTCACTCACTTCCCCCATGAGTCTTTGTCTGGTTCGTTCACTGCGGAATACCCCTCCGCGTGGTATCCACCATTTCGCTTGCTGATAATCTCGTTGACGCACATGCTGCACAGATCGATCTTCCCGACCGACAGAGCGCGCGGAGAGTCACCAGCTTGCGTCAGATTCACGCCGCACGCATCGCAGGTAATTTCAGTCTTCGAGATCACAACTTTCATTCATCCGCCTCCAATGAACTACTGTCTCCAATAGACGCCCAACTAAAGTGAATGTCCATCTCCAGTGGGACATCTGGCAGCTCGTTCAGCTTCCGCGCCAATAACTTCAGTCGATCGTTGTAGGTCTTCTTGTGGAATCCGAGATCGTCCTTGTCCTGACCGTGAGGCGGATAGTCGATCATCGGCATCTGGTTGCTCCACACATCCTGCGAGTCGTCGTAGTAACCAGCTGTGGATGACTTCTCGATCTTGATATTGCAGCCATCGAGAAGATTCGACAGTCGCGGTTCGACGTACGAGAAGTACCAGTTCAGTCGCGACCTCGGGGTGCAACTGACGATATCCAACCCCATCGCAGAGAAGCACGGACGCGCCAGTCGCAGCCACTGAGAGACGCGGTAGTAGTGCTCGTCGCATGACAGCACAGTCTGCCACGGTTTCGATTCGCTGAATGCGTACAGGTCCGGCTTCTGCACATCCAGGATCAGGCTGCGTGTGCCATCGTCGTGACCGCCGCCTTCCGCATCTGGGCGAGTCGCCTTGGCTTCCTTGCAGGCTGAGTGGAAGTCTCGAAGCAGCGGCAGCGCACGACCATCTGCAGAGATCGTAGCCATCCGATCCTCGTCGTACGTCACGCCATGTTTCTTAGCGACTTCGATCTGTTCCACTGACGGGAA
>ERZ724505.1356-NODE-1356-length-13518-cov-5.246453_pt1 | contig 13518 bp, 14 predicted proteins | sample MGYA00376038_ERZ724505 | MGnify/ENA primary metagenome ERZ724505 (study PRJEB28724, sample SAMN07190884) | wastewater metagenome | isolation source: effluent of sewage treatment plant in Hong Hong | place: Hong Kong | collected 2016-03-17 ... | reverse complement strand
GTTGGCGCACCACCTGGGGCAGCGCAGCCGTAACTGCGGCGCGTATCTGATCCCAGCGCGATGCCAAAACAAAGCCCCCATGCGGGGCTTTGTTGCTGTCAGTGTGTCAACTACCGTAACTAAATGAACCTGCACGGATTCAACCATGTCCCTCACGCTGCAGATCGGTCAGACCAGCGCCATCGGCCCGAAAACCCGCAACGAAGACGCGCTCGCCTGCATCACGCCGGAACCGGCACTGCTGGCCAGCAAGGGTTGTCTGTTTGCCCTCGCGGATGGTGTATCCAACTGCGCCAACGGCAAGCTGGCTGCCGAATCGACAGTACGCGCCGTAGCTGCCGACTATTACGCCACGCCGGAAACCTGGGAAATCGCCCAGGCGCTCGACCGGCTGCTGACCGCGCACAATCGCTGGCTGCAGGCGCAGACCGCAGCGCAGCCGTTGCTGAGCACGCTGTCGGTGCTGGTGTTGCGCGGCCGGCGCTTCACTGTGGCGCATGTCGGCGATTGCCGCGTCTACCGGCTGCGCCAGCACCGGCTGACGCAACTCACCGTCGATCACGTCTGGGATCAGCCGCAAATGCGCCATGTACTGAAACGCGCAGTCGGGCTGGATGCGCATCTGATGCTGGACTTTCACGACGGCGAGCTGGACATCGGCGATATCTTCCTGATCTGCTGCGACGGTGTGTGGGAGCCGCTTGGCGACCAGCGGCTGCACGAGTTGCTGGAACTGCACAGCGACCCGCAACGCGCCGCCGAAGCGCTGGCCAAGGCAGCCCACGCCGCCGGAGGGCAGGACAATGCCAGCGCCATTGTGGTGCGTATCGAACAACTGGCGGCGCCGGGACTGGAGGATGAATTCGCGCGGCTGATCGAGCTGCCGCTGCCGCCACGCCTCAAACCGGGGCAGACATTCGAGGACATGACGATCCAGTCGCTGCTGCACGAATCGCGTGCCACCCTGCTGTACCGGGTAATCGACGCACAGCAGCGCGAATGGGTGCTGAAAACACTCAACCCGCTGGTCGGCGACGATGCCCAGGCGCAGCAGGGGCTGCTGATCGAAGAATGGCTGCAGAAGCGCCTGACCGCGCATTATTTCGCCGAAGTCAAAGCCCTGCCGGAACGTCAGTTCCTCTATTACCTGGTGCGCTGGTATCCGGGGCAGACGCTGGCCGATTACCGCAAAGCCGTCGGCACTACCTCGATCAACGACACGGTGAAGTCCGGCATTCGCCTGTGCAAAGGGCTGGGAGCGCTGCATCGCCTCAATATCGTGCATCGCGATATCAAGCCGGACAACATTCACCTCGACAGCGACGACAAGCTGCGCATTCTCGATTTCGGCGTCGCCAGCTGCCCGGGGCTGACGCACGACGACGGCGCAACGGTTCCCGGCACGCCCAGCTTCATGGCACCGGAGCTGTTCAGCGGTTCGCCGGCCGATGTGCGCAGCGACCTGTATGCCGCCGGCGTGACGCTCTACTGGCTGCTGACCGGGCATTATCCGTACGGCGAAATCGAGCCGTTCCAGAACCCGAAATTCGGCGACCCGCTGCCGCCCACGCGCTACCGCCCGGATTTACCGATGTGGCTGGAAAGCGTGCTGCTCAAGGCGGTGGCACGCGAGCCGCAGCAGCGCTTCGAAACCGCCGAAGAGATGCTGCTGGCACTGCAACGGGGCGACAGCCGCCCGCTGCAGGTGCGCCGCGCCAGCCCGCTGCTGCAGCGCTCGCCGTTGAGCGTGTGGCGCGCGGTGGCGTTGATCTCGCTGCTGTTCAATCTGCTGCTGTTCTACGCACTGTTATTGCACTGATCCGGCGCCATGAGCGCATCGCCGCACAATCGCGGTGCGCCCCGCACCGCGCCACCAATCAAGCACAACACATTGTTTATATTGAACAATATATTATATATACAACATGGCACGGCAATTGCTTACCACCAATACATCGGCAAATGATGCCTGCTTTTGGTGACGGAGCGAATGATGAAAAAATTGAAACTGGTGATGGTCGGCAACGGGATGGCCGGCGTGCGCACCCTGGAAGAATTGCTGAAACTCAGCCCCGACATGTACGAAATCACGGTGTTCGGCGCCGAGCCGTATGCCAACTACAACCGCATCCTGCTGTCGCCGGTGCTGGCTGGCGAACAGACCATCAAGGAGATCATGCTCAACGATGTTGACTGGTATGCGCAGAACGACATCAAGCTGCATCTGAACAAGAAAGTGGTCAGGATCGACCGCGCCAAGCGCGTGGTATATGCCGAAGACGGCACCACCGCCGAATACGATCGCCTGCTGCTGGCAACCGGCTCCAACCCGTTCATGCTGCCGGTGCCGGGCAAGGAACTGGAAGGCGTGATCAGCTTCCGCGACATCTACGACGTTGACCGGATGGTAGATGCTGCCAACAAATACAAGCACGCGGTAGTCATCGGCGGCGGTCTGCTCGGCCTGGAAGCGGCCAACGGCCTGAAGATCCGCGGCATGGACGTATCGGTGGTGCACATCTCCGAATGGCTGCTGGAGCGCCAGCTGGATAAGACCGCAGCCAAGCTGCTGCAGAAAAACCTCGAAGACAAGGGCCTGAACTTCCTGCTGCAGAAAAACACCGCCGAGCTGGTCGGCGACGACAGCGGCCGCGTCAAGGCAATCAAATTCAAGGATGGCAGCGAAGTGCCGGCCGATCTGGTGGTGATGGCGGTCGGCATCCGCCCCAACACCGAGCTGGCCGAATCCTGCGGCCTGCACGTCAACCGCGGCATTGTCGTCAACGACACCATGCAGACCTACGACCCGCGCGTTTATGCTGTCGGTGAGTGTGTCAGCCACCGTGGCGTGGCCTACGGCCTGGTAGCGCCGCTGTTCGAAATGGCCAAGGTGGCCGCCAACCATCTGGCGCAATACGGTATCGGCCGCTACATCGGCTCGGTCACTTCAACCAAGCTGAAAGTCACCGGCATCGACCTGTTCTCGGCCGGCAACTTCATGGGCGACGACAGCACCGAAGAAATCCTGCTGTCCGATCCGGTCGGCGGCGTGTACAAAAAACTGGTGATCAAGAACGAAAAACTGGTCGGTGCCTGCCTGTACGGCGATACCGCCGATGGCGCCTGGTACTTCAAGCTGGTGAAAGAAGGCCAGAGCATTGCCGAAATCCGCGACCACCTGGCATTCGGCGAGCGCGACCTGACCGGCGATGCCGGCCACGCCGGACAGAACAAGGCAGCCAGCATGGCCGACGATGCCGAAGTGTGCGGCTGTAACGGCGTGTGCAAGGGCACCATTGTCAAGGCGATCCGCGAAAACGGCCTGACCTCGCTCGACGAGATCAAGAAGCACACCAAGGCGGCCTCCAGCTGCGGCTCGTGCGCCGGCCTGTGCGAACAGATCCTGATCTCCACCGTCGGTGGTGCAGCCGATCTGAAACCGAAATCGGAAAAAGCCCTGTGCGGCTGTACCGACCACAATCATGGCAGCGTGCGCAAGGCAATCAGGGATCATCGCCTGACCGGCATTCCGGAAACCATGGCGTTCCTCGAATGGCGCACCCCGAACGGCTGTGCCACTTGCCGCCCGGCACTGAACTATTACCTGATCTCGACCTGGCCGGGCGAAGCGAAAGACGATCCGCAAAGCCGTTTCATCAACGAACGCGCCCACGCCAACATCCAGAAGGATGGCACCTACTCGGTGGTGCCGCAGATGCTCGGCGGCGTGACCACGCCGGCGCAGCTGAAGAAAATCGCCGAAGTGGCAGAGAAATACAATGTGCCGACGGTCAAAGTCACCGGCGGCCAGCGCATCGACCTGCTGGGCGTGAAGAAAGAAGACCTGGTGCCGATGTGGCGCGATCTGGACATGCCATCCGGCTTTGCCTACGGCAAATCGATCCGCACCGTGAAAACCTGCGTCGGCGCCGAACACTGCCGCTTTGGCACCCAGCGCTCGATGGACATGGGCATCCAGCTGGAGCAGGAACTGCACAATATGTGGAGCCCGCACAAGGTCAAGCTGGCGGTATCCGGTTGCCCGCGCAACTGCGCCGAAGCCGGTATCAAGGACGTTGGCGTGATCGGCGTCGATTCCGGCTGGGAGCTGTATGTCGGCGGTAACGGCGGCATCAAGACCGAAGTGGCGCAGTTCTTCATCAAGGTGAAAACCGCCGAGGAAGTGCGCGAATACACCGGCGCTTTCCTGCAACTGTACCGTGAAGAGGCGTTCTATCTGGAACGCACCGTGCATTACCTGCACCGCGTCGGCCTCGATCACGTGAAAAAGATCGTGCTCGACGACACCGAGCGCCGCAAAGCCCTGTACGCACGCCTGCTGTACTCGCTGTCGGTGGAAAAGGACCCGTGGATCGAGCGCGCCAAAGAAGACGTCGCCAAGCACGAATTCGAACCGCTGCGCCTGCCGGCCGAAGTTACCCCTGCCTGATTGAATTGAAACGGGGCCGACAGGCCCCGGATGGAGAAAGCAACATGACTGACTGGAAAAAAATCTGCGCCGTAAGCGACATCCCGCAACTCGGCTCACGTGTGGTCAAACACCCGAAAGGCGACATCGCCATCTTCCGCAACGCCGAAGACGAAATCTTCGCCCTGCACGACAAATGCCCGCACAAGGGCGGCCCGCTGTCGCAAGGCATCGTCCACGGCAAGACGGTGACCTGCCCGCTGCACAGCTGGAACATCAGTCTGCACAACGGCGAAGCCCAGGCACCGGACGTCGGCTGCACCCGCAGCTTCAGCGTCAAGGTCGAAGCCGGCGAAGTATTCCTGCAGGTCAGCTGAAACGAATCGACCTCATCCTCTCGCGAGATCAAGCAAGCGAGATTGGGCGGACAGCAATGTCCGCCTTTTTTACGTCTGGATTTTGCCCTGCCAATGGCTAAGCTGGAAGCAGCCCCACAACCCTGAAAGCATGCGCATGAACTTCGTCCACCTCACCCGCTTCGACGGCAGCCACGTTTACGTCAACCTCGACATGGTCAGCGAAATCATCCCGCTGCCGGCCGGATCGAAACTGGTAGTCGCCGCCGCCAGCCGCGATACCGAACGCTACGTCAAGGTACGCGAACGTCCCGACGTGGTAATGAGCAGCATCAACATGACACGCCGCGGCACCAGCGGCATCTGAAGCTTGCACAGCCCGGAGTGCCGGGCATCCGCATCAATAAAAACAATGACGCAGATAAAACATCCTGATTTTCACATATCGGACAAACGTTAACTCTTTGTTGCAATAAGAAAATCGCGCAGAGCGCCTGCCCACGCCATCTCTCGCCTCCCGGACCGGATTAGGATATTTGCCCTAAACAGCATTAAATTGTTTACAAAGGCAGCCGATATTCAGCTATATTAGTAATCATGCATTTTCGAAAAAACGAAAAGCATAATTAAATCAAGGAGGCAACCGTGAAAGCTAAAGTAAAACATTCCAACTCTGGTTTGCAGTGGCTGGCGGCAGCACCGATGCTGGCAACAATTGGCGTAGGTGTGGCAATCGGTGCAGCTTGCGGCGGCGCCGCCCTAGCGCTGGAAAAAATCCTGCCAAAGCCAAAACGCAGCAAAACCCGCACAGCCTGAAGCGGTAACAACACAAGAATAATCCGGCAGCGGAAATAGCAGAGACAACAACAGGACAAGGCACAACAACAACTAAAGCCTTAAACTACCAAAACAACCACCGGAACCCGCAGCGACGCCGTCCTACAGCAGACGCCGCCAGCAGTTTCCAAAAAAAGCCGGATGATCTCCGGCTTTTTTGCGTTTTTGCAACCTGTTGAGCCAAAACGGGAAATTCAAAAAATTTAAATTTATCATAAGCTTAGCATTGCAGCTCTGCGCAGCTTAATGCAGCGCGATGCAAAGTTTAGCACCCTTCGAATGGGATTGGTGTGGGATTGAGAAGGGATTGAAACGGCTGCCAACACGCGATCCCTATACAGCACTCCACAAACCAAAGAGGAGTGCTGAACATGAAAACCATCCCCCGCAAACCCGAGCAAGCCAACCACGAGTTGATGCTGGCGACTGGCATCTGTCGCGAGATGCGCATCTCCCGGCGCACCCTCGACGATTGGCTGATCAGCGGTGAAATCCTGCCTGGAACAAAAATCGGCCAGCGATTGTATTGGCGGCGCAATGATTTCACAAAATAGCTGAAGATTCAGGGCAGGTAAAAAAGGAAGGTTCATTGACGCAATTTTCAAGCGGCAGGGTAAGCCATATCGTGTTGCCATCGACAATGAGCCAGAGTCATCCTTTAGACCGATACGCAAGGCGATTGACCCGTGCATTTGCAATCGCCTCTCGCTCGGCAAGCGAGCTAATTCGCCAATTCGTAGCCGCTACTCCGCCCGCCACCGGGTGATTTTTTCAGGATGCCCAGCTCCAGTAGCTGCGTGATATCGCGCAGCGCGGTGTCCGGCGAGCATTTGGCGATGGCGGCCCACTTGCTGCTGGTGAGTTTGCCCTCGAAGCCGTCGAGCAGGCGGTTGAGCAGTTTTAGCTGGCGCGGATTCAGTGGCGTACCCGACCAGTGTTGCCAGAAACGGGCTTTGACCAATACGGCATCGAGAGTGGCATGCGCGCTGGCGATGGCACGTCCGAGTGCGCCGAGGAACCATGCCAGCCAGTCGGTAACGTCGAGTGAGCCTTTCTGCGAGCGTTCCAGTATCTCGTAGTAGCCCGCGCGCTCACGCTGGATCTGTGCCGACAGGCTGTAGAAACGTTGCGGGCTGCCATCGGCACGGGCGAGAAACAGATCGCCCACGGCGCGGGCGATACGGCCGTTACCATCGTCGAACGGGTGCAGCGTGACAAACCACAGATGAGCGAGCCCGGCCTTGATGAGGGCTGGCTCGCCAGTCTCGCCGTTGGCCCACGCCAGAAAAGCGGCTATTTCGGCAGGCAGCACCTCGGCCGGCGGTGCCTGGTAGTGAATCCTGCGCCGCATGACAGGTCCGGACACCACCTGCATCGGACCGTCGGCATCGTCGCGCCATTGACCGACGGCGATCCGGCTCATGCCCGAATAGCCGGTTGGAAACAAAGCTGCGTGCCAGCCAAACAAGCGCTCGGTGGTCAGCGGCTTTGAACAGTGAGACGTGGCATCCAGCACCATTTCGACCACACCTTCAACGTGCCGATCCACCGGCGCCAATGCACCGATGTCCACACCCAGACGCCGGGCGATGGATGAACGCACCGATTCGACATTCAGCACTTCACCTTCAATTTCGCTGGTCTTGACCACGTCTTCTGTCAACGCAGCCAGGCTGGCCTGATCGCGCAGCGCCAGCCCGACATCGGCCAGGCGGCCAAGCAGCAGGCCTTGGGCTCGGCTGACGTCTGTCAGCAGCCCGGCAAGGGCAGGCAGGTCATAGCGCCAGTCGGGCCAGTCATCAGCCTGCCAGATGTAGATTCTTTCTCCGCTGTTCATGCGGAGATTAAACCCCGCATTCGCCGCAATGGCAAGTTATTCTCCGCATAACGTGCGGCGAATCGGATATCCAATCACCGCATGGCCATATCTCGCTGTAACCAATAGCAGCCCCCTCCGCGCACACTCTCTGTCACCGTCACCACCACTTGAGACGCAGGCTCAGTCGCGGCTGGCTCCGTACGCGCTGGAGGTTGGTAAGTGCCGGCCACAATCGCGGTCAATACTGCGGCTTTTTCCGCTTCAGCCTCCCGCAGGCTGTCGAACCGCTTTTGATAGTCCACCACCGTACCGTCCTGCATTTTCCTGCGGAACTTCCGCGTGACTTTGCTTCCGGTTACGCGGCAGGTAGTGACCACTTTCGAGATATGTGCGTACCGGGTTTTGGTTTTTTCCGGGCTCATTTCGGGCTCATCCTTACAGTAGGTTTGAGCCCCGTATAGGCACGGCGGGTTAGCCAAAAATGGGATTGGTGTGGGATTGGCGAAAACCTGGTATGATTTTCGGCGGCGTCGCTCTGCGGAAAACCAATACTGTAGCCACTTCCAGCCAATCCACATCAAATCAATCAAGCCGGATGATCTCCGGCTTTTTTGCATTCCGGCCCCGGCAAAAGGCAGAATGTCGATCTGCCGCAAGGTTTCATCGCACGCTTTCGGCTACAGTCACCACATCGTAACCCGCAACCGCTTCGGAGATATCCGTGAATATTACCTGCTATGCCGACTTCATTACCGCTGCCCGCCAACAGCCGCAGCCGCAACGCTTGCTGTTTGTGTTTGCCGCTGCCGAGCTGCCGGAGAATGCCAGCAAGGGCCAGCGCATCCGTTTTGAAGCCGGCCAGGGGGGCTCACTGGCGCCGGTGATGTGCGTCGACAAATTGCCGCAAGAGTTGGGCGATTTCGCCGATCTGGTCAAGGAATCCGCGCAGATGGGCAAGCACTGGGATATCGCGTTCGCCTCCGGCATGTCCGGTACGGCAGGCAAGGCGCCGAGCAGCCAGGAGGCCGACCAGCCGCTGAACCAGATGGTGGAGATGATCCGCCAGGGCAATATCGGCCGTTTTCTCGCCTTTACCCGCGATGGCGAACTGGTGCAATTGCGCTGAACGCTGCCCTGCGGGCAAGCCAGTGCAGCAGTGACAACGGGGCCGGATGGCCCCGTTGCCGTTTCAACCGGCGCGACGGCTCCGGACCTGACAAATCAAGCTGCCGCACACACCGGCAGCCCGCCGCTATCGATCCCGCCCGTCCCGATCGCGCTTGTTGCGCTGCGGGCCGAACCGCAGCACCACAATGCCGATCACCACGAATACGCCGAGCAGGATAACCGGGAACATTTCCATCGCCGGCAACTCAATGTGCCGGCAGCAGCCAGGTCACCAGCGCTGCGAAAATGGCGAAAACGGTGAATACCGCGACGATGATGGCGACGCTCTTCTTGCCGATCGCCTGTTGCTTGTCCTGCTTTTGAGTCATGGCCGATGCCCGGAATTGTGGCGTAAAGGCAGCAGCATAAACGCTGGCGCGGATTCCTGCAGAACTGTTGACACTGTCTGGCGCTCCGGCTGCCAGTTTGCTGCACCAATCGGCCGGCCGCCGCGTCAGTTTCGGACAATCACGATGAGCGGATATGCCATTGAACAGATGCGTCGGTATCCGTTAGCGTTGTTACGTTTACGTAACATGCGACTTGAAATGACACAGCCATTCCGGATTACCAGCCAGCGCGACCTGCGCCAGCACGGCGCCGACCGCAGCTGGCTGGATGCAGCGCTGAGCCGCCAGTTGCAGGCCGTTATCGGCAGTTGCTTCAGCGGCGTGGACAGCGGCGATTATCTGAACAAGTATTTCCTGCGCGACGATTGCTTCATGCGCCGGCTGCGGCTGTTTTATGCCGGCCAACAGCTGGTTGGCTATTGCCTGCTGACATTTCGCCGGCAAACCATCGACGGCAGCGGGCCGGTGGTGCTGATGGGCGCATCGGCCGGCTTTCTGCCCGACTACCGCCATGGCAACCACACGCTGCGCTTTTCGCTGCAACAGGCGATCGGCTACAAGCTGCGCCACCCGTGGCAAAGCGTTTATTTCGCCGATACCATGCTCAGCCCGGCGATGTACCGGGTGATGGCCAAAGCGGTCGGCATCATCTACCCCCACCCCGCCTGCGCCACGCCGGGCGACGTGCGTGCGCTGCTGCAGCACCTGCAGCCGCACAGCCAGACACCCGGCCACGTTACCTACGTCGGGCGCAAAAGCGACTATTCCGCCGCCGACCTGCAGCGCTTTGCCGCCAGCGACAAACCGGAAATCCGCTTCTACCTGCAGACCAACCCCGGCTTTGCCGACGGCTATGCGTTGCTCACCGTCATCCCGGTCAGCCTGCGACAGATGCTGCGCACCGCGCAGCTGTGGCTGCGGCCGTCGTCGGGCCACGGCTGAAGCCGGCCGCAGCCCCGCATCAGGGCTGCGCGACTTGCTGGATGCCGGCCAGCAGCCAGCCACCGTTGCGCAGCTTGACCAGATTCCAGATTTCGGCGAAATCCTCGGCCGGGCCGCCGTTATCGCGCACACTGCCGCTGAAACGCACGCTGGCGACCTCGCGATCCCGCTCCTGCAGCACTTCAAGCAATACGGCTTCGAGGCCGATTACATCGGTCTGCTGTGGCGCGCTGCCGCGCTCAGCCATATCCAGCTTGATTTCGGCGAACATCTCCGGCGTGGTGAATTCGCGGATATCGTCCAGATTGCGCTCGTCATTGGCCGCCTGCAGACGGATGAACTGCACCTTGGCCACCCGCTCGAACGCCGCCACGTCAAAACCGGCCGGAATCGCCGCAGCCGGGCTGGCTGCAATCCCCGCACCAATGCCGCTAGCAGCACCGGCAGAAGCGCCGGGCAGCGGCACATCGATGCGCTGCGACTGCGGCGCAGGCTGGCCGATACCGGCATATTGCATGCCGCCAGCGCCCGCCTGAGATTGTGCCAGCGCGCGTTTACGCATGAAGAAGCCGACCAGCGCCAGCGCCGCCATCACCAGCAGGCCAATCATCAGCATATTCGCCAGCCCGGCACCAAAGCCGAAATGCGACGCCAGCGCCGCCAATCCCAAACCCGCCGCCAGCCCGGCCAGCGGCCCCATCCACGAACGTTTGGCCGGTGCCGCCGCAGCAGGTGCGGCCGCCGGCGACCTGGCCGCCATGCCGGATGCCAGCGGCGCCTGAACCGGCGCGGTTGGCGCCTTGTCGAGATGCGTACTTTGCCGCTGCATCCCCATCGACCGCGCCCCGCCGAGGCGCTTGGCTTCAGCATCGGCAGCGCCGAAGGTCAGGCCCAGGGTCAGCACCAGCGCCATTATTGCAAACAGGTTTTTCATGATTTTTCCTTGCCGGTCCGTAAAGAAGACAAGCCGCAGCTTAGCTCAGTGCTGCATCAGAAAAAATCAGACAATATCTTATGTTTTGTTCGTAAAAACAGAGCCGGCGATTGCCCGGCCAAGCGGCAGATAGCACGGCAGCCGCAGCTTGGATGCGCCCGGCTTAATGCCAGTTGCTGCCGGCAAGTTGATAATCCCATTTGCTGTCTTCGTTTACGGATTTAACGATCATGCCGAGCGACGGTGCATACCAGTTGGTCGTCTTGATCGTGCGGGACAAAAACAAAATACGCACCTCGTTCACGCATTCGATCCGGAAGCTATCGAACCTGCCAGCCACAACCTGCACCGGCTCAAACGCAGCCGCTTCGCAGCTCATGTCGCCGAGCCATTGTTTCAAGCGTCCTTCCTGCCAACGAACAGGGGAAACGATAATTGCGGCAGGAACGGCGTAAGTTTTGAGACGGTTTCGCCCTTGTCATTCAGCGCCAACAGCGGATTTCCGTCGGCGGTCACGACTATCGTGTTATCGCCGCACTTGCTGACGATTTCTCCGTCTTTCCTGATTTCCTTTACCTCCCAGCGATTGCACTTGAGCGAAAAAACGCCGTCGGCATAAGAGAAACGGGTTCCCGGCTTGCCCTCGGGAAAACGCTCGGCGCGAGGCTGCCGGCCATCCGCCATCGCCATGTGGCACAGGAAAAACGTTGCCATCAGCGGGCAACACAATCGGGCAAAGCGCTTCACAAGCATCTCCTTCGGATTGGCAATGGGCAGCCGAATGGCTGGCGTGCAGGGCTGGAGGGTGCACTGCGCATGGCTACAGGCCGCGCCCCTATTGCCGCGCAGCCTTGCCTGCAGACCGCTCCCAGAGCGGCGTTCAGCCCTGCCGTAATACGGCGAGGAATTCCGTGCCGTACAGCTCCAGCTTGCGGTCGCCCACACCGGAGATGTCGCGCAGCGCTTCCAGGCTTTGCGGGCGTTTTTCCAGCATTTGCTGCAGCGTGGCGTCGGCGAAAATGACGTAGGCGGGGACGTTCTGGTCTTCGGCCAGCCGGCGGCGGCATTGGCGCAGCGCGGCCCAGAGTTCGCGGTCGGCGTCGTTGTCGAAGCTGAGCGGGGTTTTGCTGCTGCTACCGGCGGTTTTCGGCTGTTCGATCACGCGCCGCAATTGCACCGCCTGTTCGCCGCGCAGGATCGGCCGGCAGGCATCGGTGAGCTGCAGGCCGCCGTGGGCGTTGACATCGACGATGCCGGTGGCGACCAGTTGGCGCAGCGCCGAGCGCCATTGCTGTTCGCTCAGATCCTTGCCGATGCCGTAGGTGCTGAGGTGATCATGGCCACATTCGCGGATTTTCGGCGTGGATTTGCCGAGCAGGATGTCGATCAGGTGGGTGGCGCCGTAGCGCTGGCCGCTGCGGTAAATGGTGGACAGCGCTTTTTGCACCGAGACCGAGGCATCCCAGCGCTCGGGCGGGTTGAGGCAGATATCGCAGTTGCGACACGGCTGACTGGCTTCGCCGAAATAGTTGAGCAGGATTTGCCGCCGGCATTGCGGCGCTTCGCAGTAGCCGAGCATCGAATCCAGCTTCTGCCGCTCGATGCGCTTGATTTCGTCGGGCGCGGTGGATTGTTCGATCATTTCGCGCAGCAGCACCACGTCCTGCAGGCCGTATACCATCCAGGCGTCGCTCGGCAGGCCGTCGCGGCCGGCGCGGCCGGTTTCCTGATAATACCCTTCGAGGCTTTTCGGCAGATCCAGATGCGCGACGAAGCGCACGTCGGGTTTGTCGATGCCCATGCCGAACGCAACCGTCGCCACCATCACCAGCCCGTCTTCACGCAAAAAGCGCGACTGATGCTGCGCGCGGCTGTCACTGTCCATGCCGGCGTGATACGGCAGCGCCTTGATGCCCTGCTCTTTCAGCCATTTGGCGGTTTCGTCGACCTTTTTGCGGCTCAGGCAATAGACGATGCCGGAGGCGCCGACGTGGTTGTTGCGCAGGAAATGCAGCAGTTGCTTGCGCGGGTTGTCTTTCTCCACCACGGTGTAGCGGATGTTCGGCCGGTCGAAGCTGGAGAGGAATACCGGCGCGGCTTTCAGCTGCAGCCGTTCGGCGATTTCTTCGCGCGTCTGCTGATCGGCAGTGGCGGTGAGCGCGATGCGCGGCACGTTCGGGAATTGCTCGGCCAGCACCGACAGCTGGATGTATTCCGGGCGGAAATCATGGCCCCATTGCGACACGCAATGCGCCTCGTCGATGGCGAACAGCGCAATCTCGCTGCTCGCCAGCAGGCCGAGGCAACGCGGATTGACCAGGCGCTCCGGCGCCACGTACAGCAGCTTGAGCGTGCCATCGCGCAGGCTGCGCTCCACTTCCGCCGCTTCTGCCGCCGACAGCGTGGAATTGAGGAATGCCGCTTCTACACCGGCCTGGCGCAGCGCCGCGACCTGATCCTGCATCAGCGCGATCAGCGGCGACACCACCACGCCGCAGCCGGGGCGCAGCAAGGCGGGAATCTGGTAACACAGCGATTTGCCGCCGCCGGTCGGCATCAGCACCAGCGCATCGCCGCCACTGGCCACCTGTTCGATGATCTGCGCCTGCTTGCCGCGAAAGGCGCTGTAGCCAAACACGTGGCGCAATACTTCGAGTGCGTTGTCTTGAACGGTTGCGGACATC
>ERZ724505.1353-NODE-1353-length-13523-cov-5.110336_pt1 | contig 13523 bp, 15 predicted proteins | sample MGYA00376038_ERZ724505 | MGnify/ENA primary metagenome ERZ724505 (study PRJEB28724, sample SAMN07190884) | wastewater metagenome | isolation source: effluent of sewage treatment plant in Hong Hong | place: Hong Kong | collected 2016-03-17 ... | reverse complement strand
CACCGGCGACCAGCGCCGCTTCGTGCGTCCAGCCGCTGGCACCGGCAGCAGGGCGATACGCGCGATTGACCAGATCCACGACTGCCGTCACGTCGTCCGGCCGCGCTTGCCGCAGCAACAGTTCGCTCGCCATCTCAGAAATCTCCCCACACTGTTTGCAGCGCCGCCACTGCCGCCACCGCCGCGGTTTCGGTGCGCAGGATGCGCTCGCCCAGTTTCAGCGGCTGCCAGCCGGCCGCCAGCGCCGCCGCCTCTTCGGCAGCAGTCAGGCCGCCCTCCGGCCCGGCCAGCAATGCGGCATGGTCACTGCGCGGCAGATCGCGCAGGCGCTGCGTGCCCAGCGGCGACAACAGCAGACGCAAGCCGGGCGTGGCATCGGTCGCCAGCCATTTGCCGAACGGCTGCAACGGTAACAACTCCGGTACGCTATTGCGGCCGCATTGCTCGCAGCTGGCGATCAATACGCCGCGCCAGTGCTCCATGCGCTTGTCGGCGCGTTCGCCGGCCAGCTTGACCACACTGCGCTCGCTGAACACCGGCTGGATCGCGCCGATGCCCAATTCCACCGCCTTCTGCAGCGTGTAATCCATGCGGTCGCCGCTCGACACCGCCTGCACCAGCGTCAGGCGCAGCGTCGATTCGCGCTCCAGCGGCAGGTGCGTGCCAAGCTGCACCTGCGCCGCCTTTTTCGCCAGCGCCGTCAGCGTTGCCGGATATTCGCCGCCACGACCGTCGAACAGCGTCAGCGCATCGCCTTCGCGCAGGCGCAATACCTGCACGTGGCGCAGCACGGATTCGGGCAAATCGAGCATGCTGCCCGCAGCAAGTGGCAAATCGACATAAAAACGCGGCATTTTGAGCGAGACCCGGCGCGAGAAATGATAAAATTTGCCCATTCTAGCGCATTCACGAGGCTCTCCATGGTCAGCACCCTGACCCCCGTTTGCGAATTCGGTCTACCCGCGCCGAATTTCGAACTGCCCGGCGTCGATGGCAAACGCTACCGGCGCTCCGATGTCTGCGGCCCCAACGGGCTGCTGGTGATGTTCATCTGCAATCACTGCCCCTACGTCAATGCAATCCTGCCGCGGCTGGTGGACGATGCGCGCACACTGATGACCGAACACGGCGTCGGCGTAGTGGCGATCATGGCCAACGACCCGGCCGACTACCCGGAAGACAGCTTCGATAACATGGTCGAAGTGGCGCGCCAGCACGATTTTCCGTTTCCCTACCTGCTCGACGCCAGCCAGGAAGTCGCCAAGGCTTACGGCGCGGTGTGCACGCCGGATTTCTTCGGCTACAACGAGCGGCTGGAATTGCAATATCGCGGCCGTTTCGACAGCACCGGCCGGCAATTGCCGCCGCCCGCGGACAATCGCCACGAACTGCTGGCGGCAATGCAGCACGTTGCCACTACCGGCAGCGGCCCGGCGGAACAGACGCCGAGCATCGGCTGCTCGATAAAGTGGCAAGCCGATGCCTGAGCTGAACCTCGACATACTCGACGCCACCATCGACGTGGTGCGCCGCGTTGCCCAGAGCGAAGTGATGCCGCGCTTCCTCAAGGTGGCCTACGCGCGCAAGCACGACGGCACCGTGGTTACCGAAGCCGATATCGCATCGCAGGCAGCGCTGGCGCGCGAGCTGCGCCAGGTGGTGGATGTACCGCTGCTGGGCGAGGAAATGAGCGACGCCGAGCAGGAAGCCGAATGGCAACAGGGCATGGCGGGAATGTGGTGCGTCGATCCGATCGACGGTACCACCAATTTCGTCCACGGCGTGCCGCACTTTGCCGTGTCGGTGGCATTCATGCGCAATGGCCGGCCGGAAATGGGTGTGATCTACAACCCGGCAATGGACGAAATGTATTACGCGCTCAAGGGGCACGGCGCGTTTCTCAATGGCGAGCGCCTGCCGCTGAAGAATTTTGCCCCGCCGATGCACAACGCGGTAGCCGGCATCGAGCTGAAATATCTGCCGGGCAAATTGCCGAGCCGGCTGATGGCGGTTGCCCCCTACAGCAGCCAGCGCAACATCGGCTCGTCAACGCTTGACTGGTGCTGGCTGGCTGCAGGACGTTTCGATCTGATCCTGCATGGCGGGCAACGCCTGTGGGACTACGCAGCCGGCTGCCTGATCCTGACCGAAGCCGGCGGCAGGATTGGCAGCATCCATCACCGCGATTTCTGGGACGACCAGCTGTGGCACCGCTCGGCAGTGGCGGCGCTGAACCCGGAGCTGTTCGAGCAGTGGTATCAGTGGGTACAGGTAAACAAGTAGACAGCATGATTTCGGCCACCTTCATTTTCGACCCCCGCCAGTTCGACGACGAATTTCACGCTCTGGATGCGCAGATCGCCGCTGCCGCCAGGCAGACCGACGGTTATCTCGGCGAAGAAGCGTGGCAAGACCCGAAAACCGGCCGCATCGCCAATGTCTATTACTGGCAATCGGAAACCGGCCTGCGCCAGTTGATGAACCACCCGCAGCATCTGGCGGCCAAACAACGCTACCAGCAATGGCTGAGCGGCTATCAGGTGATCGTCTCGCAAGTGTTGCGCAGCTATGGCGACGGCGGCTTCGCCCACCCCGCCCAGCCGCTGGCGACACAGAGCTGAGCCATGCAGGCGGCGGCGAAAAACCTGTATGCGATTCTCGGCGTGGCGCCCGATGCCACGCCAGAGCAGCTGCACGAGGCCTACCAGACCGCAGTGCGGCTGAACCGCGACGGCCCCGAGGGTAGCGAAAAAAACGCCCGGCTGGAGCTGATTGCCGACGCCTACACGCTGCTGTCCAACCCGGTGCGGCGGCAGATTTACGATGCCAGTCTGGCCAGCGGCGAATCGCGGCTGATCGACCGCAAGCTGCAGCCCGAGCCGCATCCGCAAGCGCAGCAAAGCGGCGCCGGGATCGGGCTCGACAACGACGACGGACTACTGTCGCAACTCGATGCCGAGCGCATCAAGCTGTGGCGCAAGATACTTACCTTCGGCCTGGTGCTGGCCCTGCCGCTGCTGTATTTCTATCGCCAGTCACAGGTAATCCAGCTGCAGACCGAGTTCATCCGCGGGCTGGAACAACCGTCCGGGCCACAGCCGTACGTTGCCGGCAAGAATCGGGGCGCGGATTTCCGCGCCTTCAACGATGCCAAGATCCGCCTGGTGGAAATCGAGGAAAAATTGCAGGAACTTGGCCCGGCCGGCGCCGATCGCAGCGTGGCGGACAATCAGGAAATCAACGCCTTGAATGACGAAAAGAAGCGGCTGCAGGATATCGTGCGCGCCGTTGCGGAGAAATATGGTCGCCCCTGACAATGCACTCAGCAGCGCACCGGATCAGCCCACCGCGTGGCGCGAGCGGCATCTGCGCAACCTGCTCGACAGCCACCGGCGCCTGCTCGGCCGGCCGCTGCTGACGGTCGATCCCGCCCTGCCGCTGGCGCCGCAGCTGTGGCAGGCACCGCTGGTGATCGTTGCGCACGGCACCGAGGCCGATCCGGTCCTGAATTACGCCAACCGGCTGGCGCTGCAGTTGTGGCGCATGCCGTGGCAGCAATTCGTGCAGACGCCATCGCGTCAGACCGCCGAAGCCGGCCTGCAGCAGGCACGTGCCGCACTGATGCGCCAGGTCAGCGCCAACGGCTGCTACAGCGGCTACAGTGGCGTGCGCATTGCCGCCGACGGCCAGCGTTTCCGCATGCTGGATGCGACGATATGGAACCTCTACGACACTGCCGGCGTCTATTGCGGTCAGGCCGCCAGCTTTGCCGGCTGGCAAGAATTGGCAGCCGGCGATGCTTGAAAATCCACGATCAACCCCCACTCTGCAATAGCATATCCGCCTGTTGCCGGCTTTGGCCGGCGCTGGCATGAACACCTTTCCGGACTTGCCCCACATGCACAGATTTGTCCCCGGCCAACGCTGGATCAGTGATACCGAAACCGAACTTGGCCTGGGCCAGGTCGCCGAAGTCGATTTCCGCCTGGTGAAAATCGAGTTTCCCGCCAGCAAGGAAACCCGTGTTTACGCCAAAAACAATGCACCGCTGACGCGGGTGATATTCCACCCCGGCGATGCAGCCGGCACCCGCCACGGCTGGAAGCTGCAGGTTACCGATGTGAAAGAGGCCGGCGGCCTGCTGACCTACATCGGCAAGCACGATGGCAAGCAGGTAGCGCTGCCGGAAACCGATCTCGATCACCACCTGCAGTTCAACCAGCCACAGCAACGCCTGTTTGCCGGCCAGATCGACAGCGACGACTGGCTGCATCTGCGCGTCGAAGCGCTGCAGCATCTGCAGAAACTTGAGCAATCGCCACTGACCGGCCTGATCGGCGCCCGTACCAGCCTGATCCCGCACCAGCTGTACATCGCCCGCGAAGTCGCCAACCGCGCCGCGCCGCGTGTGTTGCTGGCGGACGAAGTCGGCCTGGGTAAAACCATCGAAGCCGGGCTGATCCTGCAACAGCAATTGCTGACCGAGCGCGCCAGCCGGGTGCTGATCACCGTGCCGGATTCGCTGCAACACCAGTGGCTGGTGGAAATGCTGCGCCGCTTCAACCTCAAATTCTCGCTGTTCGACGAAGAACGCTGCGTCGAATTCGACGAAACCGGCGAGAATCCGTTCGACAGCGAAAACCTGATCCTGGTGTCGATCGATCTGCTGGCGAAAAAGCCCAAGCGGCTGCAGCAGGCGCTGGAAGTGCAATGGGACATGCTGATCGTCGACGAGGCGCACCACCTGATCTGGGAGGAGCACCGCGTCAGCAAGGAATACGCGGCCATCGAACAACTGGCGCGCAAGACCCCATCGGTGCTGCTGTTGACCGCGACGCCGGAACAGCTCGGTCAGCAAAGCCACTTTGCCCGCCTGCGCCTGCTCGATCCGGATCGCTTTTACGACTATTCCGACTTTCTCGAGGAAGAAGCCGATTTCGTACCGCTGGCCGAAGCGGCGCAAGTGCTGCTGGAACACGCGGTACTGCCGGAAGCCGGCATCGCCACGCTGGTCGGCTTTCTCGAAGACGACCAGTTGCCGCTGGTCAGCAAACTGGCCAATCCGGCAACACCCGACGACGAGCGCGAACAGACCCGCACCCTGCTGCTGAACAACCTGATCGACCGCCACGGCACCGGCCGGCTGCTATTCCGCAACACCCGTGCCACGGTCAAGGGCTTCCCGGAACGCCAGCTGCACACTTACCCGCTGTCGCTGCCGTACGACTACGCCGAAGCTTTTGCCTCGCTGGACAACGAGATCAACCCGCTGTTGTACCCGGAAATGCTGCGCGACGAAGACTGGCTGCAGTTCGACCCGCGCGTGCCGTGGCTGATCGAGCTGCTGAAATCGCTGCGCGGCGAAAAAGTACTGGTAATCTGCCACCGCGCGATGACCGCCATCGATCTGGAAGAAAAGCTGCGCCTGGCTGGCATCCGCACCGTGATTTTCCACGAGGGCATGAGCCTGACCAACCGCGACCGTGCCGCCGCCTATTTTGCCGACATGCACGATGGCGCACAGGCGCTGATCTGTTCGGAAATCGGTTCGGAAGGCCGCAACTTCCAGTTCGCCCACAATCTGGTGCTGTTCGACATTCCGCTGTCGCCGGATCTGCTGGAACAGCGCATCGGCCGTCTCGACCGTATCGGCCAGACCGAAACCATCCACCTGCACGTGCCGTATTTCGAAGACACCGCACAGCATGTGCTGTTGCGCTGGGTGCACGAAGGCATCGACGCACTGGAGCACACCTGCCCGGCCGGCCACACGCTGTACGAAGTGGTCGAGGAACGGCTGCAGACGGTGCTGTTCGAGTCATCCAACAAGCAAGCCATCGACGAGCTGATCAAGCTGTCGCAGAAACTCAACCGGCACCTGACCGAAGAGCTGGAACAGGGCCGTGACCGGCTGCTGGAGCTGAATTCCTGCCGCCAGCCGCACGCCGACCGGTTGCGCGAGCAGATTGCCGACGAAGAGCGCGGCAAAACGCTGTTCCAGTTCATGGAAAAAGTTTTCGGCGCCATCGGTGTCGATTTCGAGGAACACGCGCACCAGGTCTACCGGCTGCTGCCGGGCGAAAACATGCTGATCCCGCACCTGCCGGAGCTGGACGACGAAGGCACGCTGGTGACTTTCGACCGCACCACCGCACTCGGCCGCGAAGAACTGCAGTTCCTCACCTGGGAACACCCGATGGTGCGTGCCGCGCTCGACTGGCTGCGCGAAAGCCAGTACGGCAATTCGGCAGTCACGGTAATCGACACGCAAAAGGTCAAACCTGGCACCGTGCTGCTGGAAACCGTATTCACCATCCAGTGCGCGGCGCCGAAACGCCTGCGTGCCGGCCGCTTCCTGCCGCCGCTGACACTACGCCAGATCGTCGATGCCAGCGGCCGCGTGCTCAACATCAACCCGCGCCTGCCGGGCATCGAGCACGTGCCGGTGGAAGCCGATCTGGCCAACCAGATCGTGCGCATGAAGCAGGCGGATATCCAGCGCATGCTGACCGCATCGGAACAGCTGGCCGATATCGAACTGCCGAAATACTGCCAGCAGGCAGCAACGGCAATGGCGGCCGAGCTGGACGCGGAAATCCGTCGCATGGAAGGTCTGCGGGCGGTAAACCCGAGTGTGCCGCAGTATGAAATCGATTATCTGCGCGAGCAGAAGCAACAGCTGGCCAACGCGATCCAGGCGGCGCAATTGCGCCTGGAAGCGGTGCGCGTGATACTCGCCAGCTGATAGCGTGTCTGCGGCGGTGTTGCAGCCGACAACTGCAGCATCGCCGTATTCTTGTTTTCTGGATAACGCATCCTTTTGACGCCGCGCCTGCGCGGCCCAACAATCCCTGTTTTGAGCCCGACGATCCAATCATGAAAGCCGTACAAAAAGCCCTGTATTCGTTCGCCTGTGTTGCAGCCCTGGCCCAGGTGGCCAACGCGACAAGCATGACCCCGCCGCCGCCCGATGTTGCGGCACGTTCGTATTTCCTCAAGGATTTCTACAGCAATCAGACACTGGCCTCCAAGGCCGCCGACGATCGCGTCGAACCGGCGTCGCTGACCAAACTGATGACCGCCTACCTGACCTTCAAGGCGATCAAGCAAGGTACGATCAAGATCGATCAGGTGATTCCGGTATCGGAAAAAGCCTGGCGTGCCGAAGGCTCGCGCATGTTCATCGACCTGAAAACCCCGGTGACGGTCAACGAGCTGATCCAGGGCATGATCATCCAGTCCGGCAACGATGCCTGTATCGCGCTGGCAGAGGCGATTGCCGGCAGCGAAGACGTGTTCGCGCAAATGATGAATCGCGAAGCGCAACGGCTGGGCATGAAGGGCACCCACTTCATGAATTCGACCGGCCTGCCGCATCCGCAGCACTACACCACTGCCGCCGACCTGGCGACACTGGCGGCGGCGATCGTGCGCGATTATCCGGAATATTTCCCGATCTATTCGAAAAAGGAATACACCTACAACAAGATCACCCAGCCGAACCGCAACGGCCTGCTGTGGAAAGATCCCAACGTCGATGGCATGAAAACCGGCCACACTGAAAGTGCCGGCTATTGCCTGGTGGCAACTTCCAGGCGCGAAGGCCGCCGTGTGATGTCGGTGGTACTGGGTACTTCGTCCGCCAACGTGCGCGAATCGGAAAGCGCCAAGCTGCTCAATTACGGCCTGCAGTTCTTCGACACGCCCAAGGTCTACAGCCGCAACCAGTCGCTGCAGACACTGAAAGTCTGGAAAGGTCAGGCCGAAGACGTGAAAATCGGCTTCAACCGTGACCTGTACCTGTCGGTGCCGAAAGGCCAGGCCGGCAACATCAAGGCAACCCTGACCACCCAGCAGCCGCTGATCGCACCGGTATCGGCCGGCCAGGCCGTGGGCAAGGTCAAGCTGGAACTGAACGGCCAGCCGCTGGGCGAATATCCGGTGGTGGCGCTGGCAACGGTGCAGCAGGCCGGCTTCTTCGGCCGCAGCTGGGACAGCGTGCGTCTGATGTTCAAGTAACAGCCCGGCGCAGCGGGCGGATCAAGGCGCTATGATGAAGCATTACGCCCCTCCAGCAGGAAAGCGAAGTCATGCCAGAATCAGCCCTGATCCTGATCCGCGTAGCCACACCCGGTGATGCGCCGGCGCTGTTGGCGCTGTGCCGGCAGCTCGGTTTCGAGCTGAGCGCAGCGCAATTGCAGCAAAACCTGCGGCAGATCCTTGAGCACCCGGACAAAACGGTGCTGGTTGGCGTTGGCGAGGACAACAAGCCGCTGGCGTGGGTTGCACTGGAATTGCGTGCGTTGCTGGAAATGCCGCCGATGGTGGAAATCACCGGTTTCGTCGTCGATGAAGCCGTGCGCGGCCATCGCGTCGGCAACCTGCTGCTGGCGGCGGCCGAAGGCTGGGCCAAGGCGCGCGGCGTGCATGCGCTGTTCCTGCGTTCCAATACCATCCGCCACGAGGCGCATCATTTCTATCTGCGGCAGGGCTATTGCGTGACCAAGACCCAGCATGTGCTGGTCAAACAGCTTCCGGAGCAAGCATGATCTATCTCAACGGCCAGTGGCAGCCGCTGGCCCAGGCCAGCGTGTCGGTACTGGATCGCGGCTTCCTGTTCGCCGATGGCGTGTACGAAGTGGTTCCGGTGTATTCCCGGCACCCGTTCCGCCTCGATGAGCACCTGCGCCGGCTGCAGGCCAGCCTCGACAGCATCCGGCTGGCCAATCCGCTGAGCCAGGCACAATGGCGCGAATTGATCCTGCAGGCGATCGCGCAGCAGGATTTCGCCGACCAGCAGGTGTATGTGCAGGTTACCCGCGGCTGCGGACCGAACCGCGACTTTCCGTTTCCCGATCCGGTGCAGCCGAGCACATTGATCTACCCGATGCCGCTGATCACCGCCAGCGCCGAACTCAAGGCACAGGGCGTCAGCGCCATCAGCCGCGAGGATTATCGCTGGCTGCGCTGCGACATCAAATCGCTGGCGCTGCTGGCCAATGTGCTGCTGCGCAACGAAGCATTGGCGCAGGGTTGCGCCGAGACGGTGTTGCTGCGCGACGGCTGGCTCACCGAAGGCGCTGCAAGCAATATCTTCGCGGTCAAGAACGGCGTGCTGCTGTGCCCGCCCAAGTCGCAGCTGATGCTGTCCGGCATAACCTACGACGTAGTCTTGGAATTGGCGGCAGCCAACCATATCTGTTGTGAAGTAAGACCGATCGGCGACAGCGAGCTGCGCGCGGCGGACGAAATCTGGATGACTTCCAGCACGCGCGAAATCCTGCCGATCACCCGACTCGACGGCCAGCCGGTCGGCAGTGGCAAGCCCGGAGCGCTGGCGCCGCAGATGGATGCCTGGTATCAGGCGTTCAAACACAATGTATTGCGTCAGGGAGGCGCTTCATGACCCAGCAACAGGAAACCCTGATTGAATTTCCGTGTCGCTTTCCGATCAAGGTGATGGGAGCGCACAGCGAAGATTTCGGCCAAGTGGTGCTCGATATCGCCATCAAGCATGCGCCGGATGTCACCGCGGCCGATCTGGATATGCGGGTTAGCAAGAATGGCAATTACCTCTCGGTTACCGTTACCATCAATGCCACGTCGAAACCGCAACTCGACAATCTGTACATGGAACTGACCGGCCACCCGCTGGTGAAAATCGTTTTGTAACCGCCCTCTTCCGCTACGGAGCGATGGCGACAGGAGCGCAAGTGATCGAGCAAGCCATCGAAGTCGCCGCCAGCGGCAGCCCGAATCTGCTGGTACGGCGTCTGGGGCTGGTTGACTACCAGCCGACGTTCGCCGCGATGCAGGAATTCACCGCACAACGCAACGCCGACACCGCAGACGAACTATGGCTGCTGCAACACCCGCCGGTATTCACCCAGGGCCTGGCCGGCAAGCCGGAACACATCCTGCAGCTGACGCCGATCCCGATTGTGCAGACCGACCGTGGCGGGCAAGTCACCTATCACGGCCCCGGCCAGCTGGTGGTGTATCTGCTGCTGCAACTGGACCGTTATGGCACCTCGATCCGTGCACTGGTGCGCGCCATCGAGCAGGCGGTGATCGACCTGCTGGCGGAATACGGCATCAACGCCTACGGCAAGGTTGACGCGCCCGGCGTTTACGTCGATGAAGCCAAGGTCGCCTCGATCGGGCTGCGCGTGAAACACGGCTGCACTTATCATGGCGTCAGCCTCAACATCGACATGGACATGGCGCCATTCAACTGGATCAACCCCTGCGGCTATGCCAACATGCGCATGACCCAGCTTCGCGAGTTGGGCGTGAACGAGCGCTTCGAAGACATCAGCGAACGCTTTCTCGCCCATCTGCACCACACTATTGCGGTAAAACCATGACTGACGAAAAAATCAAACTCAAAGGCGCCGACAAGACCGCGCGTATCCCGATCAAAATCGTACCGGCCACCGAACGCCTGCCGAAACCCGACTGGATTCGCGTCAAGAGCCCATCCGGCTCGCGCTTTTACGAGATCAAACAGATCCTGCGCGAGCAGAAGCTGCACACCGTCTGCGAAGAAGCCTCGTGCCCGAATATCGGTGAATGTTTCGGCAAAGGCACCGCCACCTTCATGATCATGGGCGACATCTGCACCCGTCGTTGCCCGTTCTGCGACGTCGGCCATGGCCGCCCCAACCCGCTGGATGCCGATGAGCCGCGCCATCTGGGCGAAACCATCGCCGCGCTCAAGCTCAAATACGTAGTGATCACCTCGGTAGATCGCGACGATCTGCGCGACGGCGGTGCGCAGCATTTTGTCGACTGCATCCAGGCCAGCCGCGAATTGTCGCCGGCAACCCAAATCGAGGTGCTGGTGCCGGACTTCCGTGGTCGCCTGGAAGTAGCGCTGCAAACCTTCGTCAACGGCCTGCCGGACGTAATGAACCACAATCTGGAAACCGTGCCACGCCTCTACAAAGCCGCCCGCCCCGGTGCCGATTACGCCCACTCGCTGCAGCTGCTGCGCGATTTCAAGCAACGCTTCCCGTGGGTACCAACCAAATCCGGCATCATGGTCGGCCTCGGCGAAACCGACGAGGAAATCCTGCAGACCATGCAGGACATGCGCGACCACAACATCGACATGATCACCATCGGCCAGTATCTGCAGCCATCCAACGGCCACTTGCCGGTGCAGCGCTATGTACACCCGGATACCTTCAAGATGTTCGAGAACAAGGCCTACGCAATGGGCTTCAAACACGCTGCGGTAGGTGCAATGGTGCGTAGCTCTTACCATGCCGATCAACAGGCACATGGCGCGGGCATCCACGGCTCGACCTGACGCAGAACCGGCCAGGCCCTCGAATAAACCGGCTCAGGACAAACCTGCGCCGGTTTGTCTATCCGGCATCACGGCAACTCAAGCAGCACCAATTCAGCGGATCGGCAATTCTATAATCAGGCTTTGCACGCGCAGCTTGCGATATCGGGATGAAACTGACCGACAAAATTCCTGCATTGCCTAAATTGCTCATGCGTATTGTCGGCTATTGCATTGCCGCTGCCATTGCTTACGCACTGATTCACGGCTTCGCCATATTCCGGATCGCGCACCATACCGAAGAATGCTCGGCGGCCACCGGTCGTTCAAGCGCCAATCAATCGCCAATCAAGCGGGCCAAATCGATGGCGGCCTGTATCGCACGACACAGCAGTTTCCCCGAAAACCTGTTTTTCGACTCTACGCTGCAAATGCTCGCCAGCCTGCCGAATGCCCCGTGCAAATACGTCGGTATCTGGACATCCACCCGGCCAGGCAGCGTATACAAGATCAGCATGGCCGACAGTGGTATGTTTACCGCCGAGTTTGTCACCGGTAAGGGGCCTGAGGAACCGGTATCCGGCTCCTGGGGCGCCTGGCGCGACAATCTTGTCTGGTTTTACGATCAGGGAACAGTCTGGCCGCCGGATGCCAACCCGATAGTCAATGACGAGCCGGATCGGTTCACACTGATCGAACGCAATGGCAGTCGCACGCAATTCACGCGTCTCGATTCGGTTGAATCAAGAATTTGCGGCACATCGGGGATTAAAATCGGCGCGGATTCCGGCAACGGCCAAATCGAGAGCCAGACCGACACCAGCGCACTATTGCCCAAGACAAGCTCTGCACCTGCCTTATCGCAATGGGCCGGCAAATATGTCATACCGGCACAACCAGGCGATGCGATGCTCATCGCCGTCTCAGCCAGCGGACAATTCACGGCCAGCTTTCCGTGCCTTCCTGCCAAAGGCGGCGCCAAAAGAACAGCCACCGAGACCGGCTATCTGGCTATTGCCGAAGAGTGGTATCAGGTCAATGCAGACGGAATCAACGCCGCCGACGCATGCAGGCTGCCAAGCCGGTTTTATCCACTGCAATGGGGCGGGCAACGCTATCTGCTGGCCGATACGCAGCTCACGGCACTGGTTAACCGCATCAACGCCGGCCAACCGGTGGAATCGGGCGCGATGCTGCAAGCTGCCGAAGGAAAAAACAGCCTCCTTGCCGTTTGGCCAGCCAGCCCATTGCCGCCGTTACCCAAGCCCTACAGTGACGGAATCGTGCCGGCGCCCTTGCAGGGCGAGCTCTCTGCAATCGGCACCATCGGTGCGGCATCGCCGTATGCATTGATGCAATCCAAAGCAGGTAACAGCGAATACCGGACCAAGGCGACGCTCAATCTCGGTTCGCGCCAGGGGGTGTTCAACGGTATGCAGTTCTACGCGGCACAAGGACCGGATTCACTGCGAGTCGAGGTAGTCGACACCAGACTCGAGCAGGCTGATGTCAGGCTCAACTGGAAAGGGGAATGGAAGCCTCGGGCGGGGCTGGCGGTGTCGAGCCGGCCAGCCAGACAATAGCCGGCGCAACACGCTCTAGCGGCACACGACTTTTTTGCTCGGGCCTTTTTCCGCTTCAAAGAAAATGTAGTAAATGTCCTCGCCCCCCGCCTTGCCGCGATAAATTCCGGGTACGACATAGGAGGCCGGATTGCGCTGCGATTCGCGGAAAGTGACTCCCTGGCGCAAATCCAGCTGGAACGCCTGCGCTGCGGTCCTGACCTCTTCCTGTGAGGCTGCGCGCAAAGGGGATCCGGTTCCAGCCGGGCGATTGGAACGAAACAGCCACAGCGAGCCGGCATCCGCCGCAGTCTGATCGCCATCGGAATCATCGTCCGGCCACTGACGCTTTTGCGCCGCCGGGTCGGCTACCCGCCGGATTTCATACCAGCCCGACGGGGAGTCAGGCACGACCGGCAAATAACACCCCGCCATCGAATTCGGCAATTCCAGTTTGCTGGTCACCCCGGCAGCATCAGCGCCACAGCGCGTCTGCTGATAGGTAATGCCGCCATCTCGCACACACTTGAAAAAATCGGCACTGGCGCACACCGGCAGCAGCGAGATCAGCAACACGAATTTTCTCATGGCAACTGTTGCTTCAAAGAATGAAGCCGGATTACTCCAGCTTCTTGTAGAAAAATCAAGCGCGTCGGGCTACCCGGATC
>ERZ724505.1350-NODE-1350-length-13568-cov-4.831940_pt1 | contig 13568 bp, 12 predicted proteins | sample MGYA00376038_ERZ724505 | MGnify/ENA primary metagenome ERZ724505 (study PRJEB28724, sample SAMN07190884) | wastewater metagenome | isolation source: effluent of sewage treatment plant in Hong Hong | place: Hong Kong | collected 2016-03-17 ... | reverse complement strand
CTGATCGCGACCTGCCTGCTCCTCGGCCTGCTGGTAGGCAGTTTTCTCAATGTGGTCATCCATCGTCTGCCCATCATGCTGGAACGGGCATGGCAGGCCGAATGTGCGTACGCGCGCGGCGAGGAGCCACTGCCACAGCCACGTTACAATCTGGTAGCACCGCGCTCGGCCTGCCCGCAATGTGGCCACGCAATTACAGCAATGGAGAACATTCCGCTCATCAGTTATCTGGCGCTGGGTGGCAAATGCCGGCAATGCCGCACGCCGATCAGCCGTCGTTACCCGCTGGTAGAGTTGCTGACCGGCAGTCTCAGCGCATATATGGCATGGCATTTCGGCTACGGAGTACCACTGCTGGGCGCACTACTGTTCTGCTGGATTCTGGTAGCACTGACTTTCATCGATTTCGACACCCAGCTGCTACCCGACGATCTGACACTCCCGCTGCTGTGGCTCGGACTGGTATTCAACCTGTCCGGCACCTATGTGCCGCTGCCGCACGCGGTGATAGGAGCCATGGCCGGATATCTGATCCTGTGGAGCGTTTACTGGCTGTTCAAGCTGATTCGCGGCAAGGAAGGCATGGGCTATGGCGACTTCAAACTGCTTGGGGCAATCGGAGCCTGGCTTGGCTGGCAGGCGCTGCCACTGGTCATCCTGCTTTCGTCGATCGTTGGCGTGATCGCCGGAATCATCGTCAATCTGCGAGCCCGCCAAGGCCTGGGCACCCCGTTTGCATTCGGCCCGTATCTGGCAGTTGCCGGCATGATCGCCATGCTGTGGGGCTCACAGCTGATGGCCATGTACATGGGGCAGGCTGGATGAAACTGGTAATCGGACTCACCGGCGGAATCGGCTCGGGCAAATCGACCGTAGCCGACATCCTGCAGCAACATGGCGCAGCAGTGATCGATACCGACGCCATCGCGCACGCACTGAGCGCCCCCGGCGGTGCGGCCATTGCGGCCATCCGCCAGGCGTTTGGCGACGAATATATCAACGCCACCGGCGCAATGGACCGCCAGCGCATGCGCCAGCGCGTATTCTCGGACGAAACCGCGCGCAAACAACTGGAACAAATCCTTCATCCCCTGATCCGCCAGGAAGTCGAAAAGCAACTGGCGCAAGCACAGGGCGACTACATCCTGCTGATGGTACCGCTACTGGTGGAAACCGGCGCGTATCGCGAACTGATTGCCAGAACGCTGGTCGTAGATGTGCCCGAAGCATTGCAACTCAGCCGCACCATGCAACGCAGCAAACTCGGTGCAACCGAAGTCCAGGCAATCATGGCCAAACAGGCCAGCCGCGCAACCAGACTGGCTGCCGCCGACGATATTATCGTCAACGATACCGATCTGGCGACGCTGCAACAAAGAATGGCGCCACTGCATCGGCATTACCTGCAGCTGGCAGAATCGGCGAAATACCGTGAATAACCGGTGGATCATTTGTAAAATGACGGATAATCCAGCAAAATAACCAATCAATCCCGGCCGCAGTCTCCATTTGACGTGATCAGCTACGAATTTCCCCTGAGCGAGCGTATCCGCACCTTGTTGCGGCTGGAGGATCTGTTCGCCCGTTTTGCTTATTTCATCGCCAAAACCGACCGGCACGACCATCACTCGGCGCTGCTGGTTCTATTCGAAATCGTCGATGTTTCCAGCCGCGCCGACCTCAAATCCGAGCTGATTCAGGAGCTGGAACGGCAAAAACAATTGCTCGAAGCATTGCGCAACAACCCGCAAATCGCCGAAGAGGCGCTGGAATCGGTGTTGAACGAAATCGAAAAAACTTCAAGTGGCTTACTGGAAATCGTCGGCCGATTCGGCCAGTATCTGCGCGAAAACGAATGGCTGATGGCAATCAAACAGCGCACCAGCATCCCCGGTGGCGCCTGCGAATTCGATCTGCCGTCATACTATTTCTGGCAACACAGCTCACCGCAGCACCGGCAGAACGATCTGGCAGCATGGATGGCGCCGATGCTGCCGGTACGCGAGGGCCTGTCAATCGTGTTGCGCCTGCTGCGCGACAGCGGCAAGACATTTCACTACGTTGCCAAAACAGGCTCGTTCCAGCAGATGTCCGGCGGCAAACAATTCCAGCTGCTCAAGGTTACGCTGGAAGAACGCTATCTGTGCGTACCGGAAGTCTCCGCCAACAAGTACGCGATCAACGTCCGTTTCCTGCATCCTATCGTCAATAGCGACAAATCGCGCCAGTACGACCAAGACGTCGAGTTTGACCTGACTTACTGCAACCTCTAGCCACCAATCAACCTGTCCGGCAACGCCGTCGTCAACTTGGCGTTGCCGAGCGCGTTCGCCAAAAAGTCAGGCGATGGTCGCAACCATCGCCTGACTTTTCCACTGAACAAGGATCAGAAACTACGCCCGGCGGAGACGACAAATCGGCCTTCGCCCAGGTCCGAGATGTCGCTGCCAACAGCGGAAGCTGTTTTGTCGTAAAAGGCGGTATTGGATGCCTTCACGTAAGCCAGCCCGACGTTCCAGCCATCTTTGAAGGATTTGGTAACACCCAGCTTGTAATCCTTGTAGCTTGGATCGCTGGCTCCGCCGACAGTAGTGGCTCCGTTTGCCAGTTTGGCAGTGATATGCGTCCAACCAGCATGTGCGGCGATAGCGATATCGTCAGTGACGTTATAGCTGGCATTTAACTCCAGATAACCGGTGCCCTTGCTTTTGCCGTCGTAACCGGTTTTCTGGTTGATACCGAAGTAATCGGTCAAGGAATACGAATACTTGCCGCTCAGCCATTTCCAGGTGACGCCAGCATTCAGTTCGAACGTGTTGTAACTTTGACGTTCATACACGGCTGAAGTCGCCTTGCTGTAATTGGCGCCTGGGTAGTAGTAGCCGTAGCCACCTGCGGTCAGCGTCAGGTCGTCATTCATTTTGGCGTTGTAACCGCCATAGTAGTCGATCTCCTGCGAGCCACCGGCAAACTGGTTGCCGCTGACATTCGACGACCAAACGCCAGCGTATAGTCCACTGGAATGACTTACATCGGCACCGCCCTGCAGCGCAGGCTTGTGCCAAGTCTGGCTCAGGCCACGGAAATAATAATCCGAGACCAGATTGACGTTGGCAGTCAGCGTGAACGGTGAGGCATCCGCTGCGTGGGTCATGGGTGCTGCGCCAGACAAAGCAACGGCAAGGGTGATCGCAGTTTTTTTCAACATCATGTTTATTCCTTCAGTTCTTTAAAGTCGGTTGGCTTATGGATTGCGCCGCAGGATTCGGTCCAGAGCTATCGGCTGCGCCAGGCGGGGCGAGAGACGCCCGCAACACTTATGGAAGTTTTGAATTTGGATGGCATTGCGGTTCCCCCTCGTTGGTTGAGTAATCCCGCAAATTTATTAGCAGCTTATGTGCCAGAAGTATTTTTCTTTTGCAAAACAATGCATAGAGAATTTTTGCAGATCAGGAGTCCACACCAAAGCACCAATACAGTGCAGATGCGCACCACGATAGAACAGCGCGATGAGCCGCCCGTCGGCGAGTGTTTGCCAGCCGCCCCTCGACTCGCTTAACATGCGCCAGCCTCTGATCCCAGTGCCTATATTCCAGCCAATGACCGACTCCGACACCCAAGCCGTGCGCTACGTAAACTGCCCGATCTGCAAGCAGGCCGCCGAGTTTTCGCCAGCCAATCCGTACCGCCCGTTCTGCTCGCGGCGCTGCAAGCTGATCGATCTCGGTCAGTGGGCCAACGAGCAGTACAAGATCGCCGGCAGCGACAAACCAACCGGGCCGGAACCCGATGCCGATCAGTGAGGCTGGCTACGCTTGCCCTGTGTAGCAAATTGCAACTTCAACGGCTTACCGTCCACCTCCAGCGTCAGCAGCCACTCGGCACGGCCGGAAACGCACATCGGCAGCGTTACCGCGGCCACGAAACGACCGTTCTGCGGTAACAGCCGGTAACGATTCGGCCCCATGTCCATCTCGACCATGTTCAGGTCGGCATGGACCTCCGTGGCACCGGGAGCATCCACCAGCAAGCTGAATTGCTGCATTGCCGTCGGCGGCAGATCGGTTTGCACCGTTACCTGCCCGACACGGCATCCCTTGACCAGGTCGGCACACACCACCGGCGCGGCTTCCGGCTGAGTCCGGTCGGCCGGCTGCTTGCCGCACGCAGCCAGCAGAAACGCGATCAGTAACAAACCACGCCGCATCATTCCCTCCATGCCGCACGCATCAGTGCCACGCCGTGTGCGCCGTTCGCGCGCGCGACAGCCAGATCGCCGGCAGACAAGCCACCCAGTGCAAATACCGGTAGTGCAAAACCGTCGGCCAGCAGCTGCTGCAGCCCGCCCCAGCCCAACGGGCTTGCATCGGGATGCGTCCGGGTCGGCAACACCGGGCCGAGCAGCGCATAATCCAGCTCCAGTCTGGCGGCCTGCGCCAGTTCGTTGGTGTTGTGGCACGATGCGCCGACCAGCGCAAAATCCGGCCTGGCGCTGCACGCCAGCAGATCGGCCGCGGGCAGATGCAAGCCATCGGCGCCGATCTGCCGCGCCAGCTCGGCGTTGGCATTGACCACTACCCGCGCACCGGCGGCGTGGCAACGCGCCATTACTTCGCGGCCGAATTCGGCCAGTTGTGCCGGCGGCAGATGTCTTTCGCGCAGTTGCACCAGCTGCAAACCCTTATCCAGAGCGGCCTGCAGCCGAGCCAGGAAGCGCTCTGGGCTTGGCTCGCAGGCCAGGTGGGTAATTCCCATCACACGCGGCAAAGCCAGCCCGCGCAGGATCGGCGTATTGGCTGGCAGAATCGGACTCACCTCGGTGGCGCCCGGCTGCTGCCAGGAGAACTGCTGGCCCTCGTGCGGGTGCGGTTCGCCATCCCATTCGGTAATCTGGAAGAACTGCAGCCGCACCGTGGCGTGCGGATAGGTGAACACCTGCACCAGCCACGGATAAGCGCTTTTCACCTCGATGCCCAGCTCCTCGCGCAGCTCGCGCACCAGCGCCTGCTGCGGCGTTTCACCCGGCTCGATCTTGCCGCCGGGGAACTCCCAGTAGCCTTGGTAAACTTTGCCCGGCGGCCGCGACGACAGGAAAAATTCGCCATTCGGCCGCAACAGTACGCCGGCGACCACTTCGACAACTTTCACTGGTTCAACCATGGCGCCCTGCCCAATCGCGTGCGAACTGCCAGGCCACGCGGCCGCTGCGCATGCCGCGCGACAGCGACCGGTTCAATGCTTCGCGCTCCACCTCCGGCGCCTGCGGGTCACAGCCGAAATGGCGTAGCCAATGATTAACCGCGGCCAGATACTGATTCTGGTCGAACGGGTAAAACGACACCCACAGGCCGAAACGTTCCGACAGCGAGACTTTTTCCTCAATCGCTTCGGCCGGATGGATTTCCTCACCGATATGCCTGGTGCCGGCGTTTTCGTGGAAATACTCCGGTAGCAGGTGGCGCCGGTTCGAAGTGGCGTAGATCAGCACATTGTCGCTGGCTGCGGCAATCGAGCCGTCCAGCGCCACTTTCAGCGCCTTGTAGGCAACATCGCCCTCGTCGAACGACAGGTCGTCGCAAAAGACGATAAATCGCTCCGACCGGCTGGCGACGCGCTCGACGATGTCCGGCAGATCGACCAGATGCTCCTTTTCCACCTCGATCAGGCGCAAGCCTTGGTCGGCAAACTGGTTCAGCAGTGCTTTCACCAGCGACGACTTGCCGGTGCCGCGCGCGCCGGTCAGCAGCACATTGTTGGCTGGCTTGCCGGCGAGGAACTGGCGCGTGTTCTGTTCGATTGCCTGTTTCTGCGGCTCGACATTGTGCAAATCGTCGAGCGCGATCCTGTGCAGATGAGTCACCGGCTCCAGATAGCCGTGGCCATTGCGGATGCGCCAGCGGAACGCCAGCGACGAGTCCCAATGCGGTTCGCGCGGCGGCAGCGGCGGGAAATACTGATCGAGCCGGGCCAGAATGGCCTCGGCCAAGTGCATCGTTTGATCTAGAGAACGCATCAGGCAACCTTTGCAACAATTAGAATTGGAGCGTCAACAACAGCGTGGTTTTCGGTAGGTCAGTACGTCGAAATCAGCATCAATCCACCGGATTCCTGAACAAGACAGGCTCATTCACCCAAGTGGCAAAATGCTCTGCAAGCCAAGACAGAAGCAGGTCGGAGAGGCAACATCAGAGAGCCCTCCAGCATGGCAAGAAAACGGCCGCAGACCGCCCGCAATAAACCTGCACAAACGAACTCCCGCAGGCCGCACCGAGCATCGCCGCAGAGCCCGATCGCGCGCGCGACACTTGCCCAGCCTGCAAGCGGGCTCCGCTAGCCGAGTCCATCAAAAACCTTGCTCAACGCAAGGCTAGCAATAGCAACACAACATGCAACGTAAAACCAATAGGACTTCGGATTCTGGTGGAAATCCAGAGACATCCCTCGGAAATAAATACGATCTTTGAAAATCAACTTGGCCAAGGCATCGAGCAGGCAACACAGAGCAAGCGAAAGCCAGACAACGCTTTTTCCCTGGTTGTGGAACACCGAAACAATCAAGGCGACCACAAAAATACCGAACGACAAAGCCAGCGCGAACTGCCACGCTGACCTTGTACGAGTGATACTTTCCATCTTATTCACTCAACGAAACCCGGCACCGTTGTCTCTAGCATCGAGTTTGTTGCCAAGGATCATCACAACGGCACCGCCATTCAGCCAGCAACCATGGCTGTTCCATCAGCTCCGATAATCCGCATTGATCCGCACGTATTCATAGGAAAAATCGCAGGTCCACACGGTAGTCTCGGCCCCGCCGCGTGCCAGATCGACCTTGACGGTGATTTCCGCCTGTTTCATCACCCGCTGGCCGTCCTCCTCCTTGTAATCCGGGTTGCGGCCGCCGTTTTTCGCCACCCACACGTCGTCGAGCCACATGTTGACGCGGCTGACATCCAGATCGGCGATGCCGGCGTAGCCGATGGCGGCCAGCAGGCGGCCGAGGTTCGGGTCGCAGGCGAAGAAGGCGGTTTTCACCAGTGGCGAGTGGGCGATGGCATAAGCGACGGCGCTGCATTCGGCCTCATTCTTGCCGCCCAGCACGTTGACGCTGATGAACTTGGTCGCGCCTTCGCCGTCACGTACGATTGCCTGAGCCAGCTCGATCGAAACTTCGACAATGGTTTGGCGCAGCTCGGCAAACTCACGGCTGTCGGCATCGGCAAAACCCGGCACGGCCACTTCGCCGGAGGCGATCAGCATGAACGAATCGTTGGTCGAGGTATCGCCGTCGATGGTGATGCGGTTGAACGAGCGATTGGCGGCATCGCCGACCAATTGCTGCAGCAATGCCTGCGGCACGGCGGCGTCGGTGGCGACGTAGCCGAGCATGGTAGCCATGTTCGGCCGGATCATGCCGGCGCCCTTGCTGATGCCGGTGACGGTGATGGTTTTACCGCCGATTTCCACCCTGCGCGAATAGGCTTTCGGCTGGGTATCGGTGGTCATGATCGCTTCGGCAGCGTTACCCCAGTTATCCAGCTTGAGGTTGGCAATCGCGGCCGGCAACCCGGTGACGATACGGTCGACCGGCAGCGGCTCCAGGATCACTCCAGTGGAAAACGGCAATACCTGGCTGGATTTGAGGCCGAGCTTGGCGGCTACCGCCTCGCACACCGCACGCGCGTCGAGCAGGCCTTTTTCGCCGGTGCCGGCGTTGGCATTGCCGGTATTGATCACCAGCGCACGAATGCCCTGCCCGGCTGCCAGATGGTCTTTCGACAGCAATACTGGTGCGGCGCAGAAGCGGTTCCGGGTGAAGACGCCAGCTACGGTTGCCTTGTCGCTCAGGCGGATCAGCAGCAGATCCTTGCGATCGGCCTTGCGCACCCCGACTTCGGCGAAACCGAGTTCGACGCCGGCGACGGGAAACAGTTTGGTCGGATCAGGCAGGGGCAGATTGACTGGCATGGCGGTATTCCTTGGTGGATGGGTCAGACAAAGACAGAATTGTAATGGAATTGCCCGAATCCGCTATGGAAGCGCTGATTTATTCGGCGAGCAGGATAAATTACAAAGAGCCAAGCGCGCGGGAAACGAAACAGATCATTTGGATAGGCGAGTTTTCGAACGCCGCGCTAGCAACCGCGCCTGACAGGCAAAGTGTGATTCGCGACTTGCCTAACCGCTGGGCGCAGCAATTCGCCCCCGCAGTCAATACATCAACGCGTTTCCATCTCAACGGAGTTCAAGCAGTATCTTGCGCACCGGCGTGGGAATGCCTGCCTGCAGTGCTTCGGCGATACTCAGCCACTGCATGCTCGGCTGCTGCGCCGCCGGCGGCGCCAGCAGGTACACCGGCAGCGGCGTGATATGCAGCCTGAAATGGGTAAACGCATGGCTGAATTGCGCCAGCGGTGGCTGCACCTCACCGCTGCAGCCCAGCGTCGCCTGGCACCAATTTTCCGCCTGCAAGGTCGTATCAACTTCGGGAAAACTCCACAAGCCGGCCCAGATGCCGGTTGCGGGGCGTTTCTGCAGCAGCAGACGATCCTGCTGGCGTAGCAGCAGCATCACTGTTTCGCGTTCCGGATAGGCTTTTTTCGGCTTCGACGCTGGCAGCTCGCCGGTGCGCCCCTCGATCCGCGCCACGCAATCCTGCTGCAGCGGGCACAGCAGGCATTGCGGCTTGCCGCGGGTGCAGATGGTGGCGCCGAGGTCCATTTGCGCCTGGGTGTAAGCCTCGATACCGCTGGCTGGAGCCAGCGCATCGGCAATCTGCCACAGCCGGGTTTCAACCTTCTTTGCGCCCGGGTAACCGTCGATACCGAAAAAACGGCACAACACCCGCTTCACATTGCCGTCGAGAATCGCATGCGGCTGGCCGAAAGCAAATGCACCAATCGCCGCCGCCGTGGATGGGCCTATGCCGGGCAAGGCGGCAATCTGCTCGCACTGCAGCGGAAACACACCGCCGTGCTCAGCCATTACCTGCTGCGCCGCCTTGTGCAGATTGCGCGCCCGGCTGTAATAACCGAGCCCGCTCCAGGCGGCCAATACCGCATCCTGCGGTGCGGCGGCCAGGTCGGCCAGCGTTGGAAACAATTCAAGAAAGCGCAGGTAATACGGGATTACCGTCACCACCTGCGTCTGCTGCAACATGATTTCCGACAGCCAGACGCGATACGGGTCGCGGCTTGCCTGCCACGGCAGATCGTGGCGGCCGTGTTGTTGCTGCCAGGCAATCAGGCGGCTGGCAAAATCCGCCGGCAAAACGGGAGAAAAATTCATCGAGTTCAGCAACGCCGCTACTGGCGCCGATTAGCGAAGATAATCGCGTATGCTATAACATATGGAAGTCAACTGGACCTGTCCGGGCACGCGGATTGCAGCAAGCTTTTGGCGCCGGCATCAACAAGGTGGAGTCTATTGCATGAAAAAACAACTGTTCCGGGTTAGCGCCGTCGCGCTGGCATTGGCACTGAGCGGTGCTGGCAGCAGTGCGCTGGCGGCTGGCAACGAAATCCTGGTCGGCCAGTCGGTGGCCCTGACCGGCCCGCTGGCGGAAGTTGGCAAGGATTTTTCGGCAGCGATGAAAGCCTATTTCGATTACGTCAATGCCAAGGGCGGCGCTAACGGCAAGCAGATCAAGCTGATCATCAAAGACGATGCCAGCGTGCCGGCCAAAACATTCCAGAACGCGCAGGCGCTGATCAACGACAACGTCGATGTGCTGGCCGGCTTTACCGGCACTCCGAACGTGGCTCTGCTGGTACGCACCAAGACGCTGCAGAAGAACAATATCGCGCTGGTCGGCCCGCTGACCGGCGCCGATTCACTGCGCGCCGCACACGGCACGGAAGAGCACAAGGCGGAACAGGGCAATTACCAGCTCGGCGCCGACACCATGACCGAAGGCCATATCCCGCAACTGTTCCACGTGCGCGCCGGCTATTCCGACGAAGCGCGCAAGATCGTGAAACAGGCGGTCAGCCTGGGGATGCAGAAAATCGGCGTACTCTATTCCGACGATGCGTTCGGCAAGACCGGCCTGGCGGCGATCAATGAAGCGCTGAAAGAGCACAAGCTGCAACTGGCGTCGAAAGGCATCTACAGCGCCAAGACCGGCGATATTTCGGATGCGGTGAAAAACATCTCCGCCGCGCGGCCGCAGGCGGTGATCATGCTTGCCAACACCACCCCGGCCGGCAATTTCATCAAGCAATACCGGCAGATCGATCCGGGTGCGCAATTGTTTGCGCTGTCAACGGTATCGGCGCGCACATTGGTGAAGAACATCGGCGTGCAGGGAATGGCGCACGGGGTCGGTATCTCGCAGGTAATGCCGATGCCGACCAACTCGCTGACGCCGCTGTCGAAGGAACACCAGAAGATCATGGCGGAATACGCGCCGAAAACGCCGCTCAGCTACCTGACCATGGAAGGCCATATCGTCGCCAAGATCATCACCGAAGCGGTGCGCCGCGGCGGCACCAGCCGTGCCGGCATGTTCAGCGGACTGGAAGCGCTGAAGGGCTACGATGCAGGCGGCTTCTACGTCAACTTCGGCCCCGGCGAACGGCGCGGCTCGAAGTACGTCGATGTGACCGTGATTGGCGCCAACGGCGATCTGATGCGCTGAAGCGGGAAATTTACCGCCATCGACAGGGCTGCCGCGGCAGCCCTGTTCATTTTCCGACCCGGCTGCCGAGTTTTGCCAGCCGTTCGATCAATGGCCGCAGATCGGCCGAATAATGCGGACTGGCAAGCGGCCCGCTGATTTTCACCGGCACCTGCACCCCGCGTAGATCGATCTTGCCCTGGCTGGTTTCCAGCGTCGCCAGCAACTGGTAATCGAGCAGATCGCCCGGCCAGTCGATGCGGCCGGCGCCGCTCAGCGCCAGCAGCGGCGACACCAGCCGCAGGTCTTCGGTATGCGCCACCCCCTGCTCGACGGCAAAGCTGGCCTGCAGATCGGTGAATTCGGTGCGCGCCTCCGGGTCGGCCTGCTGCACCGCCCGCTCGCGGCCGGTATTGGCCAACCCCAGCGCCTGCCCGAGATTGATGCCGCGCAGCGCGCCCTGCTTCAGTTTCAGCTCGACCTTGCCGTTCACGCTGCGCTGCAGCGCCGGCAAATCGCCCCCCTGCAGTTGCAGATCGAGTTTCAAATCGCCCACGCCTTCCAGCCGGCCGGTACCGACCAGATCGCGGAACAATGGCGCCACATTCATGTGCGTCAGCGACTGGCGCACGCGAATCTGCGGCTGGCCATCGACGAAACCGAGCTGCGCGCTGCCAAGCAGCGTGCCGTCGTACAGTTGCGCCACCAATGGCTCCACCGCCAGCGTACCGTCGCCGGCACGCAGTCCGAGCTGCACCTGCTGCAGGTGTAGCCGGCCCAGCTGCATTTCACCCACCCGCAGCGCGCCGTCGGCACGCCAGCCCTCCAGCCAGGATACGCCCAGACGTGCCGGCGCCGCATCGGCCGGCGTTTCACCGCCGGGCTTTCCGGTGGCTGCAGGCGGCGGACTGTCGGCAACCAGCAGGAACGGGTTCAGGTTAAGCCGGGCAATATCGGCATCGAGCTTGAAGTGCGGTGCGCCAAAATCGTCCAGCGCAAAATCCAGCCGCATCGGCGCGTGATCAAGCACGCCGGCGAGTCTGGCGTCGATGCGCTGCTCCGGCCAGTCGAGCGCGGCATCGCCCTGCAACTGCAGCTGGGCCGCATTCTGCGGCTGGCCGACCTGACGCAGTACCGCGTCGAGCTGGTTTTGCGCCAGCTGGAAACGCTGCCGCCCGGTCAGCCAGTACAACGGCCCGCGCAACTGCATCTGCAGTTCGCGGTTATCCTGGGTAGCGCCGAAACGGATTACGCTGTCGGCGCGCAATCCCTGCTCGGCGGCAGCCAGATTGCGCCACTCGATCTGCAAGGTGCCGGTGTGGCGCGGTCGCGCCAGACTGCCGCGCAGCATCAATTGCGGCGCCGCCAGCCGGCCGTCGCGCCACAGCGCCGACGGCAGCTCGCCATTGATCTGCAGGCGGGTCTGGCCGCGTGTAGCATCGAACTTGATCTTGGCGCGCTGCAGCCCGGCCAGGCGCTGCCGGTATTCGAAATCGCCGCTGACCTCAAGCGCCGTGCGCGCACCCTCGGCCTGCCCCAGCCATGCCAGCTGCAGATTGGGCAATTGCAGCAACTGCTGCTTGCGGTCGAGGTCGATATCGCCGCGCAGGCGCAGGCTGCCGGTCGCGCTCGGATGCTCCACACCGCCGCTCAGCTCCCACCACATCGGCTGCCCCGGCACATCGCGGCGCGCCTTGAACGCACCGCGCGATACGCGCCAGAACTGCGCGGCGGCACGATCGTCGACATCCACCTGCACATCGGCCACCGCCACCTGCTCCAGCGCCCAGCTGAGCCGGCCGGCGGCCTGCGGCAAGCGCAGCAGGTCGTCGATACTGGCGCTGCCGTCGGCATTGCGGCGCAATATCAGTCTGACGTCCTGCGCATCGATCTGCGCCACCTGCCAGCGGCCATGCATGGCCGCCCAGCGCCCGACGCCCACCTGAATCTGGCCGACACGCAGGAATTCGCCGCTGCCATCGGCTTCGCGCACCCGGACATCGGCAGCACTGAGGCCGAACGGCAGCAGCGAAAAACGCAGCGGGCCGCGAATCTCGACCTGGCGCTGCAGCGCCTGCGACAAAACCTGATTGAACTGCGGCCGGTAATGGCTGGCATCGCGCAGCAGCAACAGCCAGGCGCAGCTCAGCCCCGCAGCGGCAAGCGCGGTGACAGCAATCGATTTGCGGGACGGGATACGCAAGACGAGACAAAGGCCACGCCGGGTGGCGTGGCCCTCAGGATTGACGGATCAGATCTGCTGAATGCCGGCTACCAGCCATTTCAGGCTGCCGGGAGCAGTCGGTTTGACGAAATGCCACAGCTCCTCGAATGGCTGCTCCGGCGCATTCACCGACTCGCTGACCATGCCGTGGAAACGCACGGTGGCAATGTACTGCTGGCCTTCGGTTGCGGTTTCCACCACTTCCGCCTGCAGGTTCGGGAACTCGGCGGTTTCCTTGTTGGCGGCAACATCGGCCTTGATCGATTCGTACATGTCCGGCGTCAGGTACTTGCGCAGCTCCTCGACATTGTCCGGCGAATTCATCGTCTGCAGATGCATGAACGACGCCTTGGCCTGACGCAGGAATGCTGCGCTCTCGGTACCGTCCGGCAGGCGTTCGCCAACCAGCGTCGCAGCGGCCGGTGCGGCACCGCCACCGATGTTGAACACCCGGCCCGGCTCGGCATTATTGCCGGTACCGCCAAAGGCGCCGCCGATATTGCCGTTGTATGCCGGCTTCGGCGCCTCTACCGCCGCCTTGCGACGAAAAAACAGATAGCCGGCGACAGTCAGGCCACCGAGCAACAGGATCAGCCCCCACGGGAACGACGACTGCTGCTGTTGCGGCGCGTATGCGGCATAACCGGCTGCCGGCGCAGCGGGCGCCATGGCTGCGGGAGCGGCCGGCGCGGCGGCATGGTTGCCGGACGAACCGAGCAGATAGCC
>ERZ724505.1349-NODE-1349-length-13568-cov-5.320876_pt1 | contig 13568 bp, 10 predicted proteins | sample MGYA00376038_ERZ724505 | MGnify/ENA primary metagenome ERZ724505 (study PRJEB28724, sample SAMN07190884) | wastewater metagenome | isolation source: effluent of sewage treatment plant in Hong Hong | place: Hong Kong | collected 2016-03-17 ... | reverse complement strand
GTCAACACCGAAATGAACGGCAGCTTCTTGTCGGCAAGAAAGGTCAGCGCGGCGCTGGTCTTGGCCATCTGCATCAGCGAGAACAAGCCTTCCTGCATGCGCGCGCCGCCGCTGGCGGTAACACAGACAAATGGCAGATTCTGATCGAGACAGGTATAGATGGCGCGGACAAAACGCTCGCCAACCACCGACCCCATCGAGCCGCCAATGAAGCGGAACTCGAATGCTGCGGCCACCAGCGGGATGTTGTGCACGCTACCCTGCATCACCACCAGTGCGTCGTCTTCGCCGGTATCTTCATTTGCGGCATGCAGGCGATCGGGGTATTTCTTGCTGTCCTTGAATTTCAGCGGATCGACCGGCTTGACCTCGGTGCCGATTTCGAAGCGAGCATCCGGATCGAGCAATATATCCAGCCGTTTGCGCGCTGACAGCGGCGTATGGAAACTGCATTTCGGACAGACATGCAGATTGTTTTCCAAATCGGTGCGATAAAGCACCGCCTCGCACGCCGGGCATTTACTCCACAAGCCCTCCGGCACGCCAGTCTTGGCGGCATTGGTCTTGCTCTTGATTTTCGGAGGAAGAAGTTTCTGTAGCCAGCTCATGTTCGCCTCCTTGGTCGTCATGCTTATGCCTTGTCCATTGCGCTGCGGATATCCTGCACCAGTGCCGAAACCCGGGTCACGGCACCGGCACTGCCCGCCGCCTCGATTTCCTGTACCAGCCGGCTGCCGATTACCACGGCATCGGCGATCTCGCCCACCGCACGCGCAGTAGCGCCGTCGCGGATACCGAAGCCGACACCAATCGGCAGCTTCACGTGCTGGCGGATCAGTGGCAAGCGTGCCGCTACTTCCGACATATCCAGATTAGCCGCGCCGGTTACCCCGCGCAACGAAACATAATAAACGTAGCCGGCAGCCATTTCGCCGACCTTGGCAATACGTGCTTCCGGCGTAGTCGGCGCCAGCAGGAAAATCGGCGCAATATTGCGGCGTTTCAGGCTCGCGACCAGATCGTCCGCCTCTTCCGGCGGAATATCCACCGTCAGCAAGCCATCCACTCCCGCTTCCACCGCCGCGTCGGCGAAGCGGTCATAGCCCATCGCCTCGACCGGGTTGGCGTAGCCCATCAACACCACTGGAGTGATCTGATCGGTCTGACGGAACTGCTTCACCAGCTGCAGCACATCGTTCAGTGTCACGCCATTCGCCAGAGCACGTTCGCTGGCGCGCTGGATCACCGGCCCATCGGCCATCGGATCGGAAAACGGCACGCCCAGCTCGAGCACATCGGCGCCGGCGGCAACCAGCCCGTGCATCAGCGGTAAAGTAGTCGCCAGATCCGGATCGCCGGCAGTGACAAATGGGATCAGCGCCTTGCGGCCCTGTGCGCGCAACTGCGCGAATCGTTGATCAATTCTGGACATGCTGTATTCCTGACGCTCTCGATATTTTACCCGCCGACGCTGCCGGCGGGTAAAAAAGCGTCTGTTGCGTTAGATTAAAGTTGGATTCCGGACAGGGTGGCAACGGTAGGAATGTCCTTGTCGCCACGGCCGGACAAATTGACCAGAATCACTCGATCCTTGCCCATGGTCGGCGCCAGGCGCTTGGCGTAGGCCAGCGCATGGCTGGATTCGAGTGCCGGGATGATACCCTCGAAACGGCACAGGTCATGGAATGCCTGCAGCGCTTCGTCATCGTTGGCAGCAACATATTCGGCGCGACCACAGTCTTTCAGGTAGCTGTGTTCCGGCCCCACGCCCGGGTAATCCAGGCCAGCGGAAATCGAATGGGTCTCAATGATCTGGCCATTGGCGTCCTGCATCAGGTAGGTGCGATTACCATGCAGCACCCCTGGTGTACCCGCTGACAACGGTGCCGCGTGGCGACCTGTCTGGACACCCTCACCGCCGGCCTCCACACCGATCAGGCGCACACCGTCAACATTGATGTACGGATAGAAAATACCGATCGCGTTGGAGCCGCCGCCGACACAAGCGACGACCACATCCGGCTGGCGGCCGATCATTTCCGGCATCTGCTGTTTGCATTCGTCGCCAATCACGGCCTGGAAATCGCGCACCATCATCGGGTACGGATGCGGCCCGGCAGCAGTACCGAGGATATAGAAGGTACTGTCGATATTGGTCACCCAATCGCGCATGGCTTCGTTGAGCGCATCCTTGAGCGTTTTCGAACCGCTTTCGACCGGCACCACGGTGGCGCCGAGCAGTTTCATGCGGTAGACGTTGGCGGCTTGACGCTTGACGTCTTCCGAGCCCATGTAGACCACGCATTCCATACCGTAGCGCGCCGCCACGGTAGCCGACGCCACTCCATGCTGGCCGGCACCGGTTTCGGCGATCACGCGTTTCTTGCCCATGCGCCGCGCCAGCAATGCCTGGCCGATGGTGTTGTTGATCTTGTGTGCGCCGGTATGATTGAGGTCTTCGCGCTTCAGGTAGATCTGTGCGCCGCCCAGAAATTCCGACCAATGTCTGGCATGGTAAATCGGGCTCGGGCGGCCGACGTAATGCTTCAGCTCATGACGGAATTCTGCCTGGAATGCCGCGTCGTTGCGGGCAATATCGTACTGCTGACGCAACTCGTCCAGTGCAGTCATCAGGGTTTCGGCTACATAAACCCCGCCGTAGGGCCCGAAATGGCCACGTGCATCGGGCAAGTCATACATCTGCATTACGTACTCCATTGATAAAGGCCTGCATTTTTGCAGCATCCTTGAAACCCTTGCCGCTCTCCACACCACTGGAAACATCGACGGCCCACGGCCGGACACTGCGCACCGCATGCTCGACGTTATCGGGCTCAAGCCCGCCGGAAAGAATCACCGGAACATCCAGATCGCGCGGAATCAACGACCAGTCGAAGCGTTCGCCGGTACCGCCGGGCACGCCCGGAACATAAGCGTCGAGCAGCAATCCGCGCGCCTGACGGAAATTGCGCGCGTATTGTAACAAATCCAGCCCCGGTTTGACCCGCACCGCCTTGATGAATGGCAAACCGAACTGGGCACAATACTCCGGGGCCTCGTCGCCATGAAACTGCAACAAGGTAAGCGGAACCTGACGCAGCACGCTGCGCACCTCATCCGCATCAGCATCAACAAACAAGCCAACCGCCGACACAAACGGCGGCAGTACAGCACAAACCGCACTTGCTACCTGAGCCGTCACATGACGCGGACTGGGAGGATAAAACACCAGACCGATCGCATCCGCTCCCCACTGCGCAGCGGTAACAGCCTGATCGGGACGGGTAAATCCGCAGATTTTGATTCGGGTGCGCATCAGTGGCTTGATTCGAATATCATCGAGCGGCCGCATTCTGCAACACTAATGCACGACCCCGTCCGGCTTGCAAGCTCATGCCGCACTACGCATTTCCTCCAGCATCTCGCGTGCCAGCTTGCCCTGCGTGGCATTGCCCTCGTCCAGCACCTCCTGCAGGATTTCATTGGCACTGTCGCGATCGCCCATTTCCATATAGGCCTTGGCCAGACTGATCTTGATATCGATCGGGTCCTCATCTTCGGCCTGCAGATTATCGATCTCCAGCGTAATTACCGGCTCTGCCGCCGTATCCGGCATCTGCGCCGGCATTTCGGCGTCCAGATCCAGATTGATGCCTCCGAAATCCAGCAGAACCTCCGGTGCGGCAGGCGCAGCCGAATCGTCCTCATAACCGGAATCAGCTACCGGAGCACGATCGGCATTGCTGTCAAACTCGAAATCGAAATTGAGCAAGGTGTCGGGATTGATCCGTTGCGAGCCGGAGGGCAGCTCAGCAGCGGCTGGCTCTTGCGACATCGTGCCGCGCGCAGGCTCATCGTCGGCCGGTGCGGACAAATCCACCACATCCGTCAACGGAACATTGGCAGCATCGGTATCCGGCTGCAACAGATTCAGCTCGTGACCGATACTGGAATCGTGCCCGTGCCCTTCTGCCACGGCAGCTGCCGTCGTTTCCGCAGCAGCCCCGCTCAACAACGCCAGCTCGAAATTATCCGGCTCCGGTCTGGTTTGCACAGGCAACGCCTGCGCCGGCCCGGCCGTAACCGATTGGTGCAATTCGTCATCGGGTTCCCCTGCCAGCGGGTTTTTCGGGCCAAAGCCGGCACTCAGTTCGACGACGCGCATCCAGATTGAATCGTCCTTGTTGACGCCAATCGATTGCATCTCTGCCAAAGTGGTCTCAAAGCTGCGCAAATCGCCGCGCGAAGCGTAGATTTCCAGCAGCTTGAGGCGAATATCCTGCCGGTTCGGCAGTTTACTCAACGCGTCCTGCAGGATTTCCTCGGCCTGAGAGTCGCGACCGTAGGCCAGATAGACTTCTGCCTCGGCAACCGGATCGATGGTCGACGGGTCGAAGCTGCCATCGCCCAGATCCTCATCCTTCAGCATTGAATTCATCGCCAGCGTGGTATCGATCACCGCACCGCCGGTACTGCCGATTACCACGTGCTTGGTCGGCGGATTGTGGGCCAGCAGACTGTCTTCGAACATCGGGGCGCTGTCCTTGCGGCGCCGCCGCATCAGTGCCCACACCGCAGCGCCACCGACGACAGCCGCGCCGCCACCGAGATACAACGGGTCGGTAAACGGCGGCGGGAGCGATGCCGTTTCTGTCACCACCGGGGCCACGGGTTTGGGTGGTTTCGGCGGCTTGGATACTACCGGGGTGCCGATGGCCTTCGGTTTTTCTTCGGAGGACTTGGCAGGCTCGCTACCTGCGGCCACCGCATCCGTAGCGGCATCGGTTACCGCAGGCGCAGCTTCGGTTGCTGCGGCGGCAGGTTTTTCTTCGCCGACGGCTTCCGCACCGATTTTCTTCACCGCCGCCGGATTATTGCCGATCCAGCGAATTACCGTGCGCGCCGAATTCAGTTCGTGCATCAGTTCGGCATTGCGCCGGTTGGCGTCGCGCAAGGCCTTGTCCTGCTCGCTGACCCCCTGCTGCAGCGCTTCGAGTTTCTGCTGCAGCAACGCCAGTTGCCGCTTGGCCCGCTCCTCTGCCTCTGTTGCAGCAGAAGCGTGCGTACCAAACATGCCGGCCACCGCCAAGGCGATCAAACCTACGCGATACGACTGTTTCATTTGTCCCCTAGCCTCTCGGATTTATTGTAATTGCTCTGTTAACTGTTCCGGCAGCACCTGTGCCACCGCCAGTCTCCTGCATTCCAGTGTTGGACTCATGGCATCCATCCTGTCGGCATGGCCGGCAACCCCCAATGTTCGGCATATTCAACCCCGTTCAGGTACAAGCCGTCCGGCGCAAATGTCGCCGCCGCCTTGCTGCGGTCGCGCGACTCCAATACCTGCGCCAGCCAGTCCGGTGTCTGCCTGCCCTTGCCTACGTGAACCAGGCTGCCAACCAGATTACGTACCATGTGATGCAAAAAAGCATCGGCATGCAAATCGAAATGGATCAGATACCCACCGCGGCTGATATCCAGTTGCTTCAATTGTTTGATTGGGGATTTGGCCTGACATTCTGCAGCCCGAAATGCGCTGAAATCGTGGGTTCCCACCAGCAGGCTGGCGGCACGCTGCATCAGTTCCAGATTGAGCGGATTATGGCACCATCCCGCACGCCCGTGCAATAAAGCCGGGCGCACCGGATGATTGAACAGCACATAGCGATAGCTGCGCCCGCGCGCCGAAAAACGTGCATGAAACTGTTCATCCACCGGCCTGGCCCACTGCACCGCAACCGAATGCGGCAAATGGCTGTTGACACCACGCACCCAGGCCATGTCCGGACGCATGGCTGCGGTATCGAAATGCACCACCTGCATTGAGGCGTGCACACCGGCATCGGTACGGCCGGCGGCAATCACCCGTATCGGTTCACCGGCAATGATAGACAGAGCGCGTTCCAATGCATCCTGCACCGTTCCCCCGGTTGGCTGCGACTGCCAGCCGGAAAAACTGCGACCATCATATTCCAATCCCAGAGCAATACGCACTCAGACACCCAGACGACAATAAACAAGCAAGCCGGTCATCGCCAGCAATATCAGCCATTCCTGCAGCACCAACGACTCCGGCTGCCAGCGGATGGCAGCGTGAGGCTCGTTCTCGCGCAGTTGCAAAGCACTGTCGAGCTCATCCTGCCAACGCGGCGCTGCACTGCCGAGATGGCGGTCGATATACTCCAGCGTGAGCGTCAAACGCACAGCCAGACGCTGCACATCCAGGCGACACCGGGCCAGCGGCTGCAGCAGGTGCAACAGCCCTTGCAGCAAACGCTCCCGGCCAAGCCCTCCCAGCAGCCACGCAAGCGATGCCAGCATTGCCAACAGACGCAACGCCTGCATCGCCCCGTGCAGCGCCCCCTCCAGAGTGATCAGGCGCACCGGCCACCACTCCCCGAGCGGCTGACCCGGAGTAATCAGGCAGTAGAGAATCAGTACCGAAAGCAGCAAGACGCGATTACGCCGCAAGACCCCTATCAGGCGCTGCGGGAAATATACGCCCGCAGCCAGCAACAGCAGCGCACTCAAGGCGAGCAGGAATTTCCAGTCAAGTACAGGCAACAGCAATGCCAGCAAAATCCAGAATGCGATACGGGTAGCGGGATGGAACTGCGACAATTCGCCTCTGCGCGCCACAAGCTACCCTCCATCAAGCGGACGTTAGTGCCAGCCAGCTGCGCATACCCGCAATCCGGCCGTGACACCCACAGGGAAAAGAAAAAGCCAGGCGATTCGCATCACCCGGCCTCGTACCGATCACAGGCCCAAGCGTCAGATCTGTTCGAGCAACTGCTTGGCAACGGTCTGGTGCTCAGTACCGCCGTCCTGCATGACCTCGGTCAGAATTTCGCGTGCGCCTTCCTTGTCGCCCATATCGATATAGGCACGCGCCAGATCGATCTTGGTTGCCATCGGATCGGAGTCGTCCAGCCCCAGATCGACTGCCGCTTGCGGTACCGGCTCCGGCGCCTCTTCCAGTGGAGGCAACTCCAGGCTGAGATCGATGTTCTCGATTTCCGGCATCGCTGCGGCCGGGGCTGCTGCAGGAGTATCCAGCTGGAAATCGAAATCGAGCATTTCCTTTTCTGCGCTGGCTGCTACCGGCACTTCAATCGCCTCCACCAGCGGCGCGGCAACTTCCGCTGCAACAGGCAAGTCGACCGCAACGGCTGGAGCCTCGGCCTTCACCTCCGGCAACGAGAAGTCACCGAGGTCGAAATCGAGCGTGTTGTCCGCCAGTGCCTCGACCTCTTCAACCGGGGCCGGCGCTGCAGCCGGTGTCACCGCAACAGCCGGCTGATCCAGATCGAAATCCAGCTCGGCTTCATCTACCGGCTCGGCCTGTACGGGTTTGGCGGCCGGTGCGGCATCCGCAAGCGGCGAACGGTCGAGGACCTGCGTTTTGGTAAACTGGCTTTCTGCCGCCACATCCGCGGACTTGTACAGCGGATTGCCCGGATCCAGATCGCGCCCCAACTGCGCAGCATTGGCCCACAACTGCCCCTTGCCTTCGGTAGCGCCATACAGTTCGGATGCAACTTCTTCGAAGCTGGCGGTATTCTTGCGGCCCGCGTAAATTTCCAGCAACTTGAGACGGATTTCCTGGCGGCTCGGATCCTTGGTCAACGCATCCTTGAGAATTTCTTCCGCCTGCGCATCGCGGCCGTACGCCATATAGACTTCCGCCTCGGCAATCGGATCGACCTCGTCGGTATCGATATTACCCAGCCCGGCACGGCTGAAATCGGTCAGGAATGAGCTTTCGGTGGCATTGGTATTGATGATTGCGCCACCGGTATTACCGAGCACGGTATTGGCGCGCAGATCGCCACCGGTAATGATGCTGTCTTCAAACGACGGACGCTTGCGCCGCTTGGCGATGAAGAATGCCGCACCGCCCAGCAGGCCGATGCCGGCAAGCCCGCCGCCCACCAGCAACGGGTTTTCCATCAGGCTGTCAAACATGCCCGGCTCGGCCGGTGCAACCTCGACCGGCTTCTTGTGCTGCACCGGCTTGGCAGGTTTGGCCGGTTTTGCTGCCTCCGGCGGAGGCGCAACCGGTGCTGCGGGAGCAGCCGCTTCTGGCGCAGCCGGAGCAGGTGCGGCCGCAGGAGCAGCCGGCTCGGCCGGTTTCGCTGCAGCAGCAGGTGCCGCTGGCGCAGCCGTCTTCGCCGCCTCGGCCGGCTTCGCCGACTGGGCTTGCAGATCGGCTCCGGACTTGTTCTTCATTTCCAGCAGCTTCTGCATCTCGGAGATGTTTTTCTGCAGGTTGGTCACGCGATCATTGGCATCTTTCAATGCCTTTTCGCGCGCAATCTGTTCTTCTGCGGCAGCATTCTTGTCAGCAACATCCTTGCCGCCAGCCCCACCTTTGCCCTTGACATCACCACGCGACAGCTTCAGCACTTCCTTGCTGGCACCAGCCGGTGGCGCAGCCTTGTCTTCCACTTTGGCGGCAAGCTTGCCGCTGGAACTGGACTTGGCGCCGCCTTCTCCTTCAACCGGAGCCTTGGCAACGGTTTCGGCCAGCTTCTGGCGATAACTGTTCCAGTCGGCAGAATGAGTCTTGATCTCCTTGACCGCCTGCTCCGGAGAAATCGCTTCGACCTTCTCCTTGCTCGGCACCGACAATATCTTGCCGGCACGCAGGCGGTTCATATTACCTTTCAGGAATGCATCCTGATTATCCTGATACAGGCCGACCAGCATCTGCTCAAGGCTGATGCCTTCCGGCTTGGTCTTGCCGGCGATTTGTGCCAGAGTCTCGCCCGGCTTGACCTTGTAGCCTTCAGCGGTTTCGGTTTCCGGCTTCGGTTTTGGCTCGGCCGCAGGCTTGGCCTTGCGGGCGATGATCGGAGCCGGTTTAGGTTCTTCCTTCGGTTTGGCTTCCTCTTTGGCAGCAGCCTTGGCTTCGGCGGCGGCTTTGGCATCCGCTGCTGCCTTGGCGTCTGCAGCCGCCTTTGCTTCAGCGGCAGCCTTGGCATCGGCCTTGGCGGTCTTGAACGCTTCCGGCATGCCCGGCTCGTCCACACGCGGCCCCTTGCGGGCAAAACTGCGTCCAGGCTTGCCGCTGGTTGCACCTGCGGCGGCGCTCTGCTGTTTTGCCAGGCTGTCGCTGGTCACCACCTGAGTCTGTGGTACACGCGACTGGTCGATCTTCGGCGACTGATCGCCAAGCGGATCGAGCAAGGCAGTAAATTCGCGTACCAGACGGCCGGTCTGCCAATTCAATTCGATCAGCACATCAATGAATGGCTCACCGACCGGATTATTGGAGGTCACCTTTACATAGCGCGTGCCGTTCGGCCGTTTTTCCACCGAGAACTTCAGGCCGGACAAATGGGACGGATATTGCAGCTGCGCCTCGCGGAACATTTCCGGCGAAGCCAGACGCGCGGTCATGCCGGCCAGCTCGTCGTCCTGCACCGATACCAGATCAATTTCGGCAAGCAATGGCTGACCGAGGCCGGAAAGCACATTCATCTTGCCCATACCAGCGCCGACCGCCAAGGTGGGTGCACCGAGCAGCGCACAGGCAAGCACGCATGCCTTAATCTTTGATCTTATCCGCACCATTAATACATCCTGTCCCAAAAAAATGACGTGTAAATTATCATCCCGCGTAAGGCCACGCAAGCAATCTAGAGCCTTGCCTCCAAAACGCGGTGCATCCAGTTAATACTATATAAAAAAGCACTGATTTGAATGTTTTCCAGGTAATCAGTTCCCTTTATAGCTGATTTTTTTGACTATCTGCCGCTTGCCGGCATTTCGCGGTGCCAGGCGGCAACAGCGGCAGCGACGTCCGGCATGCAACATAAATGGCTCAAATCGCAGCGCGACGATTAATTCCTCGATTGACCTGCCCGCGCCCCGTCCTCGGCGCCATCGCCAGAGCCGGCTGGCGATGCGGTCTCACGCGGCGCCGCCTTGCCCGGCTCGTAATCCGGCAAGGCGGCTGTGTTGGCATCGATACCATACGGCTCGTACTCGTAACGTTCTGCCGCAATTGCAGCGATCTGATCGGCGACAGAAGTCATGCCGAGCTGGATTCCGTGCGGCAGGCTGACCGGATTTTCCGCCAGCCATTGCACCCGGCCCCAGTCGATATCGCGGCGCTGCGTTGCCGGCAGACTCAGCAGCTCGCCCAGCAACGGCTGCAATGAAGCCACCGCACGCGTCTGCTTGCTCAAGGCACTCGAATACTCGTTCAGCGGCAGATAGGACATCATGTACCAGTGCTGCCTATCCTTGCCGATCACGAACGGCTCATCGATAAAACGTACCGGCGTGCCGACCGGGATATTCGGAAAAACCTCCGCCGCGTCTTCCGGATACAGGTGCAGGCAGCCATGGCTGACACGCAGGCCTATGCCCCACGGGCGGTTGGTGGCATGGATGAAAATCGATGGGAATCCGGTCTTGAGCGCCAGCATTCCCATCGGGTTGTCGCGCCCGGGCGGAAAATACTCTGGCAACTCCTCGCCGGACTCCTGCCGATGCTCTTCGCGGATACTCTTGGGGACGAACCACGCCGGATCCTTGTATTTGGCGGTCAGCTTCGACTCTCCCAGCGGCGTCGACCAGCCTTCGCGCGCAATGCCCACCGGGTAGGTCACCACTTCCGGCCGCTGGCCTTTGCGCACCGGCGGGAAGTAATACAGCCGGCGTTGCGGCAAATTGACTACAATCCCCTTCCACGGCTTGGGCGGCAGAATGTAGCGGGTCGGCACGACGACCCGGGCATCTTTGCCAGGAGTCCACACCGACATACCCGGATTGGCGTTGGCGATTTCCTCGTAGCCGACGTCGAAATGACGGGCGATATCCAGCAGGGTATTGTCCGGGGTTGGAACGACTACGCGGATTTCGCCCACCATGGTCGAACCGTCTTCCGGCAACGGGAAAGTACTGGCGAATGCAGAGCACGCGCCAACGACCAGCAGGGCACAACACAGGTTTTTCACGACATGTTTCATGGCAATCGAATCAGTATTTCCGCATGGATCGGGGTGATATCGGGTTTGCTGCTGACTGGAGCAGCCTGGGCGCAGGATTCGGTCTGGATCGACGTCAACACTGCGGATGCAAGTGTGATTGTACGCGATGAGCAAAACAATGCCCTCGCCCGCTTCGAGCAGATATCCATCGGCCGCGGCGGCACCAGCAGTTTTCATCGGCGCGGCGACAGCACTACGCCGCTGGGCGAATATCGTGTTACCGCAATTCTGGGCAGCAAGCGCTACAACACGTTCATTGCGCTCGGTTATCCGAACGTACAGCAGGCAGATCAGGCGTTGGCACGTGGCACGATCAGCGCGGCGGAACACCGCCGCTTGCTCGACGCCGACGCCGAAGGCACGACACCGCCCGCCACCACCGCACTGGGCGGCAACATCGGTCTGCATGGTCTGGGCGACGGCGACATCCGCATCCACCAGCAAATGAACTGGACACGCGGCTGTGTGGCGCTTACCAATGAGCAGATCAAACAACTGCTGACCTGGATCACGCCGGGTACCCGGGTAGTCGTTCACTGACGCCAACGGCTACCCGGCACCGTCCAGCACTTACTTCATCATCGCCTTCTTGAACATCCGGTCGATACGCTCGTTGACCTGCTCGGCCGATTTTTCCGCCTGTTTCGACGCATCGATGGCACGCTGCGATGCCTGTTTGGCATCGGCGGCAGCCGCCTTGGCCTCACCGGCTGCCTGCGAAGTTTTCTGCGCCGCGCTCAGCGCATCGTTCGCAGTTGCTTCGATCGCCTGCAACCTGGCATTGGCAGCATCGGCAGCAGCCTGAGCGTTGGCTGCCGCCGCCAGCGCCTTGCTGGCGCTCTGGTTGGCACGTTCGGCCTCGGCCTTGACTGCGGCCAGATCGCCATTACTGGCACAACCTGCCAGCAGGCCGATTGCGGCGGCGGTTACGGCAAATTTAGCGAGTTGCATCATTTCGTCTCCCATCAAAAAGATTGATAAACACCACTACTCAAGCAATTCCGTGCCCGGCAGATTCAAAAAGCCCGATCCGTGCACGGTCGATACGCATTCCTGAACATGGGGTAACGGCGCCGCACAGGCCACACGGACCGACCCGGCGTGCGCCGATGCAATCCCGGTCAAGATACTGTCGCACCGCCCATTGTGGCAAGGCCGCAATGCCGCGCCCAGATACCCGGCTTGCAACGCATCGGTGCACTACCAGCGCCGGGCGATGCGCCAGAACTGCCAATTCATATAAATTATCATTATAAAACAGCAAGTCATGAACTATACTTAAAGCGTTTTCACCGTGAAGTATCTATTCATGCGCACACCCCGACCACTGCTGCTGGCCTGCCTGATCGCCGCACTACCCGGCTGCGCCAGTCGTACACCTGTGACACATGTGGCAGCACCGAAGCAGCAACTCGCTGCTGCGCCGGCAAAAGTGGCGGCACCACAACCTTCCAGACCGGAAGCCAACGCCGACAATTTTGGCGGCACCGCCATGGAAGTAGTGTTGTATGCACTGGGGCTGCTGAATATCGACTACCGCTTTGGCGGTGCCAATCCGGAAAGCGGGCTCGATTGCAGCGGTATGGTCAGTTATATCTATCGCCAGGCAGCCGGCATCAGCCTGCCGCACAACGCGGCACAAATAGCCCAACTCGGCCGCGAAGTCGAGCGCCAGCAACTGGAGCCGGGCGATCTGGTTTTCTTCAATACCCGCAACAAGCCGTTCTCGCACGTCGGCATTTATATCGGTGACGAAAGGTTCGTCCATGCCCCGGCCACCAACGGCCAGATCAAGGTCAGCAGCCTGCGCAACAGCTACTTCGCCAGCCGTTACGAAGGAGGCCGGCGCTACCTGAACTAAGGTATCCATTTAGGCGCACAGCAACACCGGCTGGCCACAAAAATCGCCCCGGCCGGCAGCAGAATTGCCTTCCGCAGCATAAAATCAGCGACAAAATCCCTGCGCTTGATGTGGATCAAGCCACAGTACGGCGATTGATGCCAATATGCGCTCAGAAGGTTATGCCTTCTGCTTGTGTATCTCCAGTGGTTAGATTGCAAGGGGCCGATTGGCCCCTTCTTTTTTTGTCCGTTCAATCACTTGGCGGATTTTCCTGCATCAGCGGAAGCCATTCCGCCCCTCCTGTCTTGTTCTCTCCGCTTGCAGCAAGCATCGCCGACGCCGGACTGTCGTTGCGCGACAATCTCCCTACCTGTCCAGCCCCGACCAATTCGCACTCTAAAGGCGTTCCGTTCGTGTTCGCATTTATTTACAAAAAAATAATTAATTAACGTTTACTATTCTTTTAATGGCGATTTATATTACAATTTCTCGCACACACTTAATAACGAGTTAATTCATGAGCACTTATCTGGAGTTGAAACAACAGGCAGAGGCATTGCTGGTTCAAGCCGAGCAGGCCAAACAGGCGGAAACCAAGGCAGTTCTGGATGGCATTGCCAATCAGATGGCACTTTATGGCCTGACGGTGGACGATATTGCCAGACATGTTGGCGGCAGGCAGGCAAGAGGCACGGTGACCAAATCCGCGAAGCCGGCCAAGT
>ERZ724505.1347-NODE-1347-length-13579-cov-10.164374_pt1 | contig 13579 bp, 24 predicted proteins | sample MGYA00376038_ERZ724505 | MGnify/ENA primary metagenome ERZ724505 (study PRJEB28724, sample SAMN07190884) | wastewater metagenome | isolation source: effluent of sewage treatment plant in Hong Hong | place: Hong Kong | collected 2016-03-17 ... | reverse complement strand
CGGCAATTTCCATTGCAATTTCTTGTATTCTATTCATAAATTACCTTTCTGAAAATTCGCGAGTGGTTATAACGAAACCACCAAAATGGATATAATTTATTGAGCGATTGAATGCATTTTAATCATTCGGTTTCATCATTCGCTGTTGCGCGTTTTGTGTTTTAACTTCACCACTGGTAGGCAACATCACCGCTGTTCAATAAATACATATATGAATAATTACTCTGGTTACGTATATATTTGGTATGATACCAAAGCCAAATTGTTTTATATAGGAAGTCATCTTGGCAAAATTGATGATTCTTATATTTGTTCAAGTAAAACAATGTTAAAAGCATATAATATACGTCCTGATACCTTCAAATTTAAGATTTTACAATATGTTCAAGGAACCATTCAAGATATCCAAACATCTGAACAATATTGGCTTGATAAAATCAAAGATACTGAATTGCTATTAACAGAAAATGTTAAAAACAAAACTGCTCGTTATTATAATGTCAAAAAAATTGCAAGGGGTGGAAGCCATAAAGGACACACTAAAATAAGAACCAAACCAGCATGGAATAAAGGTATTTCAATGATTCCATGGAATAAAGGAAAAAACCACAATTCAGATGAAAGAATTAAATTAACATCTAAAAAATGGAGAAATTTTTCCTGTCCTGTTTGTTCAACCCCAATAATTACAAAAAAACCAAATCAAAAAACTTGTAGTTATAAATGTTCAACTACTTTGGTTTGGCAATCACGAAAAAGTGATGATGTTTCTGTTCCCAAGTACATCATCTAAACTCGGAAGAATCAAGCTACAAGAGCCATTTCTCCATGTGCAAAATTATCGTTTGCATCTATGTTTTCATTGCGTTAAGCCAGCTTTCGCGGCACAGTCTCCACTTTCCTATTTTCGTTGAAATCGATCCTAAGTCTCGCCCATCAAAACTAGTAGTTAAGCGAATATACAACCCGGCGTCCCGGTTAATATTGTATCAAGGAAAACAGACCACTTCCTTGCATTTGGCTTTTGTCGTTCTTACGTTTAATAGATGATCAATCATTAACGTATTAACTACTAGTTATGGTGGACGAGCGGAGATTTGCGCCCCGGTCTTTCAAGATTTCAGTCTATATCAACAACTGTATGCTATTTATAGCATAATGGTTTCATAATGTCAAGGTTTTTTTCAACTCCAATACGTGTAGATGCATGGTCGCAGCATCAACATAATATTTTGTTTTGGTAACAATTTCAATTTTGCTCATAAACAATTCTCCTTATCAATATCCATCAAAATCATCTTGGCCACAGAAAACACAATGTTTTTGTCCTACTCCATCGCGAACAAGAATGGATGCATCCCATGCATAGACATGACCGGCTGTTGTTTCTGAACACATGATATTCGTGACTTCAAAACGGTCATGACCTAATTTTTCTCTTAGTGCCTGCCGGTATTTTTCATGATCGGCTTGCGCCTTTGCATCCGATTCCCATCGATATTGGATTATCAGATTGGACAATGACTCTTGCTTATATTCCTTGAAATCATGCGGATTCAATTTTATCATAGCCATGTCGCCCTTTTAATTCTTTGTTGCGCAGTTTTGAAATATCCTGCATCAAGTTCAATACCAATGAAATTTCGTCCCGTATTAATAGCAGCAACCCCTGTCGTTCCAGAACCCATGGTATTATCTAACACAACCTGTCCGGGATTCGTATAGGTTTTGATCATGTATTCCATAAGTGTAACAGGTTTTTGTGTGGGATGCAAGCCGGTTTCTTGTGGAAATTGAAGAACAGTTTTTGGGTAGCGAGCGCCATCGGGTGATCCTTTATGAATAGATTTCGTTGAATCACCGTAAACTTCACCCAACCCCTTGGAATCACTATAAAATCCACCATATGGTGTAGATTTCCACATTTGAGGATTATAGATCGGCTTCTTTCTATAAAAAACCAAAATATTCTCATGATCTTTCAATGGCATAACCTTGGCATTAAGAGGATTTGTTCCTTGGGGCTTCTGCCAAATCCATTCATATCGCAAATTCTCTATGTTGGAAGCACCAAGGAGCGAGGAAAACGGTTGTGCGGCAGTAAAAACCATTGCCGCATTTGGTTTGCAAATTCGGTTGTATTGATCCCACAAATCAGCAAAAGGTATGATAATATCCCACTTGCAGGCTGTTGAACCATATGGTAAATCACAAAGAACCATATCAATTGAATTATCGGGAATTTCTTTTTTCATCACTTCAATACAATCACCATTATAAAGTGTTGTATCTACCATGTATTCAAACTTTTGGTCAATGAACTTTCTGAAAGAGTTATCAATTTCTTGCCTGCCGAAATATAATCATCATTTTCCAGTTTGGTTCCACCCTGTTGATATGAAAAACACGTAAAAAAATCATCTGTATTCATGAATTCAATGAAATCTGTTTTCGTGAAATAGAACGAAATTGGTTCTATTTCTGTGTCTGGATGATTTATCCCAATAAAAATAAGACGATCCCAATCTTTATTCAGCGAAACATGATTCATTGTAAACTGATTTGGAATTGTTCCGTTTTTGTTTTTGTTGGCGTGTGCCAGACTGAATTTGATTTCTGTCTTGTATCCATCAATAATACGATCATGCCCGCGATTTTCTGGTGGCTGAATTGAAAATCCCATACCATTCATCAAAAGGCTGGTAAACACTTCTCCATACGCGCCCTTTTGAGCATTATCAATATGTCTGTATCCGAAATAAGGCGTCATCGCCCATGGATCATTGATATTTTTTTGTATGTATGATTGTAGATATGGTGAATTTGCAATATCGTGTATATTCATATGCGACCGAGATTTTTCAATTCTCTTTCTGTATAAAACATATTGGTTTTTTCGGGATATAAATCTTTCAGCAAAGAAACAACATCATCAAAATTCTTGTTTGGATCAATTAATGCATTATAAATCAACTGGCCATAAGATTCATATTCTTGATTGTCTTTCAATTCTTCTTCAAGAATACCAATCTGTTTTTCAAGTTCATTAATATCAGCTTCCAATTCTTCAATTTTGGATTCATATTCATCTATTTCGTTATCTAGTTCAGATGACAGTTCATCAACATCCTTTTGAAGACGTTCTATTTCTCTGTCTCTCAATTCCAGTATGGTCTTTAATGCAAGGATTTCGTTATCTTGGTTGATTTGCATGATATCTTATTCCTCTACATCAACAATTTCCGGTTTTGATGGAACATTGTATGGAAAAGTAATGAAAACACGACTAGCGCGACTCTGATATGTAGAACCATTTTTATCGCGAAAAATCTTTCCTTCGGAATCATATGCCTGTCCATCTTTTCCTTCTTTGAAAACATGTGAGCAACGTTTATTTTGATAAACACCATTCCCAACTTCATTCCATTCATCATCTTCACCCGTGAGCGGCGATAGTGGATTGTAATTGGCCAACCGATCAAAAATATTGCGTTGTATTGATGCAGACCAACCGGAGTGATCTTCAATAGAAAACATCTTGATCAACCGCATTGTTGATTCACCCAACATACCGCCATAATCCGAATCTTTATCAAAAAGACCGGCTTTTTCAAGTTCTTTCTGTGCATATGAAATAAAATCACTTTCATCAACCATTAGGTCTAGGACCGTATCAATGATTTTCATATTGGCATCATAATCGGAAATTTCAGGAGTTGTCATATATTAATCCTTTCTATATGAAGAAATGCCCGCGAAAAACGGGCATTTGATATTTTGATAACTTATAACATGTATAATGGGAAATGTCAAGGCTTAACGATGATGGTTTTTGACATTTTTTTATCGTTTCGGGTCCATTCAATCGTGACCGAATCACCAACTGAAATCTGTTCAAGAATGATTTTCATGTCTTCAGGCTTTTGCAGGTGCATTGCATTAACACCTAGAATTGTGACATAAAAATCATAATCGCCCTTCTCAATACCGAATTGATCAAGAAATGGAGTATTCAGTTTACTTGTCAATGTCAACTGGATGTCATGATTATAATCCCAAAGAACCCTTTCACCATCCAGAATGTTGAATGATTTGCCAATTTTCTTCCAATCCTTGATGGCTTTCAAAAGCTGAATGTTTGTTGTGATGGCTTCAAGATGTTCCGAATCCTTGTCTGGAATGAGATATTCTTTGGCGATACCAACCACTTCATTATTGGTGTTAAAGACAGGACCGCCCGAATCACCCTTGAATAATTCAGCATCAATATAATGGATACCACCATCCTCATGATCCAGAACATATGGCATGGAAATATGACCATAGTAAGAATGGAAAAGAAATCCGAATCGATTGCCTATTCCATAGATTTCCTCGCCCGCTGTTATCAGTTCATGGGTGATAGAAGAAGATTTGACGTGTTCATATTTAACAAGATTTTCCCAATCTTCATCCAGAACTTCCAAGATGGCTATGTCATGTTTTGTATCTTGATAGACAACTTTGACTTTATCAGCACAGATTGAAGGTATTTCATTGCCACAAACCATCAAGTTTTTTGGAACACCACCCATCCACAATGTATGATTGGCTGTAATTATAAAACGATCCTCAAAAAAGAATCCTGTTGCATAAACTTGCGATGAATTTTTATTTTCTTCAACTGTACCGACAATTTCAACCACGGAATCAACCGCATCTGAATAATTTTTGGAAAAATCTGTGGAAAATGATGGATTGGATACAGATAAAAATAATGCAGTTCCGAAAAATAATGTTGATAAAAATTTCTTCATTGTTGATTTGTTCCCTTAAGCGAAGACATAGTTATTCATTGATGAACAAAATGGTATGAATATCTTGTCTTCGTAAAGAAACGAATTATACAAAAAGTACAATTGGTTAAATGCTTCGCATTTAACGATTGGTCTTTCAGACCAATCTGAATCCGTTTATGGATTCTTTTTTAAGACAATTGATTCATTATACCAGAATCACAAAAACCTGTCAAGTTAATTTTTTGTAATGTTTGAAGAAAATGATCGTTTTTCATCTATTTTAGATTTTTCCAAATCACTTTGCATTTCATCAAATCTATCTCGCATCATTTGATACCAAGCCCATTGACCAAAGAATCCCTGACCACGGTTTGGACCATTATCTTCAATAAATTTTTTGAATTCCATTTCTTCATCCATGATCATGATAATATTTCTCCCGTTCAATGATATAATCGCGGACAAATCCTGATCGGACAATATCATCAATGCCAAAATCAGTCATCTTGACACTTTTTATATTTTTCAGTATATTTATGATGTCATAAAAACCGGATTTTTCCTGTTTCATATTCAAATCCGTCTGTCGGAAATCTCCACAAAGAATGAATCGTGTGTCATTTCCAAATCGCGTCAGGATCGTATTCAGTTCACCATCCGTCATGTTCTGAATTTCATCCACGATGATAATTGAATTATTATAGGTGATTCCTCGCAAATAAGATGTTGTTTTGAAATCAATAATTCGCTTCTTTTTCAGAATGTCATATGCATCTGCCCGACCATAAATTTCATTAACCATTGATTCATATGGTTCTTCATAAACAGCGGCTTTTTCATGAACATCACCCGGCAAGAAACCCATTCGTCTCGTTGCTACATCACTACGAATGATTATGATTTGCTGATATGAATTTTTTGGATTTTCTATTTCAGAAAGTGCCAAATACAAGGAAAGGAAAGATTTTCCCGTACCAGCATATCCTGTCATGATGATTTGATATCCATCATCCCAATCATCAAAGACTTTTTCCTGATTGTCGGTTAATGGTTCAATTTCATTCGCAATAGTTAATGATGATCCAAGGCTTTTTTTTCTTTTTTGCATATGTTACTCCCTGAATGCAAAAGGGGAGTATAGTCACGCGACCACACCCCCCCTTGGTTTTTGGTATCAAATTTGAAACTATCAAGGAACTTCCCATCGCCCTCCGCCAATAGTGTTATCCTGTCCTGCTTCTCTCTTGATCTTCCCAAGAACATGCTTTTGAAAATCGCTCGGTGGTTTGGTTATACCCAAAAGAATGGGATCAACTGTACCATTCGGAGCCAAAATCTGAATTAATTCAGGGTGTTCAACCTTAAATTGTTCCATTTCAGAAATGGTCATTTCAAGAGTTTGTTCTTCACCTGTATTTATATTTTCAAATGTGTAAAAAGGCATTGTTTATTCTTCTTCTGGTTTCATTTCTTTTGCTTCGGCTGTAATTGATACAATATCATCATGTTTTATACAAACAATTTTATCAATATCTTGTATCAGAACAGACTTTGAATTTCCAAATGCATTATAGATATGTCTTAATATTTCTTCACATCTTTCTTGATTAAGAATGAACTTTATTGTATCATATATTTCACTTCCATTATTTAATACATATCGTATTGTAATCTTGTAAAATTTAGTGTCGTTTATATTCATATTTCTTCCATTCCTATTCTGGCCAGTTCCATAGCGTCTCTTTCATCTGTCATCCAATACCGCCGCCCAATATCATCTTCATGAATTCCGATATTGGCTTCATCTTGTTCAATGACATTCCGTTTTTGTTTTCGTAATATGTTTGCAATCATCGCGCGAGTTTTTATATTACCCATTTTTGATTCTCCAATGTTTGATTTCTTCAAATGAAATTGGCATGTAGTTGATATTTTCAACCGAAACATTGAAGTGTCTTGCCGTAGGACTTTTGTTACTATGAATATGACCATGAACATTGATTGCTGTAGGAGAACATTCATCAATCACACTGTCATGAAGCGGCATATGAGAAAAAATCATGTCTTCCTTGCCGAATTTCTTCCAAAGGCTGATTTCACTGAAACATGCCATGAATTCTGGCGTTAAATGATCATGGTTTCCTAAGATCAACTTCTTGTTTCCATTGAGTCTTTGTAGTGTCTTGATCGCCTGTTCTTCTGGTCCTGCGAATACGTCGCCTAGATGCCAGATCGTGTCTCTTTTTGTGACAGTCTTATTCCAGTTGGAAATCATTAGGTCATCAACTTCTTCCATAGAAGAAAATGGTCGCACGACATTACCAGACTTGTCAATGAAAGACAGCATTCTTTCGTGGTGAAAATGAGTATCGGAAATGACAAATCTGTTAGACATCAATATACCTTGTTATCACACACACCGATTACAAATGCTCGCTTGGCACGAATCTTGCCTTCCTGAACGGCAATAACATCTTCCAGAGGAACTTTACAATATATAATTTTATTATCGCAATAATTAATTTCCCAATATGATAGATGACTGAAATGAAGACCCCCACTACAACTTACTGTCGGATCGCGATTATAGTTTGGTTCTTTGGCCCATTCACCAACTTTATATTGAAAAGTATGATCATAAAGACTGGTTAAATCATCACACACAACCTTATAACAATAAACTTCATTATTGATAATGCCTAGATTTGTCTGACACTGAATGGATTGAATCTTGTTTTTTCCGTCTGTAATGTCGCAATCCAGTCGTAAATAACAAATCCGATGTTCTTCGGCCACAACTGCATTACCACAGACCTTTGCATTACCATAGACTTCTGCATTGCCATAGACCAGTGCCTTACCATAGATCATTGCCTTACCACCGACCTTTGCATCACCATAGACATTTGCATTGCCATAGACCAGTGCCTTACCATAGATCATTGCCTTACCACCGACCTTTGCATCACCATAGACATTTGCATTCTCAATGACCTTTGCATTGTCATAGACTCTTGCATTATCATAGACTCTTGCATTATCATAGACCTTTGCATTATTAAAGATCATTGCATCGCCACAGACCGTTGCATCGCCATAGACCCGTGCATCATCAAAGACCGTTGCATCATCAAAGACTTTTGCATTACCACAGACCCGTGCATAGCAGCCATAGACCCGTGCATTACCATAGACTTCTGCATTGTCAAAAATCATTGCATTGCCATAAATCCAGCAGTTCCCATCATGAGACAGATTGGATTCCTTTTTAATCCAACCGCCAAGATCACCTGCTTTTACGCCACCGAAGCTTCTTAGCGCGCGAATCCGCCAAAGACCGGTAAATTCATTGCAATTGACGAGTTCATATTTCTTGTTCATAATATATCCTTTCTTACATCAAAACTTATAATTTCTCACAAATTTTTCAATTGATTCCTTGCTATCGCCTCTTTCAACACGCATCTTGACTTCATTCAAGAACCTTTCAATTGATTTCATGTTGTTTCCGCAAATTTTGTTATTCTTATAGAGAATAGCAATAAAATCAGCCACTTGCTGATTAGTTGCTGTTTGCCAGTTTGGAATATCAATCTTGCCAACTTGCGGACATACAAAAAGCGCCTTTGGTGGCAATACAACCCTTTGAATTTCCTTAACAACAGGTGGCAATTTTGTGGTCTGGCATCCTGTTACCAATAACATAGCAGATAAAGTAATCGCAGTCAATAATTTTTTCATCATAGTATTCCTAGACGTTTCAACAATTCGCGAATTGAATCGGGTGCCAGATTTCCGGCATCATCCCCTAGATCGTTCGTAATATCTTTCAATTGTGATTCCAGTTCGGCCATTTCCTTTGCTTGTTGTTCCAGAGCAGAAATAGCAATTGTGTTAATATCGCGTTCAAGTTGTAAAGCTTTTTCCTTGTCTTTGATAATCTGTTCTTGTTGTTCAATGGTGTATTGAGCCTGTGCATAATTTTCCACAAGCTTTGTATATCTCCATGCACCAAAAGCAATTACAATCGCAAGTAGAGCAATCGCGATCCACTTGAAATTATCCTTTCCCCATGCAAATCCAGAAGTTAACAGCCCAAGAACCCAAGTCATTGTGCAAAATCCATCCCCAATGCTTCCTTGATCAACCCACGGTTTAATTCTTTTGGCTGCTTTTTGGTGACCATCATTCCATAAACAGCAGCATCTTCGGAAGAAAGTGCTTCAAGTGTTTGAATTAATATGGTTTCTCGCTTTTTTTGCGTCAAATTTGGAGAAGCGGCAGGATGATCAACCTGAAAGAGATACAATTTTTTCATCGCATCCCGCATGTTGATCATTCCGGAATCAACCGGTCCTTTTAATGGTTTGTATTGTGGAATTTCAGAGAACCATGTTTTTACCGATGGATGATAAACAAAGCTTATGAAAATTCGCAATAATTCATCGCCTTCTTCTCGCAAAATTTTAATTTTGTCATTTTTTGTCTTAGCGTTTCCGACCTTAGCCAATGTTTCTGAAATATATTTCATAAGTTAAAAATCCTGAATGTTCTTGACAAATTGGCCTTGTTTATTATTGATGAAATATGTCATCAAATCATTGCGCACAAACCGTTTGTCTTTCTGTTTGACGATTAATTCGTCAATTTTATTTATGATTCTTTCTGGAATGTAATCAAAATCAATCAATACTCTATTGCGCCCCCATCCATGCATATCAGAAAGGGATTCTCTTGAAAAAAGCTCGTCAAATCGTTTTTTCGTTATTTTTGTTTGCTGTTCTTCTTCTCTCAAAAATATGTTGTCGGGCGAAAGAATGTTTGGAATTCCATCCCCCGGATCACCACGTATGATTTTTTCTTTCAGATATGCAATAGCATTATCGGTAGTCAAGAATTTTTGCAACATTGGTGAGTATTGATCAACATTTGTGTGTTTATGTAGCTGTAAAAAGTCACTATCCCCTGAAAATATCAGGACTTTTTCATCTTCTTTCTTATGATACTTGATATAATCAGCAATAATATCATCGGCTTCTATACCTTCTTCATAAACAACTTTATAGGGGAAATATTGTTCGATTTCTTTGCGAAATTCATCTAATACTTTATGCAAAAGTACCCAATCAAGTCTTGAATTTTCCTTGATTGCCTTGCGGCCATGTTTGTAATATGGAAAATATTCTTTACGCCAGTAATTAGGACCATCACATGCAATCAGTAATGAACCATATGTATTTCCCCATTTGGTTTTGATTGTTCGCAATCTTTCAATAAACAACGTTCTCAAAACATTTTCGTTAATATGAACATCTTTTAGACGATTTCCGGTAATGCTGGAAATCATCGCATGATTATAGTCAATGAGTATTGTCATAAACGACCTTCTTGAAATATTGACATTTCATATTCTGGCAGGAGTAATGCATTATGCGTCGTAATTCAATTCCACATTCGCTGCATTTTCCAATAACCGGATTTGTTTCTGGATATGGTTCATTGTCTTTCTTTTTCATGATATCAATACACCTTGTTATCACACACACCGATTACAAATGCTCGCTTGGCACGAATCTTGCCTTCCTGAACGGCAATAACATCTTTTAAAGGAATTTTACAATATAAAACCTTGCTGCTGCCCCTATTTTCCCAATAAGTCAGATGACTGAAATGTAAACCTCTACCACAACTTACTGTTGGATCATTATCATAATGAGCAACTGATACCCATTCTCCGATTTTATACTGAAAATCGGAATCATGAAGACTGGTTAAATCATCGCGAACGACTTTACAACAATATACTTCCTTATTGATGATGGGCAGATTTGTCTGACACTGAATGGATTGAATCTTGTTTTTTCCGTCTGTAATGTCGCAATCAAGTTTTGAATGTTGAACATAATTATGTTCGCCGACCTTTGCATCACCATAGATCATTACATTACCATAAACCTTTGCATTGCCATAGACCCGTGCCTTTCCAAAGACCCGTGCATTATCAAAGACCCGTGCATTGTTATAGACTTCTGCATCACCATAGACCTCTGCATTCTCAAAGACCCGTGCATCGCCATAGACCTTTGCATTACCACTGACCTTTGCATCGCCATAGACCTTTGCATTATTAAAGATCATTGCATCGCCACAGACCGTTGCATCGCCATAGACCCGTGCATCATCAAAGACCGTTGCATCATCAAAGACTTTTGCATTACCACAGACCCGTGCATAGCAGCCATAGACCCGTGCATTACCATAGACTTCTGCATTGTCAAAGACCCGTGCATTGTCGTAAACCCAGCAATCACCGATATGAGACAGATTGAATTCTTTTTCAATCCAACCACCTAGATCACCGGCTTTTACGTCATTGAATGACCTTAGCGCGCGAATCTGCCAAAGACCGGTTTTTTCATTGTAGTTGACAAGTTCATATTTCTTTTCCATCATTTTGCATTCCTTATCATTGCATTGATTTCATTGCATGTTTCTACAGTGCTGAATGTTATATCGTCATCCAACACCACAAAACACCCACTACCTTCCATAGTATCATTTCCCATAGAAACAATATGATCCGGATTGACAAAAGCCTTTTCTGTCACTCCATTTGAAAAGATTATTGTTATGATGATAAAAATTGTCTTGATCATTTAATTAATCCTTTTTCTTTGAAAATATTAAGCAATTCTGGAATAAAATCAAATAATTTATTATGTTCGGCCAATTGAACTATGCGTTCATGATTTGCATCAAGACTGTATAATTCAAAAAGCCAATCCGCAAAAGTTTCAGGCGTTTTTCCTATAACATTAACGTTCCAAACTTTCACAACAACATCCGATGATGAATCAACACCACCATGTGGTTTATAAATAACATCACCATTTTCGTGTAAATAGTATTGTGATTCAGGATGCATATTTCCGGCCATGATGCCCTCTTTCATTCCATAGGACGGAAAGTGCCCACCCTAGATTATGGGTATTGATTGATCTTTTGGTATCCAGCCGTTCGCGTTTTTTCTGGCTGTTTGATTTCAGTGCCGCCAATCCATGGCGACGCACCTTATCAACAAATTCTCCGAAAGGTTCGGTTCCCCGCTTGTTGTTGCATTCGCGGCAAGTGATTTTGCCATTATCAACATGGTCACTTCCACCATGGGATTTAGGTGTCACATGTTCAAAGGTGGCGAGTCTATCTGGCGGCATCCCAAAATACGGATGCAGATAGGTATTCTTTCCACAAACCGCACATTTGCCGTCTTGTTCAATCCAAAGCTGGCGTCGCGTCAATAGCCTATCCAAGACATATTGTTCGCGTCGTCTGACAATCGGCCTCAATGTTTCATCATTCACCTTCTGACGAACCAATTCGATTCGTTCATCAAATTCCAACAATGTTGTCCGCTGCAACCTTTGTCTCCATTACAAATTCATATTTGTCTGTTGCGGGGTCAATGACCATCGCAGTAAGGTTATATCCGAAAACACAAGCCGTGTCAAGGTTGAATTGATCAAATAATGTGCCGGGCATACCCTCTGTAATAGGAGTATGGCCATGAACCACTTTCCAACCACCGTCATAAACAGGCACGCTGTTCCACTTACGACTCCACAAACATTCAATCAAATTCTGATTTTCCAGTTCTTCAATTGTTGGATCAATCCCGGCATGGACGAAAACCCATTTGCCGTAATTGTATATGACCTGCAATCCTCGCAGGAATTCCATATGTTCTTTTGGAACATGCCAACCATAGCTATTCATGGTCGCGACACCACCGTTATTAAACCAATGTGTTTCGTTTTCAATTCTCCCGGTATCACATAATGAGTCAACCATCATATCTTCGTGGTTGCCCATCAATACAATGTGTTCTGGATGATCAATGAGATATTGGACGACATCCCTTGAATTTGGACCGCGATCAACATAATCCCCAAGGAAAATAAACTGTAATTCCTCATTAGGATATTGAGCCTTAACCTTGTTGATTAAGGCTTGCATGGTTTCATAACAACCATGAATATCCCCTATTGCTACTAATTTCATTTGTTGTCACACATACCGATTACAAATGCTTTTTTGGCACGAATCTTGCCTTCCTGAACAGCAATAACATCTTCTAAAGGAATTTTACAATATAAAATCTTGCCGCGACCCTTATTTTCCCAATAAGTCAGATGACTGAAATGTAAACCGCTACCACAACTTACTATCGGATCACCATTATAATCATCAATAACAGCCCATTCTCCAACTTTATATTGGAATTTATTATCATATAGGCTTGTCAAATCTTTATTAACGGTTTTGTAACAATAAACTTCATTATTGATAATACCTAGATTTGTCTGACAATGAATGGAACGAATCTTGTTTTTTCCGTCTGTAATGTCGCAATCCAGTCTTGAATATTGAATCCGATGTTTTTCGGCGACAACTGCATTGCCATAGACCAATGCATTGCCATAGACTCTTGCATTACCACCGATCTTTGCATTACCATAGACAGATGCATCACCATAGACCTTTGCCCTGTCAAAGACCATCGCATCGCCATAGACCTTTGCATTACCACTGACCTTTGCATTTTCATAAACCCATGCATTACCACAGACCGTTGCATCGCCACAGACCGTTGCATTATTAAAGATCATTGCATTCTCAAAGACCCGTGCATTCTCAAAGACCCGTGCATCGCCATAGACCTTTGCATTACCACTGACCTTTGCATCGCCATAGACCTTTGCATTATTAAAGATCATTGCATCGCCACAGACCGTTGCATCGCC
>ERZ724505.1346-NODE-1346-length-13584-cov-13.448148_pt1 | contig 13584 bp, 19 predicted proteins | sample MGYA00376038_ERZ724505 | MGnify/ENA primary metagenome ERZ724505 (study PRJEB28724, sample SAMN07190884) | wastewater metagenome | isolation source: effluent of sewage treatment plant in Hong Hong | place: Hong Kong | collected 2016-03-17 ... | reverse complement strand
CCCGCGAGGTTGGCACGCGCGAGGTAGGCATCCGCGAGGTTGGCATCCGCGAGGTCGGCACCCGCCTTGACCGCCCACTTGACGGCCAGCCCGAGCTTGATGCTCACGCTCGCGTTTTCGTCGCAGTCGATTTCAGCGGTGAACTGAACGGCGCCTGTGAAGCGGTTGGTCACGTCGAATTTCATGGCGTGCATCCCGTGTTCGATGGGATGACTATGCATCACACGCATATAACCAGTCAAGCGAAATATGCGTCAGGCGCACAGCGTTAGCTGGCCTTTAGCAAAGCCTCAATGATTGCAATAGCTTGAGCTTGTATCGATTCGTTCGCTTCCTTGAGCCGATCCCAGATAAGTTCGGGTGGCTTGGGCTTGGGCGGCTCAAGCGGATTCAGGCTCAGAAGCTCGAATGGCTCGCATCCGTACGCGAGCGCGGCGCGTTCGAGAAAATCCTGATTGTACGGGAGCTTGCCGCGTTCGATACGGCCCAGGGTGGTGTAGTCCACCTCGATGCGTTCGGCGGCCTCCTGCTGGCTCAAGTCGCGGTACTCCCGCCACTCCCGAAGGAACGTGGGGGAACGAGTGTGGGGCGCGCGTTTAACGGGTGGCACTCCGGGAGTTTAGGGAGAGGTACTTACCTCCGCGACGGCATCGCACGCATTGTGCTTGACACGCATATGCGCATCAAGCATAGTCGCTGCCATGACGCTCGACGCTTACATGCAGCAGAACGCTCTCACCAACACGGCGCTGGCCGAAAAGATCGGTCGCTCGCAGAGCTTTGTTTCGCGCATTCGGCTTGGCCAGAGTGCGCCATCGCTGGTGACCTTGCAGGCCATCCAGCGGCTCACCAACGGTCAGGTAACCCCTGCCGATTTCGCCCCTGTACGGAAAGGGGCATCCCAATGAGTTCAGCGCGGGTTAAGTCTTTCCCTCGCGCTGGCACCCGGAGTGTGGGGACCGACCCCCTCGCTGACTCCGCATTCCGGGTGTTTCCTTCCCCCCTGTGTCGCGCCTTCCCTCCTGTCGGCGCAATCCCTCCCGAGCACAGGGTCACTGCGGGCCGTGTCGTATCGAGATCCGACGCTCGATCCACGGCCCGCCCTTCCTCTCTTCCAATCAACGTTGTCATTCCCCGCGCGCAAGCCGCCAAGCACCCGCGCGGTCACGTCTCCAAGGTCTTCCCAAGGCATCGGTAGCACCTCTCACCTCGCCACAATGGTTAACGTCGCGAGGTTGGCAGGTGTCCAAAAAGTCGAAGGTGATCGTCGTGAGTGCAATTGCCGCTGAAACAGCGAAGGCCCTTCGGCACCTAGCCGAACCGCGCCCCGTCGGCGACAGGGTAAAGGCAGCCATCGGTCGAGCCGCCCGCAAGGCAGGGCTCCCGTATTGGCGAGCATTCGACCTCTGGTACGCGAAGGCGCACCGGATTGATGCGGTGGAACTTGAGAAAATCAGGGCCGCTCAACGGGAAACTGCCAAAGGGGGCGCGCGTGAACTCTATGACCTCGCCAAGCAGATTGAGGCATTGGCGCAACGTCTTTCCGCTGTCGATGCGGATTTCACTGAGCCGCATGTTGATGCGCTTAGGGATTTGGCTCGCAGAAGCAGGGATATGGCTGCGGGAGAGCGACTGATGTTCTATGATGGCTGGAAGAATAAGCTGGCTCTGCTGTGGGCGCGGTTGCTTGGGCGGGTTGCCGTCCCGGTCGATCTGCCGCCTCTTCCGTTCGTTGACGAAACTCCTGTCGCGCCTGTCATCGCCCCGCAGAAGCCGAAGCGAAAGCGGGCTGAGCGCGACACGCACTTGCAGGACATTCTCAAGAGCCTGCCGGAATGCCGCCGACTGATGCGCAAGCTCCGCAAGGTTGACCCTGACGCCTACGATTATCACTCCCGCATGGGAGCGAAGATTTCAGACAATTCGCAGGAAGCCGCGTTGCATACATTGAGCGATAGTTTCGTTCAGAAGATGCCGGCCCGGGGCATGATTTATATGGATGCGGAGCCGGACAAGGATGGGTCAGTTTATCCTTCGTTCTGCTATTTCAGCAAGGGTGTAAGCTGGCCGAACGTGCTCGCCCCCCGGGTCCATAGCGGGCTGTATCAGCTTATCTATCTCTATTTCTTCAAGGGCGAGGCGGCTGCCTTGACGGCTCATTTCGCCATTGTCGATGGCGCGGCCGTTTTGTTGCGGGAGCGCTTGGTCGAACACGTCCAGTGCCCTCGCAATACGAAGCGTCCGGGTGCCAAGGGGCGTGGCCGCGCGCAGTTCTCCAGGGTCTACGCTGGTTTTCCTCGCGGCATCGTGTTTGCGCGGCGGGATGTGAAGAAGCGCGGCGGGTTCGTAGGCGAAACCGTGGAGGAGTTTGCCTCTACCTTATTTCACATCGCAGCCAACTTTTCGGTGCTTGGCGACGAGGGCTTTCAGGTCCGCGCGGAGCGGGCTGGCACGAGCGTCGTGTTCAACGTGGCCCTCGGCAAGACGGCCCGTTTCTTCCGCAATCGTGACATCACGGAACTCGCTGCCGATGGCCGCCGCAAACGCATCTTCCATTACGTGGAGTCGCATGAGCGGGCGAATGGGAGTGTGGTCAAGGCCCATTACAGGGGCTTGAGGCGGTTCACCTGGGAAGAGAACAAGGTCGTCATCACGAAGCCTGAGAATGCTTTCTCGTCGTTCTCAGTGCCGTCCTATGACGCGGACGAGTTTGAAGACAAGGCAGACATGATGGAGTCCAAAGAGGTCGCCTCTTACGTGCGACAGGCTTTGGAGGCTCGCTGAGTGAAGCGCACGTTCTTGTTCGGCGGAAAGATGGTCACGACTGGGGGAGCATCCCGCTTCCCTGTCGTGTCTAAAGAGCGGCGCACAGCGGACGGGATTACGTTCGACTCGCAGAAGGAATTGCGCCGGTACAATGAACTGAAGCTTTTGGAGCGTGCGGGCGAGATTTCCGATTTGGAAATCCAGCCGGAATTTCGGGTCGCAATCGCGGGGCAGTTGTTCTGCCGGTACACGCCAGATTTCATCTACAAATCCGGGGGGAAAATCATCGCGGAGGATGTGAAGTCCTCTGGCACGGCAAAAGACGCGGCGTATCGCCTGCGTTTGAAGGCGGCGCGTCTCGCTTACCCGAATGTGACATTTACGGAGTTGCTACGATGAGCGTACAGCTTGACCTGCAAGCCCATTATCGCGAGGTCCGCACGCGCCTTTGGAGGCCCGCTGCCGCTGTGCCCGCACAGCCGGAAAAGCCCGTCCTTGTGCTCGTCAAGGCGAATCCCGCCGTCCGCTACCAACACCCCATCGGGCCGATTGTTCCCGACGCCGTGTTTCTGACGCCAGAGCATTTCGGCCAGCCTGGGTCTGTGTCCTACGCCCGCAGGGTGGTCAAGGAAGTCTCAGAAAAGCGCGGCGTGTCGATAGACGACATGATGAGCATTCGCCGCAACATCAACATCGTGCTCGCTCGTTACGAAGTGTTCTGGCGGCTTCGGCATGAAACCCGCTGGTCAATGCCGCAGATCGGCAGGTTCATGCACAAGGACCATACCACGATCCTCAATGGCTTGCGGGTCTACGCAAAGCATCTGAAGGGGCAGGACAATGGCGAAGAAGCTTAAGGCTCCCGGTGAAATCCGCTACTCAGGCGCAAACCGCGTCTGGACGGAAAGGGAACTGGCATCCCTGAGCGAGATGGTCGCGAAAGGATGGGCGTGGGACTGGATAGCGAAGGAGCTGGACCGCACGGAAAAGGCGGTTCGCGACAGGGCTGGCAGGCGTCGCTTCATTCCCAAGCCTGACACCATCTGGACGGAGGCGGAGACTGCCACGCTTGAGAGCATGTGCGCTGCCGGCAAGTCGTGGAAGGTCATCGCCAAGACCATCGGGCGGACGGTGAAGGCGTGCCAGTCCCGCTGGGGCTTTGCCTCCACCACAGGGCCTGCGAGCATCTACAAAGAGAACTACGCCCTCAGTGAGGAGACGAACAAGGCATACATCCTCGCCTGCATGCAGGAGCTTGGCGCAACCAACGCCCGCGAGTTCGTCCGGGCCTATCGCACGCGGTGCGAACTCGACATTCAGCCGGGAACACCTGACCGGGTGATGGTCTATTTCGCGGATGTTCGTTCGACTGTCGGGTCTCAGGCAGCCATGTGCGCGGGGGCGTAATTGAGCGACATCGGCGCTTACGTCACCCGCATGATTGAACTGGGCGTGTCGCCGGCTGAAGCCGCGACGATGGCTGCCGAACTGTTCGTGGCTGGGGTGCAGGCGTCAACCTATCGGGATGACGTTCGGCCTCGCAGCACGGGTGCTGAACGTCAGGCGCGATACAGAGAGCGTAACAAAGCGTCACAAGTGACGGTTCGTGACGGTAGTGACGTAACAACCGTAACAGAGCGTAACACGGACGAGGTTCCCCTTTCCCCTGCACCCCTTTCCCTTCCTACTTCTGAACCCTCCAAAAAGACCCCTAAAGGGGTCCAAAAAGGTTCCCTTGTCGCCAAACTGTCGGAGGTTGTGACGCCGGACATGGCGGAGGCCCTGATTGCCCACCGCAAGGCGAAGAAGGCACCCCTGACGGACAAGGCTGCCGAGTTGCTGGCCAAGCGGCTGGCGCAATGCCCCGACCCGATGGGGGCTGCCGCGCTCATGATCGAAAAAGGCTGGCAATCCATCGACCCGAGTTGGATGCCCGTTGCCTCGATGGCGTCTCAACAGTCCGCGCCGGTTCAGGCCGTGTTTGTTGAAAGGGGCTCCGCTGCATGGGCTGCCTGGGCAAAGCACAGGGGGAAGGAACCGTTGCCAACCCATTACGGGGGGCGTGAGGGCCAATGGATGCCTACAGAGTTTCCACCGGAGGAGAAGGCAGCGTGACACAGTACGACGATAGCAACAGGGGTGCCCTGTTCCGAAACACCAAGCGGGAGAACGAGCGGCAGCCCGAATACAACGGCAGCATCAACGTTGATGGTGTGGATTACTGGTTGTCCGCATGGCTCAAGGAGGGGAAGAATGGTAAGTTCTTCTCGCTGAGCGTGAAGCGGAAAGAGCCCAAGACGGAAGAGAGCGTGCAGCGTGTGCGGGATTCCGTCGAAAAGCACTTCCCCTCCCGTCCTTCGGGGATACCGGAGAGGCCGAAGCGGGGTGCTGACATCCGCCCCATCGATGACGACCCGAACGATCTGCCCTTCTGAGGACCGCTGATGGCTCGACGCGGACGGCCCCGCAAGACAGGTGACCGCTACCCAAGCGGGAAGCTCGTGCCCGACGCGCGGGCGAAAACGTCCTATTGGCAGAGGCAGATTGAAACCCTCAACACTGCATCTCTCGACAGCAGGCTTGGCTCTGCCATCGGCATCCTTGCGGTAAGGCGCATCATCACGCCCCAGGCATTGGATGCTGCAATGCGGTTTGCTGACGCTCGGGCTGCCGCAGACGCAGCTTTAGGGCTTCCGCCTCGCTCTCCCCGCGCTCAGGACATGAATGCCCTTCACGGGGCCTCCAACGAGCTTGAGACGATGGAGAGCGCCGCCCGCAAGGCGAGGTCGATTGCTGCCTACGATGCTGCGGAGGAATCCGTAGGGTTGAACAGCCTTCCCCTCGCAGCCCTGCAATGGGTGGTCATCTACGACAAGCGGGAGGACAGCTACGAGCAGTTGCTTGCCCTGTTCACGGGTCTGCAAAAGCTCATGGGCCATTATCGAATGCCTGGACAGGTAAGGCCACAGGAGAGGGCGGCATGAGTGAGACGAGGCATCGGTCTGGTTACGAGGTGGTGGTTCTGGCTATGCCGGCTGATGAGGTGAAGCGTCGGCGCATTGAGGCAGAGGCGAACAGCATCCTGCAAGAAGAAGGGCTAACCAAGGCGATTGCGTATTACATGGAACAGTCGGTTCTTGTTTGGCCGTCCGTCCACAGGAAAGAGCAGCCTGACTCTTGCGAAGCACCATGAATTTCGGTAGTCGGAAACTGACTGTGGCGCTTTGCGCCTAGTTCCGCGGAGGAAAGCATCAAACGCCTAAGCGACCCAGGCGCTTTCCTTTACGACCATCGTCTCCCCCTCCGATGGCGGAAAGAGGGGGAAATCATTCTGGCTGCCACCCGGAAAGGGACAGCAAATGTCTAGAGGCAGAAAGCCCGGCTTCAAGATGCCGGAAGAGCACCGCCTTAAAATAGCAAACAGCAACATTCTCAATGCCTTGATCGAACATGTTCAGGGCGAACGAGAGATGAGCGCGACACAGGTCAGTGCGGGCCTCGGGCTTCTCCGCAAGTGCCTCCCAGACCTGAGCCAGACAGACATCAAGGCGGATGTGACAACCCGCTCCGTCATGCGCATGCCCGCACCAGCAAAGGATGCTGAAACGTGGATTACAACGTTGTCTGGCAGCCCCAGCCAGGCCCCCAAACAGCACTGATCACATGCCCCGTGTTCGAATGCTTCTTTGGTGGTGCACGAGGCGGGGGTTCCTAGGCCCCTCGGCTTAATCCACCGGGGGGCTGTGCAAGACTGACGGCGTGCTAGGTGAATGGGCCTCGCACGCAGACCTCTACGGCAAAGACGCCATCGGGTTGATGGTTCGCCGCACCCGAACGGAACTTGTGGAGACGATAGAACGAAGCCGTGTCCTGTTTACGCCCCTTGGGTGGACGTTCCAGGAGACTGAAAAAATGTGGAGGAGCCCTGAAGGTGCCCGCCTCCGCTTCGCCTATCTAGAGCGTGATGCGGATGCAGACGCCTACCAAGGCCACAGCTATACGAGGGTGTATGTCGAGGAAGCGGGGACATTCCCTAGCTACAAACCCATTGCCAAGCTCATGGCAACTCTCAGGTCCGGGGCTGGTGTCCCGGTTGGCATGCGGCTTACAGGAAATCCTGGAGGACCCGGACACAACTGGGTGCGACGGCGTTACATTGACCCTGCGCCTGCCGGATTTCAGGTTATCCGTGACGAGCAGACACATCTCGAACGCGTTTACATCCCTTCGCGTGTACGAGACAACCGTTTCCTCGGGGAAGATTACGTCCAAAGGCTCAAGGCAGTCGGCTCCGAAACCCTCGTCAAGGCATGGCTTGAAGGCGACTGGTCCGTAATCGAAGGAGCGTTCTTTGACTGCTGGTCCTACGAGCGACACGTTATTCGACCATTTGAAATCCCTAAAGATTGGCTTCGATTTCGATCAGCGGACTGGGGTTCTGCTTCTCCGTTTTCAATCGGATGGTGGGCTGTGGTTGGTGATGCCATTCACGCGGGAGGAGATAGAATCCTCCCCAGGGGGGCCTTGGTCCGGTATCGTGAATGGTATGGTGCGAGCGCTCCAAATGTGGGAAGAAAACTTACCGCAGAGCAAGTAGCCAAGGGCATCCTCCAGAAGGAGGCGGGAGACACCATCACCTACGGCGTGATGGACCCGGCAGCGTTCGCAGTCGATGGCGGCCCTTCGATTGCCCAGATGATGGCGAAGGAGGGTGTGTTCTTCCGCCACGCTGACAACAAGAGGGTAAGCCAGAAGGGCGCCTTGAGCGGCTGGGACCAGATGCGAACCCGCCTCGTAGGCGATGACGATGGCAACCCGATGCTCTTCGTCTTCGACACATGCAGGGACTTCATCCGCACGGTGCCTGTCCTACAGCATGATCCGGATAAGCCGGAAGACCTTGACACGGATGGTGAGGACCACGTTGCGGACGAAGCGCGCTATGCGTGCATGTCCCGTCCTTGGGTGCCCCTGAAGAAAGAGCCTCCGAAGGACCATCCTCCGGAGTTCCGCGCGGGACCTGGGGGAATGATCGTCTCTGACGGCTTCAACATGGTCGAATATCTGGAAGCGAAGCGCAAGAAACGCGCTGCGGGGTTCTGATGGATATCCAAGCCCTGATTGCAGCCTTGATGCGGACGCCAGACAGCGACGGGATGGTGCCTGCGCCTCAGTATGGGCAGGGAGTTCGCATGCGGGCGAATGGCGTGCCCGACATGATGGCACCCTCTGTGTATGGCCCCTACGACCCGTACAGGGGCATATGGGGAGCAGCCCCGCCTGACGATCCGACTGAACGGGTGCGCGAGATATACCGCAGCGGCGGGTGGCGGAAACTGGCAGGCAACGGATAACCCACTGGCAGCGTGCTGTCAGTTCAGGGGCCGCGTTGGGGAAATCTGACGCGGCTCCTGCTTTATGCGAGTGACGAATGGAAACCTCCACCAGCAACTTTGAGAGCAAAGCCGATGCCCTCAAAGACGGGGGAGGTGCGCCCGGCTACAACCTTGTGAAGATGTGGATTGCAGCGATTGACGCGAGCACGAAAGAGGAAAAGGATTGGCGGGAGGACGCGGAAAAGTGCCTGAAGATCTACAGGGCTGAGGAAGCGACGGAATCGCAGACCTTCTTCAACATCCTGCATTCGAACACGGAAACGATCCTCCCCGCGACGTATAACAGCACCCCCGTTCCGGATATTCGCAGGCGGTTCAATGACCCAGGATACGAAGCGAAGCAGGTCGCGGACATTCTGGAAAGGGCGATCAGCTACTCGCTCGACAGCTACGACTTCGACGGCCACATGCGAGCCGTGCTTTTTGACAGTTACGTCGCCGGACGGGGCGTCAGTCGAGTACGTTATGTACCCTACTTCACTGGACCGGAAGAGGCGTCTGAGGGTGAGGGTGGAGCGCCTGAAGCCGAGCCTGAACACGGAGACGGCACCGAACCCGTAGAGCCGGGCGAAACCGTCGCTTACGAAGAAGTCGTCTGCGAATACGTCCCATGGAAGTCCTTCCGTCGTGGTCCCGGTCGCGTCTGGGATGATGTCCCGTGGGTCGCATTCGAGCACTTCCTGAGCCGCGAGCAGCTAACCGACATGAACCCGACTGCGGGGGCGTTGGTTGACCTCGATGCGGTGGTGAGTGGCCACAACGAGACGCAGGGCACGGACAGATATACGGGGACGGACAAGCCGCCTCAGTCGGAAATCTTCGGTCGCGCCCGCGTCTGGGAAATCTGGGACAAGGATTCGAAGGCGGTCCTCTTCATCGCACCTGGCTGGGAGAAGGAGCCGCTCCAGAAGGTCGATGACCCGCTGAAGCTGCAAGGCTTCTTCCCGATCCCTCGCCCTGTGCAGCCTCTCGCGACTCCCGGCAATCTCGTCCCTATGACGCCCTACAAGGCGTACATCAAGCTCGCGGAGGAACTGAACGACATCACCATGCGGATCAGGCGCTTGGTGAGGCAGTTGCGTGTGAGGGGCATCTACGCGGGGCCTGCGCAGTCCCTTGAAGGCGTGATGAGCGCGGATGATGGGGAGCTTGTCCCTGCACCCGGTTTGGAAGCCTTCATTGACGGTGGCGGGCTTGAGAAGGCGATTGCTTGGTGGCCACTTGACCCGGCTGTGAATGCCCTCAAGCAGCTTTACGAGCAGCGGGAGCAGGTCAAGCAGACGATCTACGAGGTGACGGGTCTTTCCGACATCCTCCGTGGCAACACGATGGCGAGTGAAACCGCCACCGCACAGCAGATCAAGAGCCAGTGGGGCTCTCTCCGCATCCAGCGCATGCAGGCGGATGTTGCGAGGTTCGCCCGGGACCTCTTCCGCATGAAGGCGGAAATCATCTCAACCCGCTTCAGCAGCCAGCAGTTGATGATGATGACGGGGGTGCAGATCACCCCTCAGGTGGAGCAAATCCTTCGCTCCGACCTCTTGCGTGCCTACAAGATCGATATCGAGAGTGACAGCACTATCCGCGCGGACCTGACGCGGGACAAGCGGGAGGTCTCCGAGTTCATCCAGGGCACCGCGGCTTTCGTGCAGGCGGTTGGACCCGCCATTCTGGATGGCGTCATTCCGAAGGAACTTGCTCTCTCCATCTTCGCCTCCTTCGCCCGCCTTCAGAGGCTTGGGAAGAGCGCAGAGGACGCGATCGATCGGGCGGAGGAAGTCGCGAGGGGGGAAGCGCAGAACCCGCCCCCGCAGAAGCCTGATCCCGCGATGGCGAAGGTGCAGGCGGACACGCAGCTCGCCCAGCAGAAGGCCCAGAGCGAACAGCAGATACAGGCTGCGAAGCTTCAGGGCGACATGCAGGTCGAGTCCGCAAAGCTCCAGATCGAGGACAAGAAGGCGGACCTCGAACACCAGCGCGAAATCATGCGCATGGAGAAGGAATTCGAACTCAAGGCCCAGCAGATGCAGGCAGAGCACAGCCTGAAGCGGGACATGGCGAGCGCAGACATGCAGATGACGCATGAAAGGCACGCGATGGATACGCAGATGGCTGCGGAGAAGCACCAGAACGATATCGCGGTTTCCCGTGAGAAGGTCGTTTCGGATGCGAAGCTCGGCCGCGAAAAGCTGATGATGGACTACAACGCGAAGAAGAAGGAAGGGGGCGACCCCTCGCAGGAGGTGGAGTTCTCCGACCCCCTCGCGGAACTTGCGTCTGCGATGAAAGACCTCGCCTCCAAGGAGAGCGAGACGGTTCAGACGATGCAGCAGGTTGTGAAGATGCTCGCGGCACCGAAGAAGGTTGTTCGTGATGCGAATAACAGGGTCGTTGGGTTGACCCATGACGCAGGGAAGATGAACTAATGGCATCGAACATCAAGCTCACGACAGCGGTTCGCAATGCCCGATTGGACGCTATCACGACGGCGATTGGCGCGAGCGGGCTCATCAAGATTTACACGGCTTCTCAGCCTGCGGACGCGAACACCGCAGTCAGTGGCCAGACCTTGCTTGGCACGCTGACGTGTAATGCGACCTTTGCTCCCAGCGCATCGGGTGGCGTGCTGACGCTGAACTCCATCACGCAGGATTCTAGCGCGGATGCGACGGGCACCGCTGCATGGTTTCGCATGCTCAAGTCGGATGCAACAACTGTCATCATGGATGGGACTGTCGGCACTTCGGGTGCTGATCTCAACCTCAACACCACGTCCATCGTGACAGGTGGGCCAATCACCATCTCCTCCTTCACCATCACGGATGGCAACGCCTAATGGTTGCCCCGACCTACACGACGGCAGCGTTCGTTAAGGACGTTTCCTCGACGGGTGGAACGGGCAACCTGACGCTTTCCGGCTCCGCAACCGCGCCGTATCGGACCTTCAATTCCGCCTTCGGAACGGGCGTCTATTTCCCCTACGCCATCAAGAACTCATCGGATTGGGAGGAGGGATGGGGCCATCTCTCCGCGTCCACGACCTTTGTCCGCGATGTTGTGACGGCATCGAGTAACAGCAACGCGGCTGTCAACTGGCCTGCCTCCTCCGTCGATATCTATTGCTCCGCGACTGTCGCCTATCTCGCGGATGCCCCGAACCTGGGGCAGGCGATTGCGATGGCCTACGGCATGGCGATGCCTTGAGGATGAGAGATGGCAGCTAATACACAGCCGATTTACAGCCGCGTCGCGGATATCCAGTGGATCACGGGCATCACGACTGCGAACACGACGCAGGATTTGACGGCTGGGACGAACTATCTCGCCTTCACGGCGGACTCGACGAATGGCGGCTATCTCTATTCCCTCCGCTTCATGCCGATCCGAGCGATTGCAGCGTCAACGGCGACGGTCGCGGTCATCTGGATGAACAATGGCTCGACGACGGGCACGGCTGCGAACAACATCATGATTGACAACATCTCGCTGCCTGCGGTGACGACATCCGCGACGGTTGCAAACAATGTGTTCGATGTCTCCGTGATGAAGCCGATTCCTGCGGGCTACAGGGTCTATGTGACAATTCACACGGGCTCCACAAACGGCTGGATGTGTGTTTCCTTCGGGGGCAAATACTGATGGCAACGGTTTTCAACACCGTGCGCATCAGCACGGATTACGCCCGCACGGAACAGGGCGATGAGGTTGTTTGGGTTCCGGAAACGGTGTTCGAAGGCTATCAGGTCGTTCGCGATGGCTATGAGTACGGACTGTTCGATGCGAACGGCGGCCTCTTCACGTCGAAGAAGTCTTACGAGGCGGCTCCGATAGAGGGAGACGTTCCAACCCCCGCATGGTGGGTTGAGCCCTAATGGACGGCCTGCATATCCATGATGGATCAAGGGTCCGCCTTCTGGACCTTCCCTCGACGGGTTCAACGGCTGCAACGGTGCGTTGGGGCTCGTTCGTCCGCCCTGTCGGGGCGAGGATGGCACTCTTCATCCTCATTGGTGCGGGTGGAGGTGGTGGAGCGGGCTTCACGGGCATCGCAGGCTCTGCAAGGGGTGGTGGCGGGGGCGGGGGTTCCGGCGCAGCCACGAAGGTAATGATCCCCTGGGACTTCCTGCCTGATCGCATCTTCTACGCTCTGAGCGACGGGGGCGTTGGCGGGGCTTCGTCCGGTACTGCGGGCCTTGCGGGTGGCATCACCTATCTGTCCCTTGATGCCTCGACTTCCGCTGCGAACCTTGTGAGCTTCGCGAATGCGGGGGGCGGTGGGGCTGCGGGCGCGGGTTCTGGTGCTGCAACGGCGGGTGCTGCGGGTGTCGCGGCGACGGCTGCGGCGGGCATCTACCAGAACATTGCGATTGTGAACTGGATCGTCGGCTTGATTGGCGGCACGGGTGGCAACCCCGCAACTCCGACTGCGGGGTCTGCGGTCACGTGGGGTGGTGCTAACTTCCCCACCTCATCCGGGGCGGGTGGGGGTGCTGTCTCTACGGCTAACTCCGCGACTGCGGGTGGCGTCATCACCGCGAACGGGCCTGTCGTCGCGAACATCGCTGCGGGTGCGAATACGGGCGGTTCCGGCTCCGGTGGCCTGATCTCTTGGAAGCCTTTCATCGCGACGGGTGGGTCCGGAGGTGGTGGTTCCACGACTGCGGGTGGGCAAGGTGGCGTCGGCGGACCTGGCTGCGGCGGCGGCGGGGGTGGTGGAGGCACGACGGGCGGCGCGGGCGGCAATGGCGGGCCGGGAGTTCTCCGCGTCTATTACTGGTGATCCATGACGGGCATGAGCCATGTTCCGGATCGCAATGCCGTCTGGTTCTTTTCGACGCAATGCACGGCGTCCGTCTTTCGCTTCGTTCCTTTCACGCGCCCGCCGGGGGCGAACTTCCTGTGGGTCACGTGCTTTGGAGCGGGTGGCGGCGCGGGCGGCGGGTTCTCGGGAGCATCGGGCACGGCGCGCACGGGCGGCGGGGGCGGTGGCTCCGGTGCCATGACGATGTATGCGGGGTCTTGGGACTTGCTGCCTGACACGCTGTATTTCGGTGTCGGGCAGGGTGGGTCTGGGGGTTCTACCGGGTCCAATGGCACGACGGGTGGCGCTTCGTATGTCGCTGTGACGCCTTCGACGGGCACGCCATCGGGCGGCAATGTCGTGGCGCGCGGGAACGCGGGGACGCTTGGCAGTGGTGGGGGAGCGGGCACGGGTGGCGGCGCGGGGTCGGGTGGGTCTTCCTACACGGGCAATGTGTTCACGCATCTGGGTGTCTTCTACTCCAAGGGTGGCGAGGCGGGAACTGCGGGGGGCAACCCGGACGCGACAGATGTCACCTGGGGGTCGAACATCACGCCTACGTCGGGCGGGGGCGGCGGCGGTGGCGTTACCAACCTGAATGTTGCGGGTCTGGGGGCGCAG
>ERZ724505.1345-NODE-1345-length-13593-cov-5.897843_pt1 | contig 13593 bp, 39 predicted proteins | sample MGYA00376038_ERZ724505 | MGnify/ENA primary metagenome ERZ724505 (study PRJEB28724, sample SAMN07190884) | wastewater metagenome | isolation source: effluent of sewage treatment plant in Hong Hong | place: Hong Kong | collected 2016-03-17 ... | reverse complement strand
AGCGTAGTATGAAATCTTTTCGTTACACGATTGTATTTAGAAACGGCTTGTTTTGGGTGCTAGACACTAAAACAAACAAAGATGTTACTTTCTTTTCTACTTGGGAAAAAGCAAAGGATTATTGCGATGGAAGGAATTGAGGATTTAATCAAAAAGGCGCTAGAGCCTATACATAGTATTATATATATATTGCTCTATAAGATTAAGAGCGATAAAATTATAATTGATTCTCTAATGTTAGAGCTTGACAAAAAGAAAGAGGAGGTTTACACGCCTAGTGTAATGAGTGATGCAGAGCTTTTAGAAAAGTGGTTCACCCTTAATCAAGAAATTCAAAGGAGAAATAAGCAGAATGCGCAAGTTGGCGTCGATTCAGACAATTAAGAGTATTGAGCCTATTTTCAAAGACGGTGTGCAGACAACCCTGTCCACCATCACTTTTGAAAATATCGCTTGGCAATGTGTTGGCAAGACGACTGAATACAAGGTCGGGGATAAGGTGCTGTACATTGAGATTAGCACTGTGCTCCCTGAACACCCTGTGTTTGAGTTTATGCGCCCACGCAAGTTTAAGCTGCAAACAGCCCGCATCCTGGGCACGGTGAGCCAGGGGCTTGTCATGCCGTTGAGTACTTTGGCAGAATTTTGGGAGTTTGTAGACGGTCAGGCTTTGGAAGATGGGCTTGACGTGACACCGCTTGTTGGTGTAAAGCGTTACGAGCCAGAACTGGATTACAAGACTACGGGGAGCGGCGGGGCCATTGCCCCCTTCCCTACTGACATTGTGCCCAAGACCGATGAACTTCGCCTGCAATCCTTCCCCTTCCTTTTGGAAGAAATGAAGGTGTACGACGACGTTATCGCCACCGTCAAGCTGGACGGAACTTCAACTACCTTCTTTTGGGATTTTGAGAAGGGGGAAGTCGCTGTTTGTGGTCGCAATATCCGTAAGTTGTCGGATGATGGCAGTGTGTACTTCCATGCACTGCGTGGCCTTCCGGCAAATTTTGGGGATGTGCTGCGTATACACAATATTGTGGTGCAGGGGGAAATTTGCGCCCCAAAGATTCAAAAGAATCGCCTGGGCCTGAAGCGTGCGCAGTTTTTTGCCTTCTCGGTTTTTGACCGCAGCACGTTTCAGTACATGGCAAGTGCGGATGCCTCTGAACTTTTGTGGTCGTACTTCATTCCAGAAGTTCCGGCTGCACACTTTTGGAGCAACGGCGAGTTCCAAAAGGAAACCGTTGAAAGCTTGCTGGAAAAGGCAAAGGGTTTTTACAAGGGCACGGAAAATCACCGTGAGGGCATCGTAGTTCGCCCCCGCTTTGATTCAGCTTTTTCTGTGCGTGCTGGCACAATGTTGTCGTTCAAAGTTATCAATGACGATTACCTTTTGACTGGCGGCGAATAACTTGTAACCACCCCGGCTTTTGACAGAGGCCGGGGCTTTTTACAAAAGGAGAATACTGTGACTGTTGCCGATGAAGGTGTGATTTATAATGGCAAGCTTATCACCCATCTTGAAGCCCTGCTCATTATTGCAGAGGCTATGAAGGGGGTACAAGAGCTTTGGGAAGGTCAAGATTTTGACCACAGTGATATGTATTATGCTGTAAAATACGCATATTTCCAGAAAATTGGTGGCATTTACAAGAAGGAAGAGTGAAAATGGGCAGCGGGATTGAAGTGTTAGAGGGCAAAACATTGACTAAAGTTTCTGTTAATCTGCGCGGTGATAATCCAGTTGAAAAAGGGGCTGAAGAGGTTTACTTTCGTTTTTCAGATGGTTCCACTTTCAAAATGTATCACCGCCAGGATTGCTGTGAAACAGTATATCTAGAAGATATAATCGGCTGCTCACTGGGCGATTTTGTCGGTGAAACTATTTTGGCCGCATATGAAACTTCTAATCATGGGGAGGCAGGGCAGGGGTCAGAAACGTGGACGTTTTACTCTCTTGTCTCCCAAAAACACTTTGTGACGTTGCGCTGGTATGGAACTAGCAACGGCTATTACAGTGAGTCGGTGTGTGTGGAGCAAATTACATGAATGAAATTATAGGCAAGCGACCGAAAAAATTTCTTTTTGTTACGTCCAGGAAGGCCATCATTAACTTTGACGATGGGACAAAATTGACTTTTTCTGGAGAGTTAACTGATACCCGGCTTATCATAGATAAATTCCGGTCTTACACTATGCTCGGCTTTCCTATAACCCATTATGAAGAGCGGGAAGTTTATACCGCCTCACAGGCAACTGTCACACAAATTTTCTGGAGCGGGCCAATGAGCCACACGTTTGTGTGGACTTGCAACATGATACCGGCCTGCGCCCTGCTTCAAAAAACGTGGAGAACGGCGTGAAATTTTAAGGTTAGGGGGGTTGACAGGCGGGACAATTGGGTGTATTCTTAGGTCACAGACAACAACACACAGGTAGCGGAGAAAACATGACTGAGCAATACACGCCGTTTAAGGCTGGTCGTACTGGCAAGGAAGTTCACGCAGGCGTGGTTATTGGGGAAGTGACCTGGGCAAACCGGAAGTTCGGTGAACAGGTTGGCAAACAGTACATGGTGTTGTGTAACGTCAAGAACACGCACAACATTAACAAGCCGGTGATGGGGCAGGAGTTGGCGGCTGGCACACCGATTACTTGCGAGAAGTGCCTGCGCATGATTGAGAAGCGAAGAGAGTCCAGTAAGCGGCTGCTCAATCTGTAGGGGATTAACGAAAGAAAAAGATGAAGAAGTTTGAAATTGGTGCTTGACACAAAAAAGAACCTGTGATATAGTGTTCTCAGGCAAGGCAATCAGTTAAAACACACACAAGGAGACACACAAATGGATGCTGCCGGTTTCATCAACTTTCTTGAGCAGGGCTTGACCGAAGAGCAGGAGGTTATTTTCGAGCTTGTTAAGAATGAGCGGAATGCGGCTGAATATTACAAGGGGCTGGCGAAGAAGTACCTTGAGCAGGTTGACCAGTTGGCAAAGGAGCGGAACGAACTGAAGGAGAGCGCCGCCGCCGCTTCACCCAACAAGGACTGGGCACTTCGTGTGGCTGCGGTTGCTGCTACGCCTGCCGTGTTTACTTATGCGGCCAATTTTGCTGGCTACGTTCCTGTTCCTGGTGAAAAGAAGATTGCGTTTATCAAGTACGTTCGCCACCTCTCTGGCCTCTCGCTGCTGGAGTCCAAGATGGTCGCAGAGTATTACATGGAGAGCGGCTTGAACCTGAATGTCGTCGCTGACCGTGATACCAACTGGTCTGAGTTTGCAGCGTTCTCTCAGAACATTTTTGATGATGTTTATTCGATTTTCGAGAATTATCACGAGTAGCAGAGGAAGGGGCCTTCCCCAGGCCCCTATTTTGAAAGGAATGAAAAATGATTCACTTTATCTTCTCGCCTTGAACCTAAGCGAATCCCGCTGGCTTTTCCGAAAGATTTTTGCTTTGTATAAAGCTGCTGCTGTCGAGCATGAAGCGAAGTTGCAAAAGCGCATTGACGAACTTAAAACTGGTGCTTGACACGCAGAAGCACCTGTGCTATACTCCTTGACAGCGGCGGGTAATTCAAAAGTTAAAGGAAAAACTCATGAACCAGTTCCATTGTGATTGTGGAAGCTTTACTCGGAAGTGTGACGCAGTGCTGCATGTCACAGTTCAAGGGGCTTCGGTGCTGCTCAAGATTGAACGACTGGCTTCTGGCAGCACAGTAACGGTCAAGAAGTCGAAGCAGGAATTTTTGAATGAAGCGTGGACGCATTATGAGAACCCCTGGTCTGATTTTTGGTTGACTGACCGGGCGCTGAACAGCGACCACGTTAGTCTTGATAAGGGTGATTGGAACAAGATTTTGAAGCTTCTGGAGGCTTAAGATGAAGGTTGAAACGTTTGTCACGATGGATTATAATGAGTTTGATGAACTGGCTGCAAAGCACTTGGGCATTCAGACTGATTTTCTGGCTGACCAGGAAGCAGACAATGACAGCAGCTATACCTTCGACATTGCACCAAAGGACTGGGAATGGATTGAAAAGTTTGGGTTTCAAACTAGCAATCCACGCCACATTCTTTTGAAGATGGCGAAGGAAGGCCACATTCCTTTTGGAAAATATTTGATTGAGGTTTCCTGGTGAACAAACAGGAGTTTATCTGCACGTCAACGTTGGAAATCGAGCGGCTGGCCCAAGAGCACCTGGGCCTCACGGTTGACCTGCACACGTTTGAAGAATGGCCGCTCTTTCGCTTCAACCTGCGCCGTGAGCTTATCACGTTGATGAAAAACAAGGAATACGGAATTGACTTGACCATTAGTAGTATCATGGCCGAGCTTCTTGACCGGGGAGTTTTGGAAGAGGGTATGTATTTAATCAAGCGGTGAAAAATGCCGCAGTAGCTTAACTGGCAGAGCGTTTGTCTTGTAAACAAAAGGCCGTGGGTTCAAGTCCCACCTGTGGCTCAAGAGGAAATTATGGAACAATTGACTGAAGAACAAAAGTACAACATCGCCCGTAACCATTTGATTAAAACAGATGAACGTGCTGCAAACAAGTGTGTTTTTTATCGCAACGCAATCATTACTGCGTATAGGGCGGCAGTATGCTATGAAGGCGCAAATTACACACGGCTGCGCCAGTATTTTCGAGAGGCGGTTGCCTTATATTTCCCAGGGAAGGTTAGCAACACAGAACTTGATGAAATTGCGGCCCTTGTAAAAAACTACCTGGGAGACAAAGGGCGGGGGTGGTATTCGGCGCGGGAAATCCTGCGCAGCGTCAAGGCGGGGCGGCAGTGAGACAGGACATTCGCGCGTCTGACGTGTTCCTGAAACTCGACCTGGTGGCGATGTTACAGGCCATTAGCGACACCAACGAGCGTTTGGCGGCGGCGTTCCCTGACGATCCGGGCGTGACGATGTACCGGGCGGGCTTCGCGGCGGCGGTGGCGGCAATGGCGACGGCAATCGGCGCGGTCGATTACGTGCAGCCGGTGCGCCGGTTGGAGGCCCGCTAGTGGAGTTGTGGCAGGTGGTGGGGCTTATGTTGGTAGCCTACGTGTTCGGCGTGCCGCTATGGCCCCAGGGCGCGCAGGCGGCGGGCGTAGCGGCGGGATGGTGTTATGCGCAAGATAGGTTTGATGGAACACACGAATTACTTTTATTTTGTGCAGGATGAAGTCGGGCCAAAGTGGACTTGGAAAACGGATGAAGTGGATTTGTTGACGCTGCCGCACCCAACATTCTTTTTGAGAAAGGTGATTAAATAATGGAACTTGGAGCAGTTGTAGTTATCATCATTGTCACGTTTTTCGCTGCCCTGGTGATTGAGTGGCTGCTTTCTGTTTTTCGAGAGGGGGATGATTAATGATAGTGATTTTAATTCTTGGCTTCATCATCGGCATACTTATCGGCATTGAGTTGTTTGGCAATGGTTGAGTTTATCATCGGGGCGTTGATTGTTTTGTCAGTCATCGCCCTTTTTTTAATCCCTTCATATCAAAATGAAGCAGATTATCATTTGCGCCAACAGCGCAAGCAAAAGCGCAGCACCGAGCAGCCGGTTTTGGAGGGCACTCCGTGGGGAGATAGGTTGTCTCAGGACTATGCGCAAAAGCCAAACACTGTTGGGGAAATTAAAATCCGCTGGATAAAGTAGTTGACAGGGGCGGGGCAATCTGCTAAGATGTTCTCAGACAGGCACGCACAAGCAAGGGAGACAAGATGTTCGGTCGGCGCAACAAGAATGAAGAGGAAAAGCAGGAACAGCTTCTCGCCAACATTCGCAAGGCTGTGCAGGAAGCGGAAGCTGCCGGGTTTACTGTTTTTGTTGACGAGTTTTACCGCAATGACCAGCCTAGCGGCAACGCCACACTGGTTTATGCCTCAATGATTCGCTTGGTCACACATAAAAAGTGGTGGGGAGGCCGATAATGAAGTCTATGATTTTTTGGGAGGGGCCGGGGTGGTATGCCGTGGTAGATGACGACGGTTGCATGGTTTGGTATCAATTTTCTGACAAAGAAGAAACGCAGCCGGAAGAGGAAGAGTGTTTCTGGTGGGATGAACTGCCTGAGTGGTCAAAGCGTGCAGATGTGGTTTATTGCGGATAGGCTATGAACACAATCTTCCACTTTCGTGACCCAACGCAATTTGACAGGGTGCTGCAACATACGATAAAGTGCAGTAAGAAAGACCTAGCGGAACACTTGTTTTACGACTGGTTCTTGGGTGTCTACGGACACGACACGATTTACATCGTAGGAGTCGAAAGGACTTAAGTATGTTTGAAGTGTGGCACTACTTGGGATGGAAGCAGGCAGAATTTGCAGCCCTATCTGCTGCAATCGAGTACGGGAAGTGCAAGGGGTTTAATTTTAATCTTTACAAAGAAGGCGTGATTGTGGGTTTTTGGGATATTCTTAACGGCTGGCATAATTTGGAAGGGATTGAATAAAATGGCGCAGCGTGTAACAGTGAAAGAGTTGATGGAAGCTGTTGTAGACCTCAGCACGGCCCTGGCAATGCTGGCGAAGCATACGGAGGGGTTGGAGCAACGCCTTGAGAAGATGGAGGCGGGGAAGCAGGAGAATAGCGAAGCGGTTTCGACAAAGTTCGTTTTTGGAAAGGGGACAACGGATGGTCTATCTAAGCGTTTTATTTAGCCTTGTTATTTTTCTCAATTCTCTGTTCCTGCCGCTGATTGCGGTGCAGGGCACAAAAGTGGACGTTCACATTTTTCGGTGTGGCGAACCGATTAATGACGCTTACTTTGAACTTGCCTGGGATAGCGGGCCACGCCGACCTTTTACCGTGGATATGGGGAACGCAACTGTGTGGGGGCCTGCTGCCGATGAAGTGACGTTTTTTGGTTACTTTGGTGAACAGCACACAGAGGATGCTTCGGACGGAAGCGCAGAGTTTTTTATTGATTATTGCGAAAAGGAAGGGGATTGGAAATGAAGGTGAAGGATTTGGTGGAGCGGGTAAAGGGTGTTGACCTGGGCGTGTTCCTGAAGTTCTACGGCAGAATTTTCTTTGCTTCGGTTGCCCTGATTTTGATTGCCCTGATTTTTGTGCAATCATTTTTGGTCGCTCCGGCCTGGACACTTATTTTGCTGGTTTTCATCCTTTCCGGCATTGCCTGGATTGTCGGGGAAATTCTGACAGCGGAAGAGGGGCCTGAAGGATGGTAAAGAAAATTTTGGACTTGCCTATTTCTCGCCTGCTTTTCTATGTCGGGATTGTGATTGTAAACTTGGCAATGCTTGGATTCATGGCCTGGATTGTGTACATCGCTTTCACAATTAATCCGATTGCGGGCACTCTTCTGGGAATCTTTCTTTTTGGCTTTGTCCTAATGGTAGGGGGAATGGTGACTGATGACTAGTGAACAAGAACGTGAATTTGTGGTAGGTCTGGTGAAGCTTGTGGCAAGTCTGCTTGGCAACTTGGGGATTTACCTGATTATCACCTGGATTTTCGTGTGGCTGTTTAACGTGCATATTTTAATTGGGCTAGGAGCGGTTGCTTTGCTTCTGGCATTTCTTGGCACACGATTCGCACAAATTCATTCAAAGGGCTTGACACGCAATTAGACCTGTGCTAGACTGTTTTTAACGCCGCATAGCTCAATTGGCCGAGCACCGCCGTTCGGGCGGAGGTATGAAGGTTCAAGTCCTTCTGTGGCGGGGATTACTGCGAAATTCTACTGGTAGAATACCGGGCGGGCCTGGAGGTCTTGGTTCGAGTCCAGACTGACACGCACGCCAGATGTGCACGCCTTCCTAGCTCAACTGGAAGAGCAATAGACTTTTAATCTATGGGTTGCTGGTTCGAGTCCAGTGGAGGGCACAAAAATGAGCGTTCTTATTAAGTTAAAATTTACAAATAAGGATTGTGACCCTGTTTTTATTAGGTTAAATTTAACTGGTTATTCTCACGACGTGAGAATTTTGTCTGCTTACTATGAAGTGGCAAGGTTTTGTGAACAGTTTTATCTAACGGACTATGTTTTTACAGAGGAAGAGGTTGCATTTATTCAAGAAAGCATAGAAAGTCAATTCTTTAATGGGTTCTTTGTTGGGATTAAAGAACTTATGCGATATTTCGGGAAAAGCACGTTGGAAAGTTTTCTTTGTTCTTTTTCGCCTGTTATAGTTTGCAAAACAGGGTATCTTATGCGAAAATTTACTGGTGTAGAAATCGAGTCTATTCAATAGGCCCGAATAGCTCAGTTGGATAGAGCACAGGGCTTCTAATCCTGGTGTCGCTGGTTCAAGTCCAGCTTCGGGTGCTAGTTCAAAAGGAGAAAAAAATGAAGGTTGATGAACAAGCTTTTTGGCGTGGAGAATTGAAAGAAACGAGCCAACCGCCAAAATACGGGCTAAAGCACAGGGCGACAGGGCTGTATCTCAAAGCTGATGGTGGCCGCTACTGGCTAGTTAGCAGGTGGCCGACGCTTCGCCCCTTGAGTGCTGTTTCCTGGTGGATGAACAAGATGGCCGACCCGCTGGCCTGGGACATTGTTGAATTTGACTTGACCGAAAGGACGGTGTACCATTAGTGACGAAGAACAGCGGCCTGGAGAGCACATCGGGGATGTTGACGTTTCAGGATGCGTTCTCAAGGCAATCATTGTAATTTTGGCCTTTGCAGCGTGCATCATGTTTTTCGCTCCCGGCTAGGGAGCACAAGCCAGAAGTGAGCGGTGGACGCTCAGGTGTCTGTAAAACACTCGCCTAACGGCAACGCGGTTTCGGCAACAATTGGAATTGCATTTTTTGCTATTGTCCTGCTTGGTGTCGGCCTTCTGGTTTTGAAAATTTTTGTGACAATCCCCTGGCCTGTGTTGCTTCTGCTTTTTGTCGGTGTGAGTGGGGTTCTGTGCATGGAGAAGTGGGGATGGGGGAAAAACCTGTGAAATTCAAATACGTTTATCTAAACGGTCAAAAGCGAGAGTCTGCTGTCGTTACCGCCAAAGATGAAAATGAAGCATGGTATGAACTACAAAAGCTCCCGGCCTATCGCAAAGCCTGGGGGTTTGTTGTCGAGACTTTTGTTTGGGAAAAGGGCAAGTGGAAGAAAATCTCCTGAAGCCACAGGACGCTCTGGAATGAAGTTTTTTCAAGCCACTGGTAGGGTGATACCACAAAGGCCCCTATCGTGGCTCCTGGGCCTTCCTGTGGCCGTACAGAGGCAACTGTGATAGCAGGCTACGGGGTGTGGCGCAGCATGGGAGCGCATTCGCTTTGGGAGCGAGAGGTCGCTGGTTCAAATCCAGCCACCCCGACAGAAGGGAAGAGAGAATGAAAGTTTGTAGTGTTGAAGAGTGTAAAGGTGAAGTGTTTGCAGTAGGTTTATGCCGCAAACACTATAATAAACAACGCAAATATGGCAACCCTCTAGCGGGGAAAAATAATGGGGTTAATAAAGGAAAAAAATGCTCCATCTTTGGTTGTGAAAAAGAAGCTCATGTAAAAGGCTATTGTCAATATCATTACGATGTTGAGCGGTGGAAAAATGAAGAATTTAGAGAAAAGCGAAGGTTTTTTTCTCGCAAATACAAGAGAAGTGAAAAAGGGCAAGCAACAACAAAACTTCAAAAAGAAAGTGGAAGAACTAAGGAAATTGTCAAGAAGTATCACAATACCGAAAAAGGAAGGGAGGTTTTACGAAGAGCGAGAAGTGCTCGTAGAGCAAGAAAACTAGGGGTTGCATTAGAGTCCTTCGCTCACAAAGAAATTTTTGAACGTGACAACTGGGTTTGCGGTATTTGCGGAAAATCTGTAGACAAGTATTTAGAATACCCTGACCCACTTAGCCCTTCCCTTGACCATATAATTCCACTTTCAAAGGGTGGATCGCACACAAAAAACAATGTTCAGCTTGCACATTTGTGTTGTAATTTGCAAAAGGGGGCACGCAATGTCCAACACTTATCGCCACAAGTATGAAGCCAAAACCAAAAAGTACATGCGGGATGGCCTGAACGTTGGCGACCGCTATGGCAACACGAACCACAAACACAAAGGGCGGGGCTTCGTCGGTTGCTCCTGCGTGATGTGCCGGTGGGGGCTGCACCTTGACCCGACTGTTCGCCAGAAGGTGCGGGGCAATCGGCGCAAGGTGCGCCAGCAGTTGCACCGGGGCGATTATGAGAACATCATGCCAACTTTTTCTGTGGGATACACGGATTAAAACGAATTTTGACGAGTTTTCAAAAAACGCTTGACACGCTGGACGAACTGTGCTATACTCCTGGTAGGCGATTGATTAACCAAGAGTGACAAAAGGAAAACACAATGAGCAAGGTTTACACGGTTCGCAGCAGCAACTTGTACGGTATTGAAAAGATGTTTCGCCGCCTGCAAACTGCGGCCAAGCGCAACGGCTGGCCTGCTCCTACACTTAAGGTCGTCAAGGGCATTTATGCGACGTTCAATTTTCAGAGTGTCGTGGACATTGAGATTGATGTCCCCGTTTACTCAATGGATGGCTGGTCGGTGGTCGGGGAACTGACGAAGAGCGGCAAGTTCCTGGAATACTTCGGGGCCAAGTGCGCCCCCCTCTTCGCCGGGGAAAAGTTCGCCTGCCAGCACTGTGATAAGCTGCGCAAGCGCAACAGCGTATTCGCCCTGATTCACGAAAGCGGAGAGCACCGCTTGGTTGGCTCGTCTTGCATTGACGAATTTACTGGCGTGCTGAACGCAGAGCATTATACGTCTTTTTTGCAAAAGGTTTTCGCCCTCGCAGAGGGGATTACGGAGGAACAAAAGTTGAACGTAGTTCAGCGTGCTCAGATTATCCCGACTCCAGTTGTCAGCATGGTTGTGTGTGCTGCTATTCGCACCTTTGGTTTTGTCGAAGGGCACAGCGCAAACGCCACGCATAAAGTTGTCTTGCAGTATCTTGAGACTGGAGAGTATCCTGGCCTTGAGGTCAGTGAAGATGACGCACTGACTAGCGAAAAGCTGGTTGAAGCACTCGGTGGGGAGCGCAGTGTGGTTTTTGTAGCAGCCCTGCCGCAAGATTGCAGAAAAATTTCCCAAAAACTGCAAGTTATTCAGCAGGCAGTAAAGCCTTCTGAGTGGGTTGGCCGCCTGGGGGAGAAGGTTGCTCTTAACGTCAAGTTTGTGGAGGGACGCAAGTTGGCCGGTGCGCAGTGGGATTCTTGGTTGTACAAGGGCTATACTGTCGCAGGTGAACTGATTACGGTGTTCAGCAGCAAGGAGTTGGTAATTACTGTAAATTCGTGGACGCAAATTCACGGCAACGTCAAGAAGCACGATGAATACAAAGGGGTGAAGAGTACGGTTTTGAACTACGTCAAGGTTTTCTAATTTTATAGGGTCTGCGCCTTTTATTTTCTTTCATTGCATCGGTGCGCAGGTTTGACGACAGGGGCGGGGGTCGTCTTGAGGTAAAATGAAATTTCAAGATGCTGTCGAAGAGTTTGGGCTAGTTGCCAGTTTGTTTTTTGGCCCTTCCATCACGTTGTGCTTTCCTTATCGTGGGGATATAACGGCCATAGGAGTTAGAAAGCGTATGAAAGAGAATCAAGTCCCATTTTGGAGCATGTCGTTTAAGGGGATTTTATTTTCTGTCTGTGTTCCAAAGACCTGTGAAGAAAAGATTAGGGAGATTTTCAAAGACTGTGATTTTTTCATAAAACAGGCTTGACACACAGCGCAGCCTGTGCTAGAATGTGGTCATTGAGCGGAGCACTAGAGAAAAGAGGATAAAATGAGCTACTTCGCATATTCTTTCGTGTTTGACCTGCTCAAAGCGGAGCTTATGTCAATCGGAAAGTGGAAGGAATTTCTAAAGCTTCACCCTGCCGAAGCACAGCGGCAGCGGTCTTTGCAACTGGGCGATATGCTCAAAATTCTAGAAGGAGAAAAAGATGCTTGAAGTTACTGGGGTGACAATCAATGGGCTGCGTATCATGTACGTTTTTAATGATGGCTCCGCCGCTACACTGGAGTCTGAAAAGAAGTTTACTGGGAAATGGGGACTTAGTGAAAAGTCTAGCGTGACCTCGGAACAATGGAAGGCAATTCAAGCTTTTGTTAACCGTCACAAGGGGAACGTTCTATGAAGGCTGCACAGGTTAGTATCGGAGACTCAATCAAGGTCAACGGTGCGTGGTGTACCGTCAAGAAAATTGAGAAGGTGGGTGGGGTGTACAAGATTCACTTCCAGACTCCAGGCGGTACAAAGGGAGTTGTAAGTAAGAAGGGGGGCGATAATATCGAAGTTGAATGAGAAGGGAACATATAATTAAAACAGATTTGCGCTATGGCACGATTGTGTCCAGTGGCCGCAAGTCCATCACAATCCTCTGTGAACGTCCTGGCGACCCTACATTCAAGGTGCGCCGGGTTATCCGCTCCCCGTATGAACAAATGGTGAAGAGTGGCCTGACGACCCGCTCTTCACTACCCCTTCCTATATCCATTTTTAATAGCATAGAAAAAGGCAACACTGAATTTACGCACAACTTGGCAAGCTTCCCACTTCAAAACAAACTGCAAAAAATCACAGTCAGAGAACATCAAAAGCTTTTTTACCTCACTGCGCTAGACGAGCGGGCACATGATAGTTATTTTCTGCGCACGACTGACTGGGAAGATGTGGAGCGGGCGGTTGGCGACTTGACCAGCGGGGCGATTGCAAAATTGCCTCTGTCCTGCCTATCGTTTTACAATCCGCTCGGCATCTTAAATCCACTGGACAAAACGACCCCTCCTGTCAGTGATTTTGAAAACCTTATGAAAGAAAAGGCTGCGGATTTGGTGGAAGTTGCAAAGAAAATTCAGGAAGTTGGGGTGGGGATTTTCACAGACAAAGTTGTAGCCAGCCTGCTAAAATGTGCGGCTGAAGTAGAACGAGCGTCCACTTTTGGGTTGCTTCCTTATACCCCTCTTCCAGATGATTTTGAAAGTGAGGATTTTGAGTAGCGTGCAGATTTTTCTGTGCGCTATTTTTTTATTCTTTTTTCTTAAAACGCAGATGAATTTTTGACCAAAGGTGTGGATTTTGTGTGGATTTTGTTGGGGAAGAAAATTTGGCAAGGAGCGTGGAGTTTTTGCACCTTTGCCTGTTGACTTGCGCCTGCCGACCTGACCGCCGCCCTGCGCCTGCTGGCTTGCGCCCGATGGCCTGCACCGGCTGCGCCTGCGCCGTGCTCGATGCGCCCAACTGGGCAGCGCCGCCTGCGCTTGTCGCCCGCCTGCGCCTTCGGCCCGTGGGCCTGGGCACTGCCTGCGTCGTTGGCCTGTGCGCCTGCTCGGCATTTTTTGTTTTGCCGCAGATGGCCGCAGACTCTTTTTTAGTCCACTTTTGGCCTGCCTGCTCGGCATTTTCTGCGCCACTTTTTTGAAATTTCAAAGCAGCACAAAACAAACCTGCAAAATGTGCTTTAGCAGGTTTTTTATATTTTTTTTGATTGTCTAAAAAGTTTTTAGCCTAACAAAACTTTTTTTACCGCAGATGTTTTTTTGAAACGAGCCGTTTTTTCAACTTTCTTGATTTTTGGGAATCTTGAAAATTGAGTAATTCGGCTGATTAACTATTCAATATTAAATGATT
>ERZ724505.1339-NODE-1339-length-13638-cov-4.780903_pt1 | contig 13638 bp, 19 predicted proteins | sample MGYA00376038_ERZ724505 | MGnify/ENA primary metagenome ERZ724505 (study PRJEB28724, sample SAMN07190884) | wastewater metagenome | isolation source: effluent of sewage treatment plant in Hong Hong | place: Hong Kong | collected 2016-03-17 ... | reverse complement strand
TACATCGGCGCGTGGCAGACCCGGTAATTCACCCCGCCGTGCGGCGGACTCACCTTCAGCCCTAGCAGGGGGAAAACATGCGAATCGAGAAGAACACCGCGCGGCTGTTGGAAGCCGCGCAGCGGGAGACTGACAACTTCCGCGAATCGTACACGCTCCTCACGGGGGACCGTGTGGTCTGCAAGTCGAAGGCCGAATACGACTTTTGGGCGACGCTCTGCGAAAGCCTGAAATCGGGCAAGGTCACGGCTCGCGAATGCGGAATTCGTCCGCTGTTTGAATCGCTGGTTGCCGATGGCCGCGAGGCCGTCGATTCCTGGAATCCGCAGTTCGGCGGCAGCGGGTCGGTCGATACCGTCGCACTCCGCGAAGCCGATCCGGTCGGTTACGCAAACTTCGCGCGGGTCTATGGTCAGATCGCCTACTCAGCGGTGATGGAGACCTACAACAAGCCCGATTTCGTGTTCTCCGCGATGATCCGGTCCATCCCGACCGGGTTCAGCGGCGAGAAGATTCCAGGCGTTTCACGTCTCGGTGACCAGAACACGACGGTCAACGAGAACGGCGAATATCCGCGGGCTGGCATCAGCCAAGACTGGATTGACACCCCGGTCACGACCAAACGCGGGACGATCGTCGAATGGACGAAGGAAGCGATCTTCTTCAATGGTTCGTACTCCGGCGTCCAGTTGCCGATCATTGAACGGCTGAACCAAGTTGGCGAAGAACTCGCCTACAACAAGGAAGTGCGGATCATCGACGCGCTGGTCGATGAGAACACCACGGTCCACCGTTACAACCGGCTGGGACGCGGTGCGGTCGCGAACTACGGGGACAACTCCGGCAGTCACGACTGGGACAACCTTGAAGCATCGAACGCTTTGGTTGACTGGACCGACATCAACGCGGCCCGTCTGCTGCTGCTGGCGATGCTGGACCCGAACACCGGGCAGCCGATCTCGCTCAACCTGGGGACGCCGACCCTCGTCTGCACCCAGCAGCTCGATATGACCGCGTACTACATCCAGACGATGACCGGGTTCACGCTGTCGAATCCAGGCTTCGCGACCACTGGCCAGCCGATCCAGACTCAAGCCCCGTCTCCGCTCCCGCGGTTCAACGTGGCCACGTCTCCGCTGCTCGCCACCCGCATGGCGACGGATACCAGTTGGTTCTACGGTGCGCCGGAGAAGGCTCTGGCGTACATGGAGAACTGGCCGATCACCGTCGTTCAACGACCGGCAAACTCCGATGCCGAGTTCGAGCGGGATGTCATCGGCGGCGTGAAGGCCAGTGAACGCGGGCAGGTCATCGTCCGCGAACCGCGCTACATGGTGAAGTGCACGGCGTAATCCGTGCTGACTGACGACAACTCCCCGGCGTGATGAGCGCCGGGGATTCTTCAACAATCCATAGGGACAACATGGCCGAGAAGCAACAAATCGCACCGCCGGAACCCGTTGCGGCACCCGCTCCCGTTTCAATGCAGCAGATCCTCGCTGAACAGCAGGCCAAGGGAAAGACGGCCCTTGACCGGCAGTTGACCAAGAAGCCGCCGCGGCAGAAACAACGGATCGAAGTGCAAGCGACGATCCAAGGTCAACCGCGTGGCGGGACGTTCGAGGCGCTCGATGAGGCGGAAGCCTGGGCGTTGTTCTGCGACACGAACAAGCTGCCCGAGGCGTCACGTTCACCGCAGTTCGCACGTCCGCAGTTCAAGGTGCTCGGACCGGCTCAATCGGCATAGGTGAATCATGGCGACGGACGCAGAAAACCTACGGACAGCCCGATCCAACTTCATCGCGAAGCTGGCCGAGGTCTCTGCGTCTCCGAAGCCGTCATATAGCGTCAATGGGCAGCAGTTTGACTGGGTGGGGTATTACACGTTCCTGACTCAGCAAATCGCCCAGATCGACAACCTGATCGCCACTGAAGACGGGCCGTATGAAATCCAGGTTGAGGGCTGCGTCTGATGGCACTCCCGGCAGACATCGCCAGCGACTTGGCACTGATTGACGGGCTGTACTCGGTGACGCTCTCACTGATCCGCACGAGCGGAACGACTTCGGTCTCGGTCGCATTGGCACAGCGTGAAGCGATCGGGAAGAACGTTGCGAGCTATGGCGGCTACCAGTTGCAGGGCGGCGAGACGGTCTGGCACATTCCCGACAACCTGCTCAACCCGTCCAGCAATGGGCGCGTCATTAACGCCGGAGACGAGATCACGCACGGGAGCACGATCTACATCGTGACCGCCGTTCGTCACGAAGTGATGGAAACCGTGTGGGGCTGCGTCTGTAACACGAAGCTGTGAGGCATCATGGAAACCGGAATCGCAACCGTGGCTGCCGATGGGCGGCTCATCATCGACCAGACCGACCCGCCGCGCGTGCTCACGGGAGAGCAGACGCCCGTCCGTTCTGCGGTGGCCGTCGCGGTCGTCAACGGCGTCGATTGGGAGATCGGCAGCGGGCTACTGCGGGGCACCGCTGGAGAGAAGCGGCCTGATGGCTCACGGGTCGAGACTTTGGCCGTGCAACGCATCAGCGTGGTAAAGTCAAGCCGCGGGGGCCGTTCGCTGGACCTCGGGGCCGGGGAGATCGTCGAAGTCCGTTGGCTGCCTGACACCGGGCATTTCCTGCCGCAAGTCGCCGAACTCGAAAAGACGATCGCCGGGGGTGAGTAATGGCGAGCCATGCCAGCCGAGTCCGCGAAACGTCGACGACGACAGGCACCGGGACGCTCAGTCTCGCCGGGGCCGTGTCGGGCTATCGCACGTTTGTCGCGGGCATCGGTAACGGCCGGTCCGCCTTCTACACCGTGCGAAATCGCGACGTGCCGACGGAGTGGGAAGTCGGTGTCGGCGTCGTGACTGACGCTTCGACAGACACGCTCTCCCGTGTGACCGTCATCCGGTCCAGCAACAGCGACGCGCTGGTCAGCTTCTCCGCCGGGACCAAGGACGTTTACATCTCGGTCGGTGAAGAGGCGATGAACCGCCTGCAGCAGATTCCGCTGCGGGCCAAGGTCGCGACGACGGCAAACATTACGCTGAGCGGTACACAGACGATCGACGGAGTGAGCGCCGGCGTCGGCGATCGTGTGCTGGTCAAGAGCCAGTCGACTGCCAGCCAGAACGGAATTTACGTCGTTGCCTCTGGATCGTGGACACGGGCCGTCGACTGCGCGACCGGAGACCCGGCGTCCTGCATGCTCGTGCTGGTCGATCAAGGTACGGTCGGGGCTAATACGGCGTGGATTTGCACGACCAACAGCGGATCGGATGTTGTCGGGACCAACTCGCTGGCGTTCTCACGGATTGACTCGCAGGCCATTACCGGCGCGGCGGCTGGTATCCTCTGCTCTGATGGAGCCGGGACAATCAACTCCCGGACGTTGACCGCTCCGGCCGCTGGGATCACAGTCAGTAACGGAACCGGGGCGTCTGGCAATCCGACGCTCGCGTTGGCGAACGATCTGGCAGCCGCTGAGGGATTGAGCGGAACGGGAATGATTGCTCGCACGGCGTCCGATACTTGGACCACGCGAACGATCACAGGCGGGACTGGCGTCACGGTTACAAATGGCGACGGCGTTTCCGGTTCCCCATCAATCGCCATCGGTCAAGCCGTTGCGACAACCAGCACGCCGCAATTCGCGAACCTCGGCATCGGAGCTGCGGCACTCAGCCAGCGTGGGATTTACGCCGCTCCAGTCTGCACTGGATCGGGAGCACATATTGCCTGCGGTTTCGAGACGCAAACCAGTGGCACGGCTCCCTCTCTGCTGGTTGGTGTCGGCGGTGGAGTTTACACGCAGGCCAGCGGGGCGAATCAGACATACGCCGAAGCTCGCTGTGTCTGGGTAAACTCAGCAAATAAGCTCCAAGCTGGCGACACACTGACGCTCAACACCGGCGTCTATGTGAGTGACCAGACGGCCGGGGCGACAAATTATGCCATCTACACCAACGCCGGGAAAGTCCGCTTCGGTGACATCATCGTCACTGCTGCCGCTCAAGAGGCGACAGGTTCAGGCTCCGCAGCACTGGGAAGCAACTGCCCAGCGGTCACAGCGTCGGCTCCATACAAATGGATCAAGTTTGAGACCAGCGACGGATCGACCGTCTATGTACCAGCGTGGAAGTAACGGCGAATGCTGCTCAATGACGGCGTACTCGACGACGCGGTGCTCAGTGACCTGGGACTCGATCCCATGTTCACGGCGCAGGCGTTGCTAGATGACGACGGGTCAGTGATCAGCCCGCAGTACGTGGGGACGGCCAACACCGGGGAACTCTACCCGGCACAGATCAAGACGGAGTATTAGACGGTGGCACTGATCAGGGCAAACACGAACGTCGTTTCACTGAAGGGCCTGCGGGATATCCGCACGGGTGCCTTTGTTGTCGATGCCGTGTTGACTTGCACGATCTACGACACGAACAGCCTGGAGGTCTACGAGAGCGGCGGGGCCACTGCGATCACCGGGGCCGACGGCGTTTCGATGGACTATCAGGCGGCGAGCAATGGGGACTACTACGCGGTGTTGGCATCGACGGTCCAACTGACCGCAGGCACGCGGGTGCTGATCGTGGTCGAGTCCAGCAATTACGGAATCAAGCGGATCCAGGTCGTCACAGTGGAGGCCGGATAATGCCTGCGGTCTCGGTCTACGAGGAAGTGCTGGATGCGGTCAACGCGGCAATTGTCGCGCTGAACCTCACGGGCATTACTACGTCGGTCGTGACCGAGGACGAGCCGCAACGCACGGACCGCACGCTGCCCTACGTTTCGGTCTGTCCGAGTCCTGCGGGTGAGACCGTCGCATCGTCGACCAACACCCGCGAGGACGTGTCTTACGCCGTCCAAGTGGCGATCATCGCGTCGAAGACCGCGACCACGATGGCGACCGTACTCGGCTGGCGACAGTCGATCCGACGACGGTTCAGCGGGCAGAAACTGCAGACGTCGGCGCTGGCTGGTGGAACATTCGTCACGCTCGAATGCACTCCGCAAATCCCGCTCGACCCGCGAGCGATTGCCACCCACAAGGTCTACGTTTCCGTGCTCCTCGTTCGCGTCACTGTGCGGGAGGCCCGCTCATGACGATCACCCTCAACAGCGTCGATGACCTGCCGGGCGTCTTCAGCGAACTGGCTCAAGACTTCGACAAGGCCGACTATGTGCCGACACTTGGTGAGTTTGCCGACGACCTGCGAGACATCCACCAGAACTATTTTCTCGGCGAGTTCGGGCCATCGGGCAAGGACTGGCAGCCGTGGCGTTGGCGATCGCCCGACGCGCCGGAGAACCATCCGACGCTCAACGTGTCCGGCCGTCTGCGGGACTCGCTGGTCACGGACAACGGGGACCACATCGAGCAGACCGACGCGCGAGAACTTACCTGGGGGACCGCGGTTCCATACGCCGGGATGCACAACTTCGGGGGCGTTTCGACCGTTCCGGCGGGCGGGCTTGTCGGGAGGTTCGGCGGGTATTTGCCGCCGGGAAAACAGATCGTCTTGCCACAGCGTGAACACGTCGGCATCGACGGGGAAAAAGTCGACCAATACACCGAGACGCTGGCCGATGCCGCCGTCGAAGCGATGAGGGAATAGCATGGCCGTATCGATGAGTTGGGACACGCTGGCAGCGATCGACTCAGCGCTGCCGTTCGACACCAGCAGCAAGCCGATCGAGTTGATTTCGTCGACGCTGAAACAGACAGCGAGCCTGATTCAGTCGGACGGCATCCGGGGCACGCGCAGCCGGTACGGCGACCGCGTGAAGCAAGGGCAAAAGTCGGTCGCTGGGGATCTTGTGCTGAACCCGACGCCCATCGAACTCGACACCCTGCTGCCCTACATCCTCGGAGCGAACGAGGCGACCGACGTGTTTGCGGTGGCTGACACCTTGCCCAGCTTTTACGTGATGCTGGATCGCGTGCAGAAACTGCACACTTACGCCGGGTTGGTCGTCGCGCGGGCAGTGTTCGACTTCACTGCGAACCAGTTAGTTCGCCTCACATTGTCGCTGGTCGGGACCACGGAGACCGAGGCCAACGCCGGGGGGTTCCCGTCGCTGACGATCGATACCGGGGAAGCCTACGTGATGCATCAGGGCGTGCTGTCCCTGCACAGTTCCAACCGCGAATTTAACTCCGCGCGGCTAACCATCGACAACGCCCCGCTGGTGCTCTACCGAAACAACCAAGAGGCGTCCGCGATCACGCCGGGCGACCGCGTGGTCACGCTGGACGTGGAACTCCCCTACGATTCCGCGAACTACGACATCTACACCAGCCAAGAGGCCGGGACGTGGGCGTCTGGCTCGCTGACCCTGACCAACGGAAATCAGTCGCTGCTGTTCTCGATGAACAGCCTGCGTTCCGAACCGGGAACCCCCGACATCCAAGCCCGCGGGCAAGAACTGGTGATGCCGCTCAGCTTTCGGGCGTACATGACCGGAAGCACTCGCGAGATTCAAGTCACGAACGACAGCACGACCTAAAGGAACCCCATGGCGCGAGCCATTATCGACGACGGTTACACGATCACGACCACGATCCCGGAAAGCCCACGTTATCCGGCGGTCACGCTCACCTACCGTCCACCGACAACCCGCGAACTCCGCAAGATCGACGCCGCGATGAGTGGCGACATCGACGCGGCAGTGACGGCATCGGCCGAGTACATCGCGGCGCATCTCTGCTCGTGGGACATCGCCACCGATGCTGGACCATTGCCGATCACTCCGGCAACGGTGGAGCGATTGGAGCCGGTCCTGTTCGCGGTGATTTTCAACCTGACCCGCGGACTGTACCCGGAAGGATTACCGAAGCCAGAAGCCGCACAGGAGACCCAGCCGGGAAACTGATGAACGGGGTGCTCCTGCAGTTGCTGCACCCCGAAGTTGCCGATCGTGATTGCGAACACTGCCTGAAGTATCTGTACGACGAAAAGACCGGCGAACCGATCAAGTCTCGCAAGAGGGACGGCAGCCTGCGGAAACGTGATTCAAGCTGCCCGCCACCATGCAGGACGTCGGTCGGCTGCAAGAAGGGGACACCGGAAAACAGCCGGGCACTGAATCGGACGAACCGGGAAGCATGGGAGCACTATCAGGAATGCCGGGCCGTGGGAGCGTTTCCAGATGACCCGGTTGTGAGACGAAACGCGGCATTGATCCGCGAAGCAGAACAGATCCACGAGCGAATCCGCGATGAGAACTTCCGGGCAACGCTGATCCGTGTTGCCGCCGCAAGGTAGACCGATGGCCGAAACCATCCGCGACGTGATTATCAAAATCCGGCTGCAGCAGGAGAAATCCAAGCTGGAGCCGCCGGATACGTCCGCGTATCGTCGGGCAATCGAGCAGGCGACGAAGCCGACCACCGGCGGCGGGGCGACAACCGCGGAAGCTGAAGCCGCAAAGGCTGTTCAACTGGCTGAGCGGACGGCCGCCTACATCGAAAACATTGACGCGACGGCTGGGCAGCGAATCGTCAACCGGGCACAGCGTAACGCCGACGCCCGCGCGAAAGCCGATGCCACCGCACTGGCCGCATCCAAGGCCACGCTGGAATCCTTCTCAGCGATCGGCGAAGGAGCCATCCGTGCGGCCCGTGGCATCGCGTTCCTGACAGCCGCGACTGAGGACGACCTGAGAGCTGCCCTGCAGTACGTCGCCGCCGCACAGGGCACGCTGGACGTGTTCGCTGGGCTGGCAAACGTGACAAAGGGCGTTCTCAACGCGCGGGTCGCGTTGACTGCTGCAACCGTCTCTTCGACCGGAGCGGAAACAGCCCTAGTCGCGGCGCTGTCGGTAAACCCGGTCGTTCTCGCTGCAGTCGCAGCGGCGGCATTGGCAACAGCGGCAGCCTATGAGGAAATCACTCGCCAGACGCGGGAAGCGAACCGGGAGATTGATCTGCAGTCCCGATACCTCAATGAGGCCGGCCGCGCTTGGGAGACATACGCCGAACGAACAGAGACCGCCGGGAATGCAATCGCTGCCGCCCGTGAGCAGTTCCAGACCGCGATGGACATCATCGGGCGGAACGGCGCACGACCTGGGGCATCGGTAGACGATCAGATTCGAGCCGTCCAGCAATCCGCCCGCGACGCTCGAAACGAACTCGACAACCGGGAACGAACGGGGCAACTGGGAGCCGGGGCACTGGGCCGCGGTCGCGCAGAACAGCAGGCGGCAGAGATCGAGCGACAGGCACAGGAGCAGATTCAGGCCATCCGCGAGAAGCAGACGCAAGAACTCCAGCGTCAACGTGACCTTGCCCGCGAAGCTCTCGAAACAGCCAAGCGGACCGTCGAAGAGGAAAAGAACCGGTTGGCATCGCTCGAAGAGCGGATTGGGCGACTCTCACAAGGCGAGCGTCAGCGACTGCAGGGAATCGCCGGGAAGATCGGCACGGGTGGAAGCCTGACCGAAGCGGATGCCCGCTTCCTCGATAAGACGGGCGTCGGTGGGGCGCAGGCGTCGGCATTTTTCCGGCAGCGTGGTCAGCAGGGCGGGGCCGGTGCAATCCTCGAAGGTCTCGGTGAGACCCAAGGGTTGAAGCAGGCCAACAGCAATCTGCGGTCCGCGTTGGCATCGGAAGGTGAGGCACTGAAAGAGATCGAGGACGAACTGGCGAACTCGCTGAAGGACCGGCAGAAGTCCTACGACAGAATCACGGAACTGCTGTCTGAGGCGCTGCAGTTGAAGTCGTTCGTCCAAGGGTTGGAACGTGTGGTTGAGCAGCAGGGGAAGGATATGGCAAATCAGAAGCTTCAGAAGTGACCTACGGCAGTCGGTCGCGGACTTCGCCAAGACGTTTGACGGCACGCTCCCATCGGGCTTTCACTTTTGATTCAAGGGCTTTGTTTTCTGGAGTCGGATCATCAAGTAAGGCTTTCTGAACCTGATCAAGATGATGCTCCTCATAGGCGACGATCTGCGTTGCGTCCGCGTACTCAGACCAGACATCAGGCTTTGACGAAGAACACCCAACAGCAAGAGCGGCCACCAGAACAGCGACGCGAATCATCGGTATGCCCTCGAAATTGCGAACACCACGAAACCAAGGAGACCGGAAGCGATGACCATTTCCTGCCAGAACACGCGGGGCGGTGGCTGGATCACCGGAGCCGGTCGCAACTCTCGCAACCGGGCTTCCAATTCGTCAGCCGTGCATTCGCGGGCGGTCTCCAATGCCTCGAACGCTTCCCGCAGCAAACGCGACGCGACCGCCCTTGATTCATTCCACTCGCGCTCTGCTTCCATCGTGCCGACAGGATCATCAGCAATGTGGGCAGCGCGGAGCGCTTCCTCGTGATATTCCACGGCGGCCATCACCCGCCGCAGTTCCTCGAATCGGTCATGCCACGAAAGTCCCATGAAATCAGCCTAACCGAGTGAGATAACCCCGTGCAACTGGTTTGTGGCAGTTACACCATCGACGGCATCACGATCGACGCGTTCAATCGCGCCATGATCCGGTCCGACCGCGGCTACGCGCAACGGCTGCGGGTCACACTGTCGGTGCGTGGGGAACTGCTGACCGAGACGCAAACCGCGATGTCTGCGGCGATTGAGGCCCTGCTGTCGGGCATCGCCCGCGACTATGACGACGTGCTCATCAAGGACGACGACGGCAACACCACGCCGTTCCGTCTGCTCGGGTCCGACTCGATCGACGGCGTGAAGCTGATCCAGCCGCCGACGTTTACCGATCTCGGCGGGGCGATCTACGCACTGCGGATTCCGTTCTCTATCGCGTGGGAAGCGGATTTCCCGATCGACTCCGTGACCAACGGGACCGGGCAGCCGAACGTCCTGGAGTACAGCGAGACGCTGGTATTCTCCGGCAACGGGGGGCCGCTGAAGGCCATCACGTTGACCCCACGGGGCGAGCCGATCGAATCGACGCTGGCCGAACGAACGCCATACTTCGCCACCCAGTCTGGCAGCATTCGCACGCTCGGTCCTGTCACGTCCTACCCGCGCCCGATCTGGCCGGAGAAGCTCGTCGGCCCGGCATCGTCAACCGCACTGACAGCCCCCGTTATTCGCAACGGGGTGGCCGAGTCCTATGGGGCTCAGTGGTCCTACCAGTTCCAATCAATCACGCCGCTGGTCGGACTGCCGACGACGCTGCGATAGGAGTCTGAGACATGGCAACGAAACGATGGCAAGGGGACGCTCGGGCGATTGCCGACGTCTGGACGTTTACGCCTGGGGGCACGATTGCCAGCGGGTCGACGTTCACGTTTACCGTGGCGGGGAAGGCGGTCGTCTACACGTCGACCGGGGCCACGGCAGCCATTGTCTCGGCAGGCGTGACCGCGATGTGGAACTCGACCGAGAACCCACTGCCGCCGGAGTTCCGCGAATATCAGGCGGTCGACGCAACGGGCTCGGTCGTGTTCACCCAACGCACGAAGGGCCTGCCAGGGACCATCGCCTGCGTGGCTGGTGGCAGCGGCAGTCCGTCATTGACGATCACCAACACGACGCCCGCGACCGGGCCGAAGTACATCGACAACGCCGACAACTGGGACGATGACGCCGCGCCTGCGAACTCCGACGTTCTCGTTTTCGATTCCGGTTCGGTCGACTGCCTCTATGGCACGATTTCCAGTCTGACCGGGATCACGATCAAGGTTTTGGAAGGTTACACCGGGAAGCTCGGTCTCCCCGAGTACAACGGCAGCGGCAGCAACAGTTACCCCGAATACCGCGAGAAGTACGTCAAGATCACCGGCGGGACGCTGGAGGTCGATTGCTCGACGGCAACCCGTGTGCGGGTCGATTTTCAGTCGACGCAGGCCACGCTGATCGTCCGCAACACCGGGCAGCGAGAAAACAACCTGCCCGCGGTCACGATCAAGGGCGGGGCCGCATCCAGCCGGGCGGACATCACCCGCGGGGACGTGGCGCTCGCCTACTTCGCCGGTGAGACAGCCGACTTCCCCACGGTCAACATTGCGTTCGTTGATCGGCAAGAGTCGGACGCCAACGTCTATATCGGCGAGACGGGATCCACAATCACGACGCTGACCAAGTCGGGCGGGATCCTCGTCAATCATGCGACAGTCACCACGTTCCGGCAGACGCCCGGCGGTGGGGTCACCACGCAGATGGCTGGGGGCGTCACCACTGCGACGATCGACGGAGGCCGGTACGCATACAACAGCAGCGGCACACTCGCCACCGCATCAGCCTCGGGGGATGGGTTCATCGACTTCGACGGAGACACCCGCGCGAAGACGGTCACCAATCCGATCGATCTGTACGGCGACAAGTGCCGACTGCGGGACACGCGGGGCGTCATCTCCTCGCTCGTTGTTGATTGCAACTCCGGCGCGACCGGGGCACAGATTGACCGCGGCACGACGTATCGGCTGACATTCGGGAGCGTTGCATAATGCCCACGGTCGGCAGCGGTGGCATCAGTTTCGGCAACATCCGCACGCCTCTCGAATGCGAGATGACGAGCGGCTACGGGACTGCGCCATCCGCCGGGACGATCACGTTCGCCGAGCAAGACGCCGTGCAGCGGGTCGCTGATCTGATTCTCGACTGTGATGGCAACGCACGCCGCTGGCGAAACGTGCTGATCGGCAACTTCTCGCAGGCCCGCAATGGGTCACAGGGGCCAGAGGTCACCGCGCAGATTCTCGACCGACGCTGGGCGTGGCGATGGGCAACAATCTCCGGTCGGTACAACGTGCCGAAACCCAACGGACAGGTCGAGACCTCGCAGCAGAAGACACCGCAGGAACTCGCAAAACTGCTCTTCAAGGCACTCGGCGAGAGGAACCCGGACGTCTCGGCATTGCCTGACACCGCACGCCCTGCGGTCGACTGGGATTACTCGAGCGCGGCCAACGAACTGGCGACGCTCTGCGAGTCGCTCAACTGCCGGGTGATCCTGGACAGCACCGACCGGGCTCGAATCGTTCGCATCGGCCAAGGTCGACGTCTGCAAGACACGCCCTACACGTTCGCCATCGGTCGCTCGATCGACTCCGCACCGCCACCAGATGCGATCAAGATCGTCGGCGCTCCGCGGGAGTATCAGGTCCGTCTGCCGCTGGTTGCTGTCGGGCGAGAAGTCGACGGAAAGTGGCTGCCGATCAACGACCTCAGTTACACGCCGGGGACCGGCTGGGAGCTGGAGTACCCCCCCGGCCTGGGCGGCGTCGAAGACGTGGAACGCACTGCCGCTGATGGGTCGATCATTCGGCCGCTGCAGCTGGCACAGTCGACCGTCTACCGATCATTCCGGGTGACCGATGACCAGATCGACATCACGACCGATCTGAAGGCCAAGCGGAAGCGTTTGGTCATCTTAGACACGCTGGTCGACACCTACACCGATGAGGACGGAAAAGAGCAGCGGCAGGCCGCATACGTCGCCGGGGACTGGTGCAGCCCATCACGACCAGACGGCGCGAACTCAGGGCCTGACAAGACGGTCGTCTCCTACAGCCCGACCACCGGAGCAACGGAAACCGTCCGGGTCAGCATAGATCAAGAATCACAGGTCGTGACGGTCCCCGAACCGCTCTACAGGATCGCACAGAGCGGCAACGAACTGGAACCGCCGAAGCTGTATCTGGTCACAACGGTCTACGTTCGCGACGAAGAGACCGACGCCATCAAGCGGTACGAAAAGACGGAGAATCTCGGCCGCGGGGGCGAACGGCAGACGGGTGTGACTCAGGCCATCCCGCGCGAGGACTGCATCGAGCAGACCACAAGCACCTACGACAAATCGGGACGGCTCAAGAAGTCGACCATCAAGGATCAAAGCGAACTCGACAAGCGGGCGGACTACTACGTCTCAGTGGCAAAACAGGCGTATCAACCCGCACAGCAACTGCAGGCCACACAGAAGGGGATTGACCTGATCGAAGTCGACGGACTGGTGCAGCAGGTAACATGGAGAGTTTCGACCGCGACCGGGGCCGAGACCGAAGCCAGTCAGGGCTACGACAGCAACCGCAACTATCCCAGCTACGACGAAAACCGGCGGCGGCAACGGCAGTTTGCGGCCGATCTCGAAGCCGCCAAGAAGGCCAAGAAATGAACCCGACGCTCGGGACATGCTACGACTTCCGCAATGACTCCGGGGTCACGGTTCCGCCGTTCGGGTTGTTCCTCGCGCGCGAAGTCGTCAAACGGAAGAGTGATGACCGGCTGTTCCTGAAAGCCGAGAAGCCAGTTGCTGCGGACGTGGTGCATCTCTACCGGAACGGTCTGGCCTCAGTCGCCCCAGGGTCGTTTGGCTGCGGGCTGCTCGCGGAAATCTGCGAGGTGGCATACGACCCGGCCGACGGCACGCCGGATGTAGGGCAGCCCTGGGGAATCAAGCCGGGATCGGCCGACACCTGCAAACTCCGCAAGGGCTACGGCGGCTGGGAAGTGCTCCGCAAACCCGATGACCCGCAACGGGAGTTTGTCCTCGTGCGCCGCATGGCATCCCACCGTTTGACTGGCCTGCTCGCGGCCAACATGAACGCCCCGTCGAACGGATGGACGGGGGCCACCGATGAGGATGTGACGCTGTACCAGCCCACGCGGACCGACACGGGGACGCCGATCGATTGGGCCGCATCATCGCCGACGATCA
>ERZ724505.1338-NODE-1338-length-13646-cov-33.175484_pt1 | contig 13646 bp, 5 predicted proteins | sample MGYA00376038_ERZ724505 | MGnify/ENA primary metagenome ERZ724505 (study PRJEB28724, sample SAMN07190884) | wastewater metagenome | isolation source: effluent of sewage treatment plant in Hong Hong | place: Hong Kong | collected 2016-03-17 ... | reverse complement strand
CCCCTTCCACTCGCAGAACACATGAGTGTTCTGCTCGCAGGTTTCCCCCCGTGACTTGGAGTAACGTGACAGCATCGAAGACTGGCCTTTCCCGTGAGGCCCGGCTGCGTAAGGATAAAGAGGCGTTCCTGGAACGCATCATGGCCGGTTTAGGTCCGAAGGCTGCCTACACTGCTATTGGACGTTCACGGTCCTGGTATGAGTCGAACCGGCGTAAGGACGCCCAGTGGGCGGCCCAGGTGGATGTGTGTCGGGCACCGACTGGGACGCAACGTCAGGCCGCGCAGGAGGCCAGGACAGCCACCCAGGGGTTCGCGGATTTCCGGCGACGCTACCTGCGGTCTGAAACGTTCCCGCATCAGCAGGCGTGGATTGACGTGTTGGAGGGTCGGGAGCCAACCATCCAGAATGGTTGGCGGTATGAGCCGTCGAAGAAGAACAGGCTGCTGATCAACACCCCACCGAACCATGCGAAGTCTGCAACAGTGTCGGTGGATTACGCGGTGTACCGGATCTGTATGGATCCGAATGTGCGCATCATGCTGGTGTCGAAGACGCAGGCGATGGCGAAGAAGTTCCTGTACGCGGTGAAGCAGCGGTTGACGCATCCGTCGTTTCGCGAGTTGCAGATGGCGTATGGCCCGGTGGATGGGTGGAAGAAGACTGCGGACCAGTGGACCGCCCAGGCGATCTATTTGACGGGTGAGCGGGACTCGGGGGAGAAGGATCCCACGGTTGAGGCGCTTGGCATGGGCGGCCAGATTTATGGTGCCCGTGCTGACCTGATCATTCTGGATGATGCGGTGACGTTGTCGAATGCTCACCAGTGGCCGGACCAGATGGACTGGCTGCGCCAGGAGGTGGCGTCCCGGCTGGGTCCGGCAGGGAAACTGTTGGTGATCGGGACGAGGGTTGCCGCCCAGGACTTGTATCGCGAACTGCGGAACCCGGAACATTACACGGATGCTGTGACACCGTGGACGTACCTGGGTCAACCGGCAGTGTCGGATTCTAACTCGCTGGATCCGGACGAGTGGGTCACGTTGTGGCCGAAGTCTGATCGCCCGTTTGAGGGTTCGGAGGATCAACCCGACGAGGACGGGTTGTATCCACGCTGGACGGGTCCACGGTTGAAAGATGTGCGCAACGACATGGGTCCCCAGAAGTGGGCACTTGTGTATCAGCAGGAAGACGTGTCTGCCGACATGGTGTTCGACCCTGTCGCAGTGCAGGGGTCGGTGAACAAGATCCGGGTCGCTGGCCCGGCCACACCAGAACGGGTGAACCTGTGGGGGTCACATCGGGACGATGTGCATCCTGAGGGTTGGTTTGTGGTGTGCGCTATGGATCCGGCGATGGCCGGTGACACCGCCACGGTGGCATACGCGGTGGACCGTCAGAACCGTAAACGGTTCGTGTTGGATGTGTCTGTGATGCGGGCACCCACCCCGGCGAAGATCCGAGAACTGATCCGGGACTGGACGAACCTGTACCAGCCGAACGTGTGGGCGGTGGAAGCGAACGCCTTCCAGTCGTTCCTGACACAGGATGAGGAAACGCAAGAGTTCTTGGCGTCGAAGGGTGTGCCGATGGTTGCCCACTTCACGGGCAACAACAAGAAAGACCCCGAGTTCGGGGTGGCATCGTTGGCACCACTGTTCGGCAGTGTGAAGCAGGATCCGGTGACGAAGATCCGGCTACACGGTAAGGACAACCTGATCGAACTGCCGGACCCGGTGAGGTCTGCCGGTACCCGGATGCTGATAGACCAGTTGACTGTGTGGGATCCCGCCATTCCTACACGGTTCCGTAAACAAGACACGGTGATGGCGTTGTGGTTTGCAGAGTTGCAGGCCAGGAAAGTGTTGACGGACGCCTACGAGGACCGTTCACACTTCTACCCATCGAAGTTTACTGCCCGACGCACACTTGAGTCGCAGGCAGTTATCAACCTTGACGAGTGGGCCGCAGGACAGCCAACGGCACAATACATATGAACCTGCCGAGCCCACCGCCGAGGACTCTATTGGAAGGATTACCGGCTAGATGGTGGATGTGACACGGCTGTCTAGCCGTTACGAGTCCCTGAAACGTGTGTATGCGGACAGGGACATCAAGATGCAGCGCATGACCGCTGTACGGGCAGGCGACATTGCCTCCCTAGCGCCAGGACTGTTCTCCCAAGAATGGCCCAAGCCGGTTGTTGCGAACTTCATTGACATTGCGGCGAGGGATTTGGCTGAAGTCATCGCCCCGCTGCCATCCATCAACTGTTCCGCCACCACCGAGGTGGATGATCGTGCCCGTAGACGGGCAGACAAACGCACACAGATCGCCAACTACTACCTGGAAGCGTCCCGTCTAGCGTCGGCCATGTTCACCGGCGCTGACTGGTATTTGACGTACGGGTTCTTGCCGTTCCGGGTTGAGCCGAACCTTGAGCAGAACCGGCCACATATCCATGTGGAGTCCCCTGTGGGTGGATACCCAGAGTTTGACAGGTGGGGCAATGTGGTCGCCTATGCGAAGCGTTGGCTGATGCCCGCGACGAAACTGGCCGCACAATACCCAGAGTTCGCCAGCCAGATCGTCGGCAACTATGACCGTGACCGCATCGTTGAAGTTGTGCGCTGGTCCGATGCTGACGCAACCATCATGTTCATGAACGATCCTGCCGGGATCGTCCTGTCCCACGTCAGAAACCCGCTGGACAGGGTGCAGATTGCGGTAGCATCCCGCCCGGACGTGTCCGGTGTGCCGACAGGCCAGTTCGATGACGTGCTGTGGGTGCAACTAGCCAGGTCATATATGGCGATGCTCAAACTGGATGCGGCACAGAAAGCAGTCGAAGCCCCGATTGCCCTGCCGCAGGATGTGCAGCACCTGCCGCTGGGTGGTAACTCGATTATGCGGTCGGCGTCGCCGGAGAAGATCCGCCGTGTCCCGCTGGATGTGCCGAACACCATCTTCGCTGAGGAGTCAGCCCTACAGGCGGAACTCCGCCTGGGTTCCAGGTATCCCGAGGGACGCTCCGGCATGACCGATGCGTCCATCATCACCGGCAAAGGCGTGCAAGCCCTCATGGGTGGGTTTGATACGCAGGTGAAGACAGCCCAGTCGATCATCGGTGAAGCGTTACAGGACGCCATCTCGCTGGCTTTCCAACTGGATGAGAAACTGTGGGGCGGTCAGAAGAAAGAGATCCACGGTGTGGAGAACGGGCAACCGTACACACTGACCTACAACCCTGACCGTGACATCAAGGGCGACTACACGGTCAACGTCGAGTACGGGCTGATGGCCGGTTTGGATCCGAACCGTGCCTTGGTGTGGGGGTTGCAGGCCCGTTCGGACAAGTTGGTGTCCCGCTCGTGGATGCGACGCAACCTGCCGGTGTCCATGAACGTGGCCCAAGAGGAACAACTGATCGACATTGAGGACGGCAGGGACGCCCTGAAGCAGGCGTTGGCCGGGTATGTGCAGGCTTTGCCAGTGATGGCTCAGAACGGGCAGGATCCTGGTGTGATCGTGGCCTCCCTGGCCGCGATGATTGACGCACGCAAACATGGCAAGACCATTGAGGAAGCGGTCGCTGCCGCTTTCAAACCACCGGAACCTGAAACACCTGCGGAAACCACTGCCGAGCAGGGGGTGGAGGAGCCGGGTCAGCCTGGGATGGGTGCCGGTATGCAGGACGCTTTGATGCCTGGTGTCGCACCGGGGCAGCAGGGCATGGCACCGAACGGTGGCAGGCCAGATATTGCCACAATGCTCGCCGGTTTGTCTGCCGGTGGGCAACCCAACATGTCTGTGACCACGCAACGTAGGCGTGCGATCTAACCAGAAGGAGAAACAGATGCCGGACTTCGGCTCTAAGGGCGGCAACGCCCAGGTGTACACGCTGGCCCCGCACGAGGCCGGGATTTGCCCTGAACCTGCACGACCGGATGTGCCTGCGACTGGCACGTCAGCGAAGGCCGAGGGCTATGTCAACCCCATCAAAGGTAACAATGACTCGAACAAGGTGCGCTGACTGTGGCTGTTGCGAAGAAACCCAACCCGTTCGCGAAGAAGGCTGCTGCAAAGAAGCCGGTAGCCAAGAAGGCTGCCGCTAAGAAGTGCTGAAGGAGTAGACGATGCCGTCAGGTGGATATAGGAAACCTGAGAAACCTGCGGCTGTGTCTGGTCCTGGCAAGTATTCGGCTCGAACGGACGGCCAGCCAGGGACGCAGCCGATCCGCTCTTTGCCCGATGCGGGCTATGGGGAACAGCAGCAGTTTCAGGAACTGCAACGTCAAGCCCCACTACCCGATTCGCAAGGGCAACCTGCCCCCTCCGGCTTGCCACAGGGCGGTGGGCCACCGAATGTGGTGCCGTTCACGGAACCCACCCGGTACCCAGACCGACCCGTCACCACTGGTGTGGATGCTGGTCCTGGTCCTGGGCCGGAAGCGTTAGCCCCACCTGGACCTACTGGTCCTGAAGTTGCCCGCCTTGCACAGTGGCTGCCCTTGTTGGAGCCACATGCACGGTCGCAGGATTCGTCTCCACAGTTCCGACAGTTGGTGGCGATGATCCAGAACCTGAACACTACACAACAGATAGGGGACGGTCCTTGACAGAAGACCAGTTGCCTACGTTTGTGCAGAATGTGCAGGCGTTTGTTGATGCTCTCGGTGTACGCAGCGCGAACATTGTGCTGGATTTGGCTCAGGTGCCGTGGACTACATCATCCCAGAGGGATGATTTCCTTGACGCTTTCACCACGAAACGTGGTGTCGGCTGATGGCGTTTGGTGGCGGTCAAGCATATGAGGGTGTTGACCAGTGGCAGCAGGACTATTCGCAAGCCCAAGGATCCTGGGATGCCGGGTTCAACATGGGCAATGCGTTTGCCGGGGCATATGAGGGGGCCGGTGGCCCTTCTGACTGGTCGTATGGTTCTGATGTAGGTAGCAGCATCGGTGGGGTGGCCTCATCTGGCACCACCTCGGGCCAGTCTGCGTTGGATTGGGCGTTGCAGAACGTCTCCGATCATGGTGCCCAGTGGATGGGCAACGCCTACAACTTTGCCGACAAGGCAGGGTTCTTGCAGAACACGGGCATGAAGTCCGTGTTCGACAAGTACAACGAGTACGTGTTGGATCCGCTGCACCAGGTCATGTCTGCGGGTTGGCTTGTCACCAACCCGATGCAGGACAGGACGTGGATGAACCTGGATGAGGCGTGGAAGGCCGCCGAGCACACGTCACCGGGTGAAGCGTTGTCGTTGAACCCGGTGTCTTTGGCGATGCCGTTCCCCGGCATGACTGCCCCGGACGTGTTCGGCAAGAACCAGTACGACATGACGGACAAAGCCCAGCATGACAAGGCTTTCGATGGGACGAACATTGTTCCAGGGTTCATTGATGCTGGCGTGCAGTTCTTCGCCGATCCGGCTGTGGTGGCGGGTAAAGGTTCGGCCTTGTTCCGTGCCCGCTACCTGTTCAGGGCCGGGGAGGACGCCGGGACTTCCATCCCGAAGATTGACAACGCCCTGGACTTGGCGGAGAAGGGTGCGTTTGATCCGCTGTTGAACCCGCACCATGCGGAAGCGGCAGCAGCGATGGGTGACAACATGCCCGCCCTGTTGGACAAGATCGCTAGACCCGCTGCCCGCAGCAGCGCGGAAGGTTTCGCCACCGAAACGAAGAAACTGAGCGAGTCCATTCTTGAAGTGGGTTTGGATCAGACGATAGACCCGCGACGTTCCGCCTTGTCAGGTGCCGACAATGCGTTGGATGCGCTGCGAACCACGGTCGCTGAACATACAGGCGTGGGTAAGGACAGCCTGTTGACGGACACTGGCTGGCTGATTGATGCAAAGTCTGCCGATGATGCGGGCAGGATCGTTGTAGATTCCACTATCGGGTATCGCATGTCGCAGGACGGCTACCTGATGAAGACCGTGTTGGACAACACGGGCATGCCGGTGGTCAAACTTGGTGAGGCTGGGCCGCTGATCCAGCACGCGACCGACCCGACAAAGATGGCGACAGTGATGACGAGTAAGGCGAACACGTCGCTGCTGTCGAAACTGCCGTGGCTGCCTAAAGGGTTGGAGATGGATTCGGCCCAGTTCTTGTCCCAGGCCACGGACACAACCGACTACATTCGGCGTAAGGGTTTCCTCCTCGGCTCGCAGAAGGCTAAGCAGCAGTTGATGGAGTCGAGCCCGGTTGAGGCTTCAGCTATGGATGCTGCACAACAGTTGCAGGCCAAGTTGCAGCGCGAACTTGAAGTGCTGAAGCCCGTGACTAAGAGGGTGGAAGACCCTGAGACTAAGATCGTCAAGGAGATCCGGGAGCCGGGGTGGAAGTATGACACCCTCAACGGTTTCACCACACCTGGCAAACTGACCATCGCGGAACGTGCCGCGTTACGCCGCACCCCTGAGGACTACGATCTTGCGTTCCGCATGATCAACCACATCAAGACACAGTTCGGGTCGAAAGAGGAACTGTTCGGGGTGGCGAACGATGCAGCGTTCACATCGCCCGGCATGGACGGTGGTGGTCTTCTCGCGAAGACCGACAAGTTTTTGCAGAAGGTTGCCGACATTACGACCGCGTCGAATGAGGCGTCCCGTGCGGCAGCAGCCACAAACATGGCGATCCGTAAGGGCAACATTGAGTGGTTCCGCCCGGCAGGTATGGGTGGTGCATTCTTCGGTCGGGTGTCGAGGGCGATGCGTGAACTGCCCGACTACTATGTGGGCACGAAGGGCACCGAGCAGGTGGATGCACCGAACTCTGTGCGTGCCATCCTGCGCGACTTCTACCCTCGGGCGGATTTGAACAAAGAGTTCACCTACGCCGACGGCATGACAACGACGGGCAGGGAACGGGCCAAGTATCTGTTTGACGAGTGGGCACGTCGCACACAGTTGGGCCAGTCTCGGGATCTTGCCTACCATGATGCGGCCCGCTGGCTGGATGAACAGTTGTGGTCCGACCTGACCCGTGTCACTGGGTTGACCAAGCCGCAACAGGAGTGGGTGAAGAGCCACTATAAGACTTTGCGCCGTGCACGTACCAGCGCACACCAAGTCATTGACGACGGCAAGTATCATGCGTCTACAGATCCGGTGACTGGCACACCTTTGTACTGGGTAGATCCTGTTAACGGTTCCCAGTTGTCAGCCGGGTTCATGTTGATGCACTTTGGTGAAGCCCGTGAAGTGATTGGTAGTTTGGCGTTCAAGGAACAGTTCGCCGCCCATGTCACTAAGGGTGAGCGTATCGCCGACAAGATGGGCAAGTATGGCGACCTGGGTGTGGAGGCCGCCGACGAGATCATGTCGCTGTGGAAAGCGGCAGTTCTGCTGCGTCCGTTGTCGTATCCGATGCGTAACGTGGGCGAGGGTTTGACCCGGTGGATGGCTGTTGCGGGTGGGCCGATCCGTTTGATGGCTGCAATGACTGGCGAGAACGGGTCGATGACGGGGAAGGCTGCCGCTGAACGTGCCCGTGCCGCAGCGAACATTGTCGATGAAGAGATCGCCCGTGTTGACCGTCTCCACTTGGAGAACTTGAACGCGATTGAACCGTGGGCGCAGATCACCGCCAAGAAGAATGCTCGACTCGGTGCGATCAGGGACGAGCAGGCGAAGCGTAGCCCGTTCGCGATGAACAAGGAACTTGGCTCGACGCTGGACGAGGCGCGAGAGTTGCAGGCTGAACTGTTCCGGCTTCGTGGGAAGGACGCCGCCACCTACCACATCCGTGACGATGTGAAGACTGTCTATGGCGAGTTCTCTGCGGTGCATGAGAAGGCGCTGGAAACAGCGACTGGTGTGGTGCCACTCAAATCGTTGGACATGAAAGAAACCACGTATATCAACCCGCATCGTGTCGCTGACTATGCCGACAACCTTGAGAACAATGTGGGTTTCGACCAGCCCATCAAACTGGGGTTGAACCCTGACAATGGTGAGGTTCGCCTGGTCGATGGGGTGAACAGGATCCATGCTGCGAGGGGCACTGGGCAGACACATGTGCCGGTGCGGGTTGTGGTGGACCGTTCCGGCCAGGGCGCGTTGATCCGCAAGGTTCAGAAGGTTAGGCTTTCGGAATCGCTGGATCAGCCTGGCGCTATCCAACCCGAGCACGGGGCACCCGTGTTCCGTTCCGGTTCGCAGGTTGCCGATGGCACACCATTGGATGTGTCTACCGCTTTCACTGGGCAACGGTGGACTGGCAAGAACGTGAAGGTGTGGCAAGAGCAGGACGCTCAACGCATCCTTGACACGTTGAAGGATGAAGGGTCCCGCACCTACCAGATGCGCGACCAGTTGGGGAAACGTATCGACCTGACACAGGCCAGGCTGGACCGTGCCGAGAAGAAGGCCCAGCGGATGCTGGAAGCGTTGGGCATTGTCAACCCTGACGGTACCGTCATCCACGGCTGGGACAACCTGTACGATGTTGAACTGCCCGATGCTCAAACTTTGACGGCTATCGCTGAGGCCATCAACTATCGCACCGCCTTGCACCTTGACAAAGTGAGGCTGATGGATGATGTGGCAAGGTTTGAACAGTTAGGGTTGACGAAGGTGCGCCGTGGCGAAGGTGTGCAGTCGTACACCGATCCGCGCACAGGAACAACCCGCTACTACCCTGGCATGTACGCCAATACTCGTGCCGGTGCGATGGTGCGTAACGCAGTGTCAGGTGCTGGCACCACCCGGCTGTACACCTCATCGGGGAAGGTTGCCGGTAACCAGCGGTCGCTGGAAGACGACGCCTACGGTCAACTGTTGAACGCCTACAAGATCACCCGTAACACTCCCGTCCCTATCAGTGAGGGTGACACGTTCTGGAAAGCGTTGGCTGAACATGCCAATGCACACATCGGTGGCACACCACTGTTCCGCATGATCCTGGCTAGGGATCCGTTGCAGGCTTCGACAGCGTTCCCCGAGTTCCAACGGTTCTTGCGTACCCGTGAGGGTGCGTTGATCCGGGAACAGTTCAACCTGTCGGATGCGAGGCAGCAGAAGAAGTGGTTCAACTTTTGGTCAGGCCACGCCAACCATTTGTTCCCTGACCCTGAGATCCGGCAGGCGTTGGCCCGTGGTGAGAAGGTTGACTGGCAGACGTTGAAGGCGTCGAAGTATGACCTGCCACCGGACACCAAGGTGGTGGGCACTACAACGGAGTTGCTGCCCACTCGTGCCAGGTGGAATATGGCAGGGCAGGTTGTGCATCAGGGCATTGCCCGAGTGTTCAACGGTATCGGCACGGTGCCGGAGAACACGTTCACCCGGTTCCCGTTCGCCAACTGGCGTTACAACGAACACACTCAACGGTTGATGGGCAACCTGGGTGGTGTGCCCACGGTGGCTGAGGCGAACAACATTCTTCGGGTTGCGACGAAGGCCGCCATCCAGGACACACGCGACACGCTGTACACGACGATGCGTAAGCGTAAGGTGTTTGAGTCGATGCGGTTTGTTGCCGCGTTCGCTGAGGCACAGTACAACTCGTTGCAGTTCTGGGCGAGGACGATGATCCACAACCCGCAATACTTGGCCCGTCTTGCACAGATTGTGCAGATACCGGACAAGATGGGGTTGGTGGATGAGGAGGGCAACCTTGCCATCCCGATCCCTGGCCCGTTCACGAATGTTCTCGGGTTGAAGGACAAGGGTGTGAACAATGGGCGCATCACACTGTCGAAGGAAGCCCTGTTCAACCTGTACTTCAATGTGGGCAACCAAGAGAACCCAATCTTGGGTGGGTTGCTGCCTGGCCCGTCACCGCTGATTGGTATTGCGGCGTCGGAGATTGCGAAGAACCCGCTCGGTCAGGGCATCTTGAAGTGGGCTGATGAGCAGGGTGGGGTGATGAAGTCTGCCTCCAAGTTCTTGATGGAACAGTTGGTGCAGCAGAACCCGTCAGCGTTGCCGATGTCTGCCGACCGCCTGTTTGCGGGTTGGATGCAGAAGGCCGGGCACGAGTTGAACTTTGCGAAAGGCAACGACGACACCTATATGGCGTCGTTGCAGTTGCAGGCATGGCAGGCCGACCACATCCAGTGGGCGTTGGATGGTGGCAAGGGTCCACAGCCGATGATGACGGACCAGAAGTATCGGGATGCCGCCGAGTCGATGGCGAACTTGAAGATCCTGACGAACCTTATTTCACCGCTGGGTTTCCAGATCGAAGACAAGAATGTGGCGCTGGCAACGAACGTGTACCGCAAGTTGCAGCAGCAAGATCCGCAACATGCGGATCGTATCCTGATCCAACAGTATCCACAGTTTGTGTCGATCTTGGCGAAGCCTCGCGAGGCGGCGAAGATCGGTGGGTCTATCGCCACGAATGATTGGATCCGGGCGAACCAGTCTGTGCTGCGTAAGGTGGCAGGGATCGACCCTGAGGCTGCACGGCTACTGGTGCCCTACTCGCAACCTAACTCGTTCTCCATGTATGCCTACCGTTGGCAGGAAGCGAACAAGATCCCTGGCACGAATGAGCATTGGCGACAGTTGGGTAAGCAGGAGCAGACCGTTGCCAACTGGGAGTACAAGGTTGGGTCCACGTTGCGACGTATCAAGTCGGACGAGATCAACGCGGAGATGGCCCGTCTGGGCATCACCCCCACTAACCGTGACGGGACTGTGTCCTCGGCATACAAGTGGTACAAGGAACAGTTGAACCAGTACACGTCAGTGTTGGAGCAGCGTTATCCAGGGTTCGGTGTGGGATGGAATGATGGGACCAACATTTATAAAGGTTTGCACATTCTTCGCACTATTGCTGATGATGCAGATTTCGCCCGAAACGATCCTGTCTTGGTTGGTTCGATTCGTGAATATCAGAAACTTCGAGATGAAGCAATAAACGCTAACGGCGACAAGCAGTGGTATTGGACCACAAACAACGGTAACCGTGAAGCGTTCCAGGCGAAGGTTGACGAGATCGGTGCGCGTGACCCGATCTTCAACCGTCTATACAACCAGTACCTTGCATGGAATGACGACATGAGTTTGTATTCCACTGGTGCCAGGTTTGAGAAGAAGAAGGCATCCTAATGGGTTTCGGTGGTGGATCGGCAGTAGGTTCTGTCGGCAATGCGGTCGGTAACTATTTCAACCCCGCCTATGGTGTTGGTGCCGTGTTCGGCACCGAATGGTCAGGTGACGGGCCGAACGGTACACAGTACTCGTCATACAACGATGCCTGGAATGAGCATGTTTCCAACTACGGTCCCGGTGTTGATGCGCAGGCTGTGGTGCAGGCGAGGATCGCCGCACTGCAACAGGTGGCGCTGGACACTGGCCGGAAGATTCTGGACCAGATGCATCCCGGCGCGGTGCAGTCCCGGTGGGACTCGCCGCAGCAGGAGCAGCACTTTGCGTGGATGGCGCCTCTCATGTTCGGCGCTTTGCGGGGCAACCTGAAAGTCATCGAAGACAGGGTGATGGGTGAGAGCAAAGGTTTAGCGAAACAACTTGTGGCTGCCGGGTATGTTCCTACCAGTTGGAACATTCGCAAGATGGAACCGTTCTCTAACGTCAAACCGGGTTCGGCTACCGAGGCGTTCGTCAAGTATGCGAAGGCGCACGGTTTCCTGTCGGATGATCCTCGCGATATGCGGTTCTGGGCAGGTCAGGGTGAAACGGTAGGGAAGTACTCTAACGCCAACTACAACCCTGGCATGGCAAACAGCAACATCAACGAAATCATCGCCGAACTGAAGAATAGGAACGAAGGCCCGATCCAGTACACGTTCGGTGGGAAGGTTCACACTTACACGGTTGACCAACTGGTCAACTCGCCCGTGCTGCAATACATGAACTGGGTGAAGGTGGACAAGGCCAACAGTTACTACACTGATCCCGGTGCCCAACCTGACATTGTCGATTTGACAAACCACGCCGCCCAGAACTGGAAGAGCGTGTACGGCAAGAACATGGGTCCAGCGCAGGTGTGGAAGACGGCTGTCGATTCGACCGTCAAAGCCATCATGAACGACGACTTCCGTGTGGTGCGTGACACGGTTGACCGGCTCCGGTTCAACCTTCCCATGCACACCACGCAGCAGGACTACGAGAACGCTGTTGCCCGTTCGGGGGGTGAACCCCCACCTATCGGAGGTGACCCTGGTGGTTCGGGCGGTGGCGGGTCTTCTGGCCGTGCATGGTCTGGTTCGTCTCGCGTTTCTACTCGCGGTGGTGGTGGCGGCGGTGGCCGCTCCGGTGGGGGAGGCGGCGGTGGAGGCGGTGGTGGTGGCGGTGGTTCGGCCACCTCGGTCACCCAGGAACAGGTGGACCTGTCGGATCTAGGCACTGCCCGGAAACTGTTGGACGATTCGATGTTCAAACTGGCTGGTCGTGCAGCGACCGATGCCGAGGTGAAAGCGTTCCACGCTTCACTGAACACGAAGGAAACCGAGAACCCGACTGTGGTGACCACGTCGGTGGATGAGGCCGGTACCCCGTCGTCTACCACACAGACTGGGTTGTCGATGGAGGGGCGTCAGGATTTGGCGTTGTCGTCGATCCGTGACAACACTGAGGTGCAGGGTGAGGAGATCGGTTCCAACTTTGCGAACTGGTTGTGGAATGCTGTACAGAACGCATCTTCTGGTAAGAAGGGTGCGCTGTAATGATTGAGGTTCCGAAGAATGTGAACGCCCCAGGGTTGCAGGTTCCGGCTGACAGCCCCACACCGAAGAACCCTACTGGGGTGAAGAAGCCTGCAGCGCCAGCGAAGGCTGCACCTGCCAAGAAGGCGGTGCCTAACCCTGAAGCGAAACTGACCCCGGCTCAGCAGAAGTACCTGAAGAACCTTCGCGCTTCAATGAAGTGGGTGGCCGAGAAGTACGGTCTGGCCTATTCGCTGATCAACGAGAACCCTGACATCAAGACGCTGTTCCAAACAGCGATCAAAGAGAAGTGGGCTGAGGACACCTCAGGTACAGCCCAGGCCAAGTTCATGTCCCGGCTTCGGGAAACGAAGTGGTGGAAGACGCAGTCTGACGAGTGGCGCAAACTTGCTGTTCTGAAGGCGAACGATCCCACCACGTACCGGCTGCGGATGGCTGAGGCACAACAGAAACTGTCCACAATCGCCGGGAACATGGGTGCCACTGTTGGCCCCGCCTTCCGTGACGAGATCATCAAACAGGCCATCTCTGGTGGCTGGGATGATGCCCGCATCGAGCAGGCGATGGCCGGGCAGATCATGCGTGACCAGTCCGGTTCCCTGTTGGGTAAGGCCGGTCAACTCGAAACCGAGTTGATGAAGTTGGGCCGCAACAATGGCCTGAACTTCTCGAAGGACTTCTATGTGAACGCTGCCCGGTCTGTGCTGAGTGGCATGAAGTCTGCCGACGAGTGGGGCAAGTGGATCCGTGAGCAGGCGGCGCAACAGTATGGGGCGTACGCCGACCAGATCCGTGCCGGTGTGGACTTGAAGGAGGCCGCATCCAACATCACGACTGCTGTGGCGGGGGAGTTGGAGTTGGACCCTGAGCAGGTCAACTTGGGGGACAAGGTTGTACAGCAGGCGTTGACGAATGTTGACGAGAAGGGCAACCCGGCAGTGTTGCCGCTGTGGAAGGTGAAGGAGTTGGCCCGGCAGGATGACAGGTTCATCC
>ERZ724505.1336-NODE-1336-length-13657-cov-21.569255_pt1 | contig 13657 bp, 20 predicted proteins | sample MGYA00376038_ERZ724505 | MGnify/ENA primary metagenome ERZ724505 (study PRJEB28724, sample SAMN07190884) | wastewater metagenome | isolation source: effluent of sewage treatment plant in Hong Hong | place: Hong Kong | collected 2016-03-17 ... | reverse complement strand
CCTCTTCCGCTAAAACCTTGGGTAGTATAGGCTGGGACAGCAATCCTAGCCAATCTAATTGAGGTCCATGTACATATGACTTTGCTGAGTCCTAATTGTATATTGGTTGTTGTGTTCGTCATAATTGGAATAGGACACCACGTGGAGTGGAGATGTGAGTTCGAGTCTCACACACAACCAAAATTGCTCTTGTAGTTCAGTGGATAGAACATCAGTTTTCTAAACTGAGAGTCGTAGGTTCGAATCCTACCAGGAGTACTTTTACGAGTGCATATTGAAAACAAAGCATGCCTCTGTAGCTTAATTGGTAGAGCTGCACCCTCTTAAGGTGAAGGTTATAGGTTCGATTCCTCTCAGGGGCACTAATTCTAGCTGCTGATTTGTACTTTTGTACAAATTATCATTTCTGTTTGACTACGTAGATTGGAGTATGTAGTCAATCTCATGTATATTGTAGAATTTTAATATAAGAGTCTGATCAGCTCGTGGAATCCCCCAAAGCAGCTAGAATACATTTTGTCGGGTCGTCTAATGGTAGGATAAATGGCTTTGACCCATTTGATGGTTGGTTCAAATCCACCCCCGACAGCCATAAAAAGCGAAAGTAGCTCAACTGGTAGAGTACTAGTCTTCCAAACTAGTTGTTGTCGGTTCGAATCCGGTCTTTCGCACCACTAAGGGCGCAATGTGAGGTCCCTGAATTTGCAACGAAACACCCGCATTGACATTGCTGGAGAGACAGCTAAATTGGGATAGTGTGGACGGTGACTGGTCGACTCTGTAAAAGTCTAACATGGAGGTTCAATTCCTCCCTATCCCACCAAACAAAAACCAGCTACGAAGGGCTTCGGTGGTTTCTCCTCGATTTGAGGAGTTTTTGACTTCGCCCTTCAATTTGAGGAGCTATAACATAGTGGTCTATGTGCTTGCCTGAAGAGCAAGAAACGTGTGGTTCAATTCCCACTGGCTCCACTATCACTGCTCTGTATCGTAAGCTTAATGCTCGCAAGGCAGAGTGGAAGTTAAAAAGTCGAGTAAAGCTGTTGTGATACTGAGCAATGCCTCTCAGCAAAAAAGGCAGCGATGGCAGGCGACTACTGTGAAAACGGTAGTGGATAAGTATTAAACCTTGAAGGTCACACTTCTATGGAATGTAGGTACGAAGGGTCTGTTAGTAAATGGTGTAATCTCAGCCATAACTGATACTTGGTAAGCTACCCATTCAAAGGTGGCTTATCACTTGTAATAAGGGTCTGTCGGTCCAGCTAGCAGTGGACGCCTCCGTGATCACGGAGGAGATCGAGGGTTGAAATCCCGTACGAACTGCACATGGGCAGAGCTTCAATACGACCCCCCTCAACTTAGGTTGATTCAGTAGCGAAGTGAGCCCACCATATTGTCTGGTTTTTGAACTGTATCCCTATTTATACTCAAATAGAGTGTAATATGGGTAAGCAGTTCAAAGATGCTATAATAAAACTAAGACGACAAGGCCTGAGCTTTCGTGCCATAAAGGAGCAACTAGGTTGTACACTATCCTTAATCTCTTACCACTGTCAGAGAGCTGGTATACCATCACCCAACTATAAAGGTGATTCTCCAACGGAGCAGCAAATAACTGAAATGCAGCTCTTTTATGATACTGGAGTAACTCTGCGTGAGGTATGTAGAAAATTTAATTGGTGCCAATCAACGCTAGCTGGCTACATAAACCAACGGCCTCGGTCTAAGGCAGATGAGCCGACAAGAAAGAAGAGAGGAGGCGAGTATACGCAGAAGAGGCGAAGGTGGTTGAAGAAAGTTTTAGTTGAATCGAAGGGCGGAAAGTGTGAGGTGTGTGGATATGATCGATGTATAAGATCTCTACAATTTCATCATATTGATCCCAACACAAAAGATTTTGATCTATCGCGAGGCACCTACAGTTATGAGAAGATGAAAGCTGAGATTGATAAGTGTATGTTGCTTTGTGCTAATTGTCACGGAGAAGCAGAAGAAGTTAGATACCAGGAGAAGCAAAAATACCCCTCGTAGCTCAGCGGTAGAGTTCCACACTGATACTGTGGCGGTCGTTGGTTCGAATCCAGCTGAGGGGACCCAATCAACATAAAACACCCTAGTGACGTAATGGTAGCCGTGGGAGACTTAAAATCTCTGGGCCTAAAAAGCCGTGCAGGTTCGAGTCCTGTCTGGGGTACTAATCTATACAATCCACCATCGGATGAACAACATCCTACTATGCGGGTGGCTACAGTAGCTGACAAGTGGCCGAGAAGCAGCCTATCCACACAAAACCATAAGGTTGTCGGAACACGGTAGGGGTTATAGCCTACGCCTAAAAAACTCAGCGGTGGATTGTTTTTAGATTGATGTTGCAAAGTACACACAACAAGGGTTATCTTTGGTGTATGACACAAAAGAACATCACACGAGTGTTTGAACAACAGCAGCTCTTTGTTGCTCGAATGGTAGGTGGATCTAAAACGGTTTATCGAAATACACATCCTGATAATGAAGTGTATTTCAACGCCAATATCTTCACAGAAGAGCAAGGTAAAGTGTGGTATGGAGATCTGGACTTAACTCTGGATACTAGGGCTCTTAAGAAGGTTGCCAAGCAGCTTAATACAAAGCTCTATATCCTCAGAGAGATGGATGGTAGGTTTGGAACTGAGCAATTAGGTCCGGAGTGGGTTAAGAGTAAGGCAGTAAGCGTAGTTAACCCCACCTGAGGTATACAAAGTGGCACGTAAAGCTAGCGGACCGTTGTTGAAATAGAGGTCGTGCTTAAGCAGCTAGTGCGGTGGGGTTAACAACATAATGCGGGGTGGAGCAGATGGTAGCTCGTCGGGCTCATAACCCGAAGGCCGCAGGTTCGATTCCTGCCCCCGCTACAAGTGAAATACTATTAAGTGTGTTGCACTGTGGATGGACGCAGGCAAAAGCATGAGCAAACACTACTCATTGATTTGGTGGTGGCCAGGGCCCCGGCGCAAATGCAATTGCAACTCCTATTGTGGGTCACGCCCACTTTGCAGTAGTTGATATCAATCTTAACCAACATACAAACTTGCTCACAGCAGATCACCACGATGCCCAGTAGTAGCTACTATTGACAATGGCGTGGACCGTGGCTAGGAGCAAGTAGTGGTAGGTTAGGTGGTTAACAACACCTACTTACCACACATGCCTGGGTGGCGAAATTGGTAAACGCGCCAGTCTTAGGAACTGGTTTTCTGTGGGTTCGAATCCCACCCTAGGTACAAAAGTAATTGAAGAAATCGGCACAGCAAGTAAGAGGTCCTATGTTGTAATGGATAGCAACCTAGTTTCCTAAACTAGTAGTCCAGGTTCGACTCCTGGTGGGACTGCGGGAATTGATGTAGTCAGATTGGTTATTGAGAATACTACATGGTGCATATGGCGAAAGTGGTTTAACGCGCTAGTTTGTGGAGCTAGTTATTGCCGGTTCGATTCTGGCTATGCACCCTTGACTGGACTAATTTAGCTAAAAGGGGCACCTCTAAATCATAGTAATGAGATACGGCTCTGCTCACTATGTGAGTAAGCGTGTAGTGCGTAGCTAAAACAAGTCTACACCATCCCACTGTTATCAGCTATGATCCCTGTTGTCAGTCAATTAGCATGCTTCCTTAGCTTAATTGGATAGAGCACAACACTACGAATGTTGAGGTTTGAAGGTTCGAGTCCTTCAGGAAGCACTAATACATTTTGACCCCCTTAGCTTAACTGAATAGAGCACTACACTTCGAATGTAGGGGTTGTAGGTTTGAATCCTACGGGGGGTACTAATTCACTTTAAGATGCGTGCTAAGTTGTTATTAGCTAGTATGCTCCCGTACGACAAGAAGTTGGATAACTCCAATGGGGACTGATGATCACGTCAGAGGAGGGCTGCAATCCTTAGTGATAGGCCAGACACAGCCTGATGTTGGGAAGAGATGACTAGAACGAGTCTCATGGTCTATTCCTCAACTCTTCGTTCTGTGTAGTATTGTACACGCTATACACTACCTGGAGGACAGCCAAGACCCTTGAAGTTGGATAAAATAGAGGGTCACCAAACTTCCATAGCTCAATTTGGTAGAGCTGCACCCTTTTAAGGTGAAGGTTCTGAGTTCAAATCTCAGTGGGAGTACAGATCTGAAGAAAAGCTATTGCAAGCAGCTGTAATAAGTTTGTAAATTACGTCAATGAGTAAGAAACTGTTTGAAGTTGCGTTTGCCAACATCAGAACTACATTACATCTCCACCACAGGTGGGAGGATGTGAAAGGGCATGAATTTTTAGTGAATTTTCCGAAACACCAATGGCTGTTGGGGATTGGTTGCAATCGATATCGTGGACTAAATGTTAAAAATAGGCCAGGTAAGCATGCCATCACTATAATCCCCTACTTTAAGTTTGTACCTATCTTTAAGTTGGTACTGACCATCACCTATCGATACAAGAGCGAGATTTGTCTGCGGATCTAAAAAATAGAATACTCTGGTGATGTAACTGGTAAACATACCAAGCTCAAACCTTGGGTCTTAGGAGTTCGAATCTCCTCCAGAGTACCAAAAAACACTAACTTCTAAACATAAAATAAATGAGAACTACAGACTGTGGGTTGTTTTTAGGGCACTAAAGCCTAACAAAACAATAGAACAATGAGTAAGACAAATCAACAGTATTACTACACCACAAATCGCACAGTGTATAATAAGTTGCACAAGCGAATGCTAGCATCCTGTGATTTTTGCAGCTGGCACTGTGGAGAAAATGCTAGAGGAAAAAAGTGGTATGGTTTGGTGCATCAGATCAATGGCAAGGTGTTTGTGACCTACCCCTCTTGGAAACTGGTGTCCAAAAACAAAAAACAGTGGATGTACAAGCACAACCTCCGAAAGAAGCATTGGACTTCACAGTGGGGAAGTTGTGGTTATGAGTTCAAATTCTAGTTTCTCAAATTGCTTTTTAGTAATGCACGGGTAGCTCAACTGGTAGAGCTCTAGTCTCCAAAACTAGGCGTTGCAGGTTCGACTCCTGCCCCGTGTGCTAATTTCTAAAATGATTGGGTGGCTGAGTGATTAGGCATCAGTCTGCAAAACTGAAATGATGTGAGTTTGATTCTCACCCCAATCTCAACAATAGGTGCAACCATTGTAGTGTACTATGTATACCCAAATGGTCACCCAGATGTCAAGGCGAATCGCTGTAGCTTTGGTTGCGTTTTTGCTGTGCTCATTCTTAGCTCAAGCTCAACTAAATACTCTATTTGTTAGGCTAATAGGTCCTAATACTGATCAGCCATCAGTTGTATACCTGTGGAAGCAAATGCCAAATCAATCATACAAGGCAAATGCCAAGCAATTTCGCAGACAGACTATGATTAGTTTAGATCCTGGCAAGTATGTTCTAAGTGTGGAGCATATGAATCGACCTATCTTTCAGGATGTGTTGTATTTGGGTGAAGAAAGTTGTATTGTGTTTAATATCTACACCAAGCCAACAGCCTTAGCAACGGCCAATTTTGATTCACTGAACTTTGCTACCCCTGGAATGTTAAACTTAGCAAACAGGCGAGTATCATATATGGATTTTTAATTTATACTGAAGTTATGTCTCTATTTAAGAAGGGTACTGTATTTGTTTACTATGAAACTGTGTCATCAATTCCAGTAACTGGAGTCGTTGCACGACATTATCAGGTACATAGTACAGATGGTAATGGTATTACCACAATACGCCACTACATCGAATCTACCAGTGGAGAACACTACGCAATGAATTGTTGCTTTGAGGTAGTCAAATTTGATCAGAATACAGCGTGGTACAATGAAATGTTCAAAAGGCCAGCGTTGCTAGCAGCACAATCAAAGTTGTATATTTGACATAAGAAGATTTACAATGAGAGATTTGAGTGTGTGTAGAGAGATAGTGAAGCAACAGACCAATAAGCAACTGCATCAAAGAATTGTGGACGAAGGCTGGAACACAGATTTGGTACTATCTCTACTAAAAGTGATACATGATCGTCATATAAGTCCAATGGCCGATGATCAGTACTACCAAGATCTTGATCAAATTCTAGGTGTAAAAACAAAAGCAAGATGATAATCTGCCTCAGTGGTGGAACTGGTAGACACGGGAGACTTAAAATCTCCTGGCTCTAATAGCCGTGCAGGTTCGACTCCTGTCTGAGGCACAAATACTCATATAGCTCAGTCCGGTTAGAGCAGTTGGCTTATATCCAACCCGTCGTAGGTTCAAATCCTACTATGAGTACAGCAAATTACTCACTTCAGTCCCTTAGCTCAGTCTGGTTTAGAGCAGCACTCCTACAAAGTGACGGTCGCTGATTCAAATCCAGCAGGGACTACATAATTAACCAGACATTAGTGTAGTTCACAGCAAGTTGTGACATTTAATTTGGGGTTGTAGCTCAATTGGCGGAGCATCTGCTTTGCAAGCAGAAGGATGAGGGTTCAAATCCCTTCGGCTCCACGACAAATCCAACACGCTAGGGGACGCCCACAGGTGCTCTGGTTGACTGATAGGAAAGACTATCAATACTGCGAATGTAGCTCAATTGGTTAGAGCAGTACCTTGCCAAGGTACAGGCTATCGGTTCGAGTCCGATTATTCGCTCATTGGTGTTTAGGTATCTAACCCAACTAGGTATACAAAAGGATTGTAATGACTATAAAGTTGTGTACTAGTTGTGGGGAATCTAAAAGCTTAGATCTCTTTGGTAATAACAGGCGCTATAAGGATGGCAAACAACGTTGCTGTAAGATTTGTCAAGCGCGTAGTGATAAGCGCTACTATACTAGTAATTATCAGAAACATCGGCGGCAGCGGGAACGCGTTCAACAGCGTTGGATCAATTGTCTTGACGACTTAAAAAAACAAGGTGAGTGCGTAAAGTGTGGAGAAAAGCGCTTTTTCGTTCTAGATTACCATCATGTCGATCCAAGAAATAAAGCTGGTGAAGTAGCAAACATTGTACGTAGATCTTTTCAAAAGGCTCAATTAGAAACCACAAAGTGTGTATTGCTTTGTGCTAATTGTCATCGTGAATTTCACTACCTAGAAAAAACAAACGGAATGAGCCTACAACGCTATATAGGGGATATGGTGTAACCAGGTAACACACTTGCTTTGGGAGCAAGAATCGCAGTTCAAATCTGATATCTCCTACACTTACTTGGCATCAAGCTTTTCAACCAGTTGTCTATCTGATTGAAAATGCCTATGTTATCCTATCTATTAGTCATATATGTTTGATCGTCTTATTGATTTTTTATAGCTAATAATGCCAGCTTCTACAGAAGGTGATCACCAAGAAAATTAGCTTTGATTTTGATGGTTGTTTGGGCGATCGTAGAGAGGTGCGATTGTACTGTCGACAGCTTCTTTCTGGAGCACCCACCAGTATTGAAGTCTGGATTGTTAGTAGCAGATTTAGATTCCCACCCAACGGTCTTGACAATGCAGACATCTATGATGTAGCATATCAGTTGGGTATATCTACAGATCATATTATTTTTACAAGTCAGCAACCAAAGGCTGAGTGGTTTGAGGTTTATGGTCAGGATTTTATTTGGCATCTGGATGACAATCCACAAGAAGTTGAGCAAATTACTAACAATACTAACGTAGTGGCATTGTCGTGCTTAAATAGTGATTTTATTAACAGAGGTAATAAGCTGCTTGGTTTGACAAGCAAGCCATTCTAAACATCAGTTATGGGTAAAACCAACAACAAAGCTAGGCAAGATTCACCCAATGAGGTGTTTATCTGCTCCTGTCTTTCCTTAAGCCACGTATATTCATTCTGGCTAGACCATGATAGTGGTGAGTTGTGGTGGAATGTTACTATTCCAAACCATCGCAATCTGATTAAAAGATTTTGGAGGGGGTTAGGATACATCGTAGGTAAAAGGCCTAGGTTTGGAGATTATGATGGAATGATTATAGACCATGACAACATCGATAGCCTAATTGCAGCATTGGAACGAGCCAAGGCGGCACGATGGCTGATCCTCAACCCTGGTGTTGAGGCTGCTGGTCTAAAGCTATTTAATCAGGATCGGTCTGCTCTACTAACATGGTTAGCCTCACACACCGTCCACTCCAGGCAGCTGAGGCTCCAAACTGAGCACCACAGTTCAACTCGCGTAATGGATCTAGATCCAAAGCAGGTTTTAGAGAAAATTGCTCAAATTGAATGTGGAGCATCTTCCTAGTGGAGCAGTATACCGGTTAATTACGCGAATTATTGAGTATTGTTTACAAAGACATGACAACGTTATTTAAGGTTTCACTAGCAGTTTTATACTAATAATCACTACAGTACTTCTATGGGCCAGCTGCATTGAATTTGTGGGGGCTCTGGTAAATTTGGATAAAATTGCATATATTATTTTGAATGAGTAGTGGTAACACTTTTAATACAATGACAACCACAACAGCACCAACAGTCTGGACCAAGTTTGTAGCTTGGATTGAAACCCTAATAGATAATGCACGTCAGGGACGAGCCCCAAACCCAACCAGTCAATATGATCTAGAGTGCATCGCCGACATTCTTGGGCGATGTGACAATCAATCAACTCAAGCCGAGGCAGTTGGTCGTGCTCTATATTACATGCAACTATATCCACACCTAACTGCAGGTCAAGCAATGATTATTGGATCATCTTCTTTGATTGCTGATAGTGTGGAGTTAGTGGGTTGACCTACCACGTAAATGGACAGAGTATTGGTACTGAATGCAGATTACTCCCCACTAAATGTCACTTCAGTCCGTCACGGATTTAAGTTGGTGTATAAGGGTAAGGCCGAGGTGCTAAAAGCCTTGGAGCAGATACCCATTGTTGCAGGCGCAGTTCAGTTCGCTCGTCCAATAATCATTAGACTACTGAAGTATGTCAGCCACGTAATCAAAAAGCTCAAGGTCAATCGTCGAAGAATCTATGATAGGGATCACCATAGCTGTGGGTACTGTGGATCATCCAAGCACCTAACGATAGACCACATCGTACCAAAATCACGCGGTGGAGATAATACATGGACCAATCTAGTTACCTGCTGCTACAGCTGCAATCTGAAAAAGGCTGACAGAACTCCAGAAGAGGCTAATATGAGGTTGAGCATTAAGCCCTATGAACCATCAGTATTTGGCAAATTGTTTGATCCAGATATTGAGCGTGTGTGGACAGACTACCAACTGAGTTTTCACCTGTGAACTGCCCACCCACGGCATAGCCGATCAATGGGTTTTACGCTCCGAGAGATAAAAATTACACGAAGATTGATAAATACAAATTTAACTAGGATCTCGTTCCTGCGTATGTTGGGACTAGGTCTAGCGGGTACCGCATTGGGACCCAGCATTGCACAACAGAGCAGAGCTTCAGAGGATCTGCCACCACAGTTTACACCAGACTATGATTTGAGTAGTTGTGACTTACTTACACTTCCACCAGGTTTTCAGGTGATGAAACAGCCAGTAGAGCGAGTTATGTGGAATGGGAAGTGGCACAATGCACGTGCATACACCCAAAAGCTGCGTACCCTAGCTTATATTGATCTAACTACACCAAATAAGATTATTAACCCCGATAGCCTCTACAGCGAGCTGACCAAGGAGCTTAGGGTCTATGGTTACACACACCTCTACCAACTAGCTACAACGTATACACTCTACAATCCAGCTTCGTTTATGCCATGTAAGGGTCTACTGGTTCGTGGATGTTGTCTGGTATGATTTTTATCACTATATTTGTGTTGAAGTAAAATGCATGTGGGCAACTCCTCCACCCCACTTTCAAGTTGGAGGTTCTTAATTTTAATTGACAAAATATAATGTCAAGTAATCGTAAACCGTGGACCGAGCGTATTTTGAATGCTGCTACAAAGGAGGACTTTGTTAGCAACAGGGTGCTACGTCGTCGTCTGCGAATTCCCACCACTGAGATGGATACTGATCAGTTCCACGAGACAGTGGGTCGCTCAATGCGTCACCTTGCCAGCAAAGGTAAGTTGAAGCGGATTGGTACTGGTGAGTACCAGATCACCAAGAAGGGGGAAAGGTGTGTAGTGCCGTATAGCTGGTATTAAGCACATCAAACTCTCATTGTTACGAGTGCAGGGGGGTCCTCAAGGGCCCCCTTGCCCGGTGTTGCATGATACACTTGTTAATTGTTATATTGTTTTTGTAACTAAAAGCAGCAGAAAACATGGCCAAGAGAACGTCCAGTAAGCCAACAGCAGACCTAGATCAGTTCTATCTGAGTTATACCTACAGTACACCACGATTGGTTGGGCGAGTAAGGAATCATCACACACGACCAGATATACGCGACGGTGAACTGATTGTGACTAGTCGTGTACTAAAAATAGACTTCAATAAGATGCAGGCAGAAACACTTAATACAGTGTACAAACTTGGTAGCCCTTACCTCGCATCGGAAATGGGTTGGTTTAGCGTTAAGACTTATGACTCACAGCTAGCTGGAAGGAGAAAATAGTACAATAAATCAGCAGACCATGAATAACTGTACTGATGATATTATCACATACCCTGATCAGGTAGAGCAGTTTCTAGACACGTTTGAACGAGGATTGCAAGAGCAGCTTTTTTATACTGAAGGACCTGGTAGTGATACCGATAGTGCAACTGTACGCAAACTATTTGGCCAAGTGGCATTAAAACACTGGCTAGACTGTGGAACTGCATATATTACCGACGTTGAGTTTGCAGAGGTGATGCCTCAGTGTGTATTTGAAACCACATTAAATAAGCTAGTTGAGAAGCAGCTTGTGGATGTGATTGAGAACGAAAGTGGAGAACAGGTTGTATTTTTAACCAAGCTTGGATGGGAATGTGCCAACACGCTAAATCAACAGAACCCCAACCTAGTAGTTCACCCAGTAGCTAATAAACCATTTTAATTGGTTGCTTGGTACAATAGGTTGTTGATATATTTCAACTGTCGATGCATCAAGCAAGTTCGGCATTTAAGTTCAAAAATAACTAACAATACTATGCGTGACTCAGTTGTACTGCACCAAGTCAAACCGGGAATTAAACTAGTTGGCAAACCAACCATAAAGGTTACAACAGTAATTCCACCAGGTTATGATAAAGACTCAATTGATTCTCTTGCTGCGGCCGCAACTGCGTGGAGACGGCGAGGCAAGGCCTAAGCACAGACCTTTGCGTAAAGATGAGTTTAACCAAGCAGTCACCCACCTTTGAGCAATCTTTAGCTGAACAGATAGCGTGGTTGAATACACTAGATAATGAGTACCAAGAGTACCAGTACTTCCTCCAGCAATCAAAGCAACGATCCGCTGAGTGGATTGAGCAGTCGGCACGTCTCTCAGATAATTCGTCGCAAAATGATTCAGAAGAATCACGGCAGCAAAAAAAAATACAATCGCAAAACTAACAAAAAACAACAACATAACGAGGATGGGCCTACTTAGACTACTAACTGGACTTGGAATTATGATAACTGCGATAGGATTTGTTTTCTATCTGTATCGTATCGTAGCAGGAGAATGGCCATGGGGAAAAAGAATAGATAATCAGATGGTAAACAACAAGAGAAGACCAAAAACAACAAGACGTCCAAAACAGCCCTGAATAGCAACTTCAAATCAAAACCAATCAACACAAAAACATATGGAGTTTTTTTCAATCAAACGTATTTTAGGAGTAACTGCTGCAGCCACAGCTCTAATCTTCTCATTTTGGATCGTTGATCGACTGGTGATCAGTGTACCAGCTGATCGAATCTATGTGGTGCAGGCACCAACAGGTAAGATGTATGTTTACACTACCCCTGGTTGGCAGTATCAGCATTTTGGTGAGTTGGTCGGAGATTACCCGAAGTTTGAGAGTGTCGACTTTGACATTCCAGAAGCAGATCGTGAGGAGTATCAACCTGATAAGGTATGGGAGGGCGATAAGTCATCGATGTATGGGATTAAGGTGGTATTCAACGATAATGGTACGGCTTATCTGTTTGGTACTGTCCCCGTAGAAATGCCAATCGATCCAGAAACTATTTTGCAGATTCAGCAAAAGCATGGAACGTGGCAGTCATTTAGGGAGAAAATTATACGCAAGCAGATCATTAGTGCTGTTACTCAAGTAGGTGCACTAATGACTAGTCGTGAGGCCAACTCAGAAAAACGTAGTGATTTGATTGGCTATACAGAGGACATGGTGCGTAATGGACTGTACCAGACTAGAGTAAAGTCTGTTCGTGAAGTAGATGCTCTGACTAAGGACACAGTAGTTGTGCGCTATGCTGAACGTGTTGCTGAACAGGGTGCGCTTGGTGGGTTTGCTAGGCAGGCTCCCTCAGAAATTGCAAAGTATAATGTTAAGATTGGAACTCCAGCAATTCGACTGATTGTATTCAGTCCTGCAGTGCAGAATCAACTAACTAAGCAGCAGGAAATGACTATGGCAATTGCAACTAGTAAGGCTGAAGCTCTTGTTGCTCAGCAGAATGCTAAGACTGCAGCTGCAGATGCTGAAAGTCGAATTGCTAAAGTACAGGCTGAGCTTAATGCAGAGAAGGAGAAGGCTGTAATCCAGGCTCAACAACGAAGAGATGTTGCTCAGTTGGATATGCTAGCTGCCGAATTCTCTAAGAAGCAAGCTATTTTGGAAGGTGAGGGTGAAGCTGAAAAGAAAAGATTGTTGATGAGTGCTGATGGTGCCTTGAATCCTAAGCTAGACGCCTATGTCAAAGTGCAACAGGCTTGGGCTGATGCGTGGGCTAAAAATGGAGCAAATGTAGTACCTTCCTACATCAGTGGTGGTGCTGCCAATGCAAGAGGAAATGGGGTTACTGATATGATTGATATGATGACAATTAATCAAGCTAAGCAGCTTGGGATTGACCTGAGCATTAGAGGCAAAAAAAGCGAGTAGCAATCCTCACTGATCTCCTCAGCTAAGAGATCAATTTGGGGTGTAGCTCAAATGGTAGAGCAGTACAGTCTCCTACCAGACTGTCACACAGATGAAGGTTCGACTCCTTCCACCTCAACTAAATCACCCTAATCAAATGGACATGCAGCATCGCAGATAATGGGATTAAGGTGTGTCAACTAGAAATGCTCGAAGATGGTTACTGGTATGCTACTTTTGACCAAGTCAATCCACTAGGCGTACTACCCAGCTGGGCACTTCAGCAAATGGCACAGCTGTTAGATCAAATCAATGGGCCATGGAATGACATAATTAACTCCGTGTACAACTAAACACCAAGTCATTAGCAATGAGTAATACAGCACCATTATCACAAAGTTACCAACTTGACCAAATCCAGCCAGATACTCTCAGCTCTGAGGATATTGACCGCATCTTGGAGAATACCGATCACTTGCATAGGCTGTCAGCCTATCGGGATCAAATTATGCAGCTAATAAGGTCTCATAGCAAGTTGGGGCTTCATCGAGGAGAGAATAGACTTAGTAAACCTGTAATACTTGAACAGCAAAAGGGTCAAACACAGTTTGATGTTGGTGGTATACTGGTATGGGCAGGATCACTCAAAGCAGCTAGGAAGAAAGCAAAAAAGCTAGTTAAGCAAAACTACAATAGTATTAACCAAGAGTGAAC
>ERZ724505.1335-NODE-1335-length-13658-cov-6.988311_pt1 | contig 13658 bp, 9 predicted proteins | sample MGYA00376038_ERZ724505 | MGnify/ENA primary metagenome ERZ724505 (study PRJEB28724, sample SAMN07190884) | wastewater metagenome | isolation source: effluent of sewage treatment plant in Hong Hong | place: Hong Kong | collected 2016-03-17 ... | reverse complement strand
GAGACGCCTTTCAGCAAGGCGTCTTCCACTTCCTTGGGTAGGTCGAAACGAACGTCGTAGCTCAGGGTCACGCCGTCGTCGGTGCGGGTGACCTGAAGTTGCTTGAGGTCAACGGGCGTGCGCGAGTTGGGCCAGGCACGCGCAGCCGACCCTGCTGTCATCGCCGTGAGGGCGAGCAAGGCTGAGGCGCTGCGCTGGAGCAGCTCTCGGCGGCGCATCCGGGGCATTCGTCACCTTGTCAGATCTTGGTGAAGAGGGCGTAAAAGAACCCGTCGCCGGAATCGGGTCCGGCTGGCTCGTCATATTCGACCACAGGGAGCAGGTGGCCGGGGGCAGACAGCGCCTTGGCTTGCGGGCAGCGTTGCAAAAACGCGTCGACCCGTTGTTGGCCCTCTTCCTTGAACAAGGAGCAAGTGCAATACAGCAGGTGGCCGCCTGGCTTGAGCAGGGGCCACAAGGCGTCGAGGATGGTGTCTTGCGTGCGGGCCAGCGCGGTGATGTCGCTTTCGCGGCGCAGCCAACGCACGTCCGGGTGGCGGCGCACGATGCCGGAGGCGCTGCAGGGGGCGTCCAGCAAAATGGCGTCGTAGGGCTGGCCGTCCCACCAAGCGTCGGGGCGGCTGGCGTCAGCCGCGATGGCGTGTGCTTGCAGGCCAAGCCGATCCAGCGTGTCGTGCACGCGGGCCAGGCGCTTGGGGTCGGTGTCCAGGGCAGTCACGTCCAGCTCGGTCAGTTCCAGCAGGTGCGCTGTTTTGCCGCCTGGGGCCGCGCAGGCGTCCAGCACCCGTGGGCGGGTTGAGCCTGGTGTGGTTGGCGGGAATTGGCAAGCTTGCAGCAGCAAAGAGGCTGCGCGTTGGGCAGACAGGTCTTGCACCGAGACATCGCCGTCGTCAAACCCGGGCAGGCGCGAAACGGGCGCGGCGTGCTTCAGCACGATGCCGCCGGTAGCGGGGTCGAGCCAGGCGGGTAGGCCCGCGTCTTCCAGCCGGCTCATGTAGGCCTGGGGTGTGGTGCGGCGCGCATTGACTCGCAGCGCCATCGGGGCGGCTTCCTGGTTGGCCTGCAAAAGCGCTTGCCATTGCTCGGGCCAGTCGTGCTTGAGTCGGCTGATCCACCACTGCGGATGGTTGAAGTGGGCCACCGGGTCGGACTCGATCTCGGCCATCAGGGCCTGCCGCTCGCGCAGAAACCGACGCAAGACCGCGTTGACCAGGCCCGAGGCCTGACGGGCCTTGCGCTTGGCGGCCTCCACGGTCTGGTCGACCAAGGTGTGTTCGGAGTACTCGGTGCCGCAAGCCAGTGCCAGGGCGGACAACAGCAGGCCGTCAACCCAGGGTGCCGGCTTTTTGGGGACCAGGATGGCACGCAGAGCCTGAGCGGTGCCCAGGCGGCGCAAGACGGCGAAAGACAGGGCCTGAACCCCGGGGCGCTCGGCGGCGGGGCGGGCGGCCAGGGCGTCGTTGAGCGATTGACCCTGCTGTACGGCAGAAACGGCCTGGGCGCAACCCGTTAGCAGCTGCCAAAGCGGCAGTGATTGGGCAACGGGGGAGGGTTGGGAAGATTTGCGAGACGAAGCAGTCATGCCGCGCAGTCTAGGCCCTGCGCGGCCGATTCAACGCTTCGATTCGCGTCAGGCGCCAAGGAAATGGCGGCGATAGCGGGCGGGCAAGTCCTGAATGCGCATCAGCATGGGCAAGTCGGCCGTGTTGAAGTCGGGGTCCCAGGCCGGGGCGCCCAGAATCTTGGCGCCACAGCGCAGGTAGCCCTTGATCAAGGCGGGTGGGTCGACTTGCAGGTGGCGGTCTAGTTCGTCCACGGGCAGAGGCAGGCGTGGGCGTACTTGCAGCTCGATCGGGGCCAGGTGGGTCTTGCTGAGCTGCTCCCAAAGGCTGGCTGCCACATGTCCGCCGTCGCGCATGCTGATGCTGGCGCAGCCGATCATGGTGTCGAGGTCATTGCGAACCATGAACTCAGCCAAGGCGCCCCACAGGGCGAGGATGGCGCCGCCGTGGCGGTGGTCCGGATGCACGCACGAGCGGCCCAATTCCACCATCTTGCCGCGCAGATGGCGCAAGCGTGTCAGGTCGAATTCGGTTTCGCTGTACAGGCCGCCGACTCGTTTGGCGTTGGCCGGGGTCAGCACCCGGTAGGTCCCAATGACCTCACCCGGTTCGCCGTCGCGGCCTTGCAAGCGCACCAGCAAATGTTCGCAGTATGGGTCGAACAGATCCACATCATGGCCGGCAGGCGCCGTGGCCGGGACGCTCAGTCGCGCCCCCATTTCCTCGGCGAAAACCTGGTATCTCAGGCGCTGGGCTGCCAGAACATCTTCCTCAGTGCGAGCCCAAACGACTTCCAGGGCCTGGCGCTGCTGGGGCTCAGCATCGGCGTGCGAGCTGGGATGAAGTGACCTCCGGGCGGCGCGCGATTCGGCCGAGCGGAGGGCAGACAGATCTGCGATGGGCAGGGTCGGCAGGGGCAAGTCCTTCATCGTCAACTCCTGAGGGAATTCCATGTTGTTCATGGGCTTGCAGTGTTGCGTTCAGGGGTGACGCCGACGTGAATTTCGCATGACAGTTGCATGACGGGCACTCACGGGGCAAACGGCGCTGATACGATCTGAAATATGAGCATCCAAATTTTCGGTTTGCCGGTATCGCGTGGGGTGGCGATTGGTCGGGCCGTGCTGGTGGCATCCAGCCGGGTCGATGTGCCTCACGTTTTCATCGATCCATCTCGGATCGAGGATGAAGTGGCGCGCATGTACGCTGCGCGAGATACCGTGGCCACCGAGTTCGAGGTGCTCAAACGCGATCTGCCTGCCGATGCCCCACCTGAGTTGGGCGCCTTGCTGGATGTGCACCAGATGCTGTTGCAGGATGAGGCCTTGATCGGGGCCTCGGCCACCTGGATTCGCGAGCGTCACTACAACGCCGAGTGGGCGGTGTCGGCCCAGTTGGAAGTGCTGGCGCGTCAGTTTGACGAAATGGAAGACGCCTACCTGCGCGAGCGCAAGGCCGACCTGGAGCAGGTGGTGGAGCGCTTGTTGCGCAGTTTGAGCAAGGGCGTGCCGTCGCCCGTGCCAGAGACCGAACAGCGCGACTTTGGGGGCGATGAGCCCTTGGTTTTGGTGGCCAGCGACATTGCCCCGGCCGACATGCTGAACTTCAAGCGCAGCGTGTTCAAAGGCTTCGTGACCGATGTGGGCGGCAAGACCTCGCACACCGCCATCGTGGCCCGCAGCATGGACATTCCGGCTGTGGTGGGCGCGCGCCAGGCCAGCAGCCTGATCCGGCAAGACGATTGCATCATCATCGATGGCGATGCAGGGCTGGTCATCGTGGACCCTTCACCCATCGTGCTGGAAGAGTATCGCTTCCGCCAGCGCCAAAGTGAACTGGAGCGCAGTCGACTGGCCCGTTTGCGGCACACGCCGGCGGTCACCCTCGATGGTGAACGGGTCGAGTTGGTGGCCAACATTGAAATGCCGGAAGACGGGCCTGCCGCCCTGGAGGCTGGCTCGGTGGGCGTGGGCTTGTTCCGCAGCGAATTCCTGTTCATGAACCGAGGCGGGAACCTGCCTGACGAAGACGAGCAGTACGACGCTTACCGTCGAGCAGTCGAGGCCATGAAAGGCCTGCCTGTCACGATTCGCACGGTGGACATCGGCGCCGACAAGCCCTTGGAGGGCATGACGGCCAGTGAGTTGCGGCATGAATCGGTGCTCAACCCTGCATTGGGCCTGCGGGCGATTCGTTGGAGCTTGTCAGAGCCTGGCATGTTCCGGCGGCAGTTGCGTGCGCTGTTTCGTGCTGCACACCATGGTCCCGTGAAGATCATGATTCCCATGTTGGCCAGCCAGCGGGAAATTCTGCAAACCCTGGAAAACATTGCCATTGCCAAGCGGCAGTTGACGGAATCGGGTCGGTCGTTTGGTCAAGTCGAGCTGGGTGCCATGATCGAGGTACCGGCCGCCGCTTTGACGTTGCCCGTGTTTCTGCGCCATTTCGATTTCGTCTCGATTGGCACCAACGACCTGATTCAGTACACCCTGGCCATTGATCGCACCGACGAAACCGTGGCCCACCTGTATGACCCTTGGCACCCCGCGGTGCTGCAATTGATCTTGAGCACCATTTCCCAGGCCCGTGCGGCGGGCAAGGGCGTCAGCGTGTGTGGCGAAATGGCGGGCGACCCGGCTTTCACCGAGTTGCTGCTGGCCATGGGGCTGAGGAGCTTCTCCATGCACCCCACGCAGATTGCCTCGATCAAGCAAAAGGTGCTGCGGGTGGACACGCGCCGGCTGGCAGGCTTGCTGCCCGACATCATGTCCAGCGAAGACCCCGAACAGACCTGCAATCAGTTGCTGGCTGGGGGTTACCTGGCTCGCCCCGTGGCCGAGCCAGCTGCACTCAACGTTGGCTGAGGATTTCCCAGCGCTCCAGCAGAATCATCAGTTCCTCGTCAATGGCTTCGACCCGGGCGTGCATGACGGCCACATTGCCACCTTCCTTACGGTAGATGTCGGGGTCGGCCAGTTGCTTGTTCAACTCGGCTTGTTCGGTTTCCAGGGCTTCAATGCGCTCGGGCAGTTCGTCGAGTTCGCGTTGTTCCTTGTAGCTGAGTTTGCGTTTCGGTTGGGCCACCACCGGAGCCGCTGGGGCGACGGGTTCGGCCACATCCGTGGCCACGGTCACGGGGGTGCGGGTGTCGGCTTCCTTGCCTTGTTTGGTGGCCGAGGCAATGGTGACTGCTCCAGGTTTGCCGGCAGCCATGGCCTTGGCGCGGCGCGACTGAATCAACCAGTCTTCCACGCCACCTTCGTATTCGCGCCAGAAACCATTGCCTTCGGCCACCAGGGTGCTGGTGACCACGTTGTCGAGGAAGCGCCGGTCGTGGCTGACCAGGAAGACGGTGCCGGGGTAATCAGCCAACAGTTCTTCCAGCAGGTCCAGGGTTTCGATGTCAAGGTCGTTGGTGGGTTCGTCGAGCACCAGCACATTCGAGGGCTTGGCAAACAGGCGAGCCAACAGCAGGCGGTTGCGCTCCCCGCCGCTGAGCGTGCGCACAGGTGAATTAGCACGCGCGGGCGAGAACAGGAAGTCTTGCAGATAGCCCATCACATGCTTGCGCGAGCCGTTGATTTCGATCCACTCGCTGCCTGGGCTGATGAAGTCGGCCAGAGTTGCGTCGAGGTTGAGGTGGTCTCGCATCTGATCGAAGTAGGCCACGTTCAAGTTGGCACCTTGCTTCACCGAGCCGCTGTCGGGGGCCAACTCGCCCAGAATCATCTTCAGCAGGGTGGTCTTGCCCGCGCCGTTGGGGCCAATCAGGCCCACCTTGTCGCCACGCATGATGGTGCCGCTGAAGTCTTGGACCACGGTGCGGCCCAGGAAGCTCTTGCAAACCTTGTCCAGTTCGGCCACGATCTTGCCGCCTCGGTCGCCTTGCGACACTTCCATGCGGGCACGGCCCACCACGTCGCGGCGCTCGGAACGTTCCTGGCGCAAATCATGTAGTCGCTTCACGCGGGCCACCGAGCGGGTGCGGCGGGCTTCCACGCCTTTGCGAATCCAGACTTCTTCTTGCGCCAGAAGTTTGTCGAAGCGGGCATTGGCCAGGGCTTCGTCGGCCAGTTGCTGGGCCTTTAGCGTTTGGTAGGCCGCAAAGTTGCCGGGGTAGGAGCGCAGCGCGCCACGGTCCAGTTCAACAATGCGGGTGCAGACGTTGTCCAAGAAGGCGCGGTCGTGGCTGATGAGGATGATGCTGCCTTTGAATGCCACCAACAACTCTTCCAGCCACGTGATGGCATCCAAGTCGAGGTGGTTGGTGGGTTCATCAAGCAGCAGCACATCGGGGCTGGCCACCAGGGCGCGGGCCAGAGCCACGCGCTTTTTGGTACCGCCCGACAGGCCGGCGATGGGCAGATCGGCTTCCAGGTGCAGGCGCTGCAAGGTTTCGTCCACGCGTTGCTCCCAGTTCCAGCCGTTGCGGGCCTCGATCTGGGTCATCAGGGCGTCCAGGTCTTCGCCTTCGGCATGGGCTTCGAAGCGGGTGCGCAGGTCTTTCACTTCGGCCAGGCCTTCGCTGACCGTGCTGAACACCGTGGCGCCTTCGGCGAAGGTGGGCTCTTGCGGCACATAAGCGGCCTGCATGCCGCTTTGCAGCTGGAGCTGGCCATCGTCGGCCTTCTCCAGACCGGCCAGAATTTTCAGCAGCGACGATTTGCCCGTGCCATTGCGGCCGATCAAACCAACACGCTCGCCCGTTTCAAGAGAAAACGCGGCGTGGTCCAGAAGGGCCACGTGGCCGAAGGCCAGGCAGGCGTCGTTGAGGGTCAGAATGGCCATGGTCAGGTACAGGGGTTCGGGTCAGACAAGGTCCGCCATTGTCGATCAAGTCGCGACCTTGGCTTCCAGGGCATCCATGAAGCGTCCCGCCACGTTCCAACTCATCTGATCGGTGATCTCCTGGAAACAGGTGGGGCTGGTGACGTTGATCTCGGTGAGGTGCTCGCCAATGATGTCCAAACCCACCAGCAACAAGCCGCGTGCCGCCAGGATAGGGCCCAGGTGGCGCGCAATGGCCCAGTCGGATTCGCTCAAGGGTTGGGCCACGCCCTTGCCCCCGGCGGCCAGGTTGCCGCGCACCTCGCCTCCCTGGGGAATGCGCGCCAAAGCGTAGGGCACGGGTTCACCATCGATCAGCAGCACGCGCTTGTCTCCCTCGCTGATGGCGGGCAAAAAGCGCTGGACCATGATGGTCTGCGTGCCATTGCGGGTCAGGCTTTCGGTGATGGCTCCCAGGTTCAGTCCGTCGTCCTTGACCCGGAAAATGCCCATGCCGCCCATGCCATCCAGGGGCTTGAGGATGATGTCGCGATGCTCGGCATGAAAGGCGCGCACCGCGTCCATGTCGCGGGTGACCAGGGTGGGGGCGATGTAGAGCGGAAACTCCAGAATGGCCAGCTTTTCCGGGTGTTCGCGCAGGGCTTGTGGCTTGTTGAAAACGCGGGCGCCCTCGCGTTCGGCCTGGGTCAGCAAATGGGTGGTGTAGAGGTACTCGGCATCGAAGGGGGGGTCTTTGCGCATCAGCACGGCGTCAAAGCCGGCCAGAGCCGGGGTGGCCACTTCTTGCTCGTCGAACCAGTCATCGGCCGCGCCGGTCAGGGTGATGCGGCGGGCGTGGGCCTGAACCTGGCTGCCTCGCTGCCAGACGATGTCGTGCGGTTCGCAAGCCCACAACTCGTGACCTCGGGTCGCCGCCTCACGCATCATGGCGAAGGTGCTGTCTTTGTAGGTCTTGAAGGTGTGCAGAGGGTCGGCAACGAACAGAATTTTCATGGTGAGTCGCTCTCAATCGATCTCAAGGGGTTTCGTCAGCAGGCTGGGCCCTGAAGTTTTCCACGAACAGCGTCAGCGTGCCGGCGACCAGGCCCCAGAACGCCGAGGCCACGCCCAGCAGGGTCACGCCTGAGAGGGTGACCAGGAAAGTGATCAGGGCGGCTTCACGGTAGCGGTCATCGCGCAGGGCAGCTGCCAGGCCACTGCCGATGGTGCCGAGCAAGGCCAAGCCGGCCACCCCCATGACCAGGGCTGGGGGGAAGGCCGTCAAAATGCCGGCAACCGCTCCGCCCAACAAGCCCATGAGGATGTAGAACGCGCCGGCCATCACTGCCGCGCTGTAGCGCTGGGTGCTGTCTGCATGGGCGTGGGGGTTCAGCACAATGGCGGCTGTGATGGCGGCCAGGTTGAAGGTGTAGCCACCAAAGGGGGCCAGCAGTACGGTGCTGATGCCGGACCAGGTCATCAAGGACGACACCGGTGGTTTGTAGCCTGACACCCGGATGGCCGATACCCCCGGTACCGCCTGCGATGCCATGGTCACAATGAACAAGGGCAGACCCATGCCGATCATGGCGTGCCAGGACCAGGCTGGCGTCACCCACACGGGCCGGGCCAGATCCCAGCGCAAGGCTTCGGTGTTGAGTTGCCCTTGCCACCCAGCCAATGCAGTGCCCACAGCGAGCACGCCCAGCACCGCGTAGCGCGGCCACCAGCGCTTGCCTACCAGATAGGTCAGCAGCATGCCGATGACCAGCGTGGGTTGCGGCGTGGCTGCAGCAAAGGCCATCAGCGCGAACTTGGCCAGAATGCCCGCCAACAGAGCCGAGGCCAGTGCGATCGGAATGCGGTTCATGATGCGCTCGAACCATCCCGTGACGCCGCTCAGCCACATGAGGACACCGCACAGCAAGAAGGCCCCTGTGGCCTCGGCCAGCGAGACCCCGGTGGCGGCACTGGCGATGACGGCGGCACCGGGTGTGGACCAGGTGATCAGAACGGGAATGCGAGTCCACAGCGACAGCCCGATCGAGGTCAAGCCCATGCCCAATCCCAAGGCCAGCACCCAGGAGGTGATCTGGTCGGGCGAAGCGCCCAGCGAGCGGGCGGCGTGGAAGATCAGGGCGATGGTGCTGGTGAAGCCCACCAGCGTGGCCACAAAGCCCGCCGACACGGCCGACAGGGACGTGTCCCTGAGGACCTGAAGGCCGGGTATGGCCCGCCGGTTCAGATCTCCACCTTGGAGCCCAGCTCAACCACGCGGTTGGCCGGCAAGCTCAGGAAGTCGGCTGCGCCAGCCGCATTGCGGTGCATGCCCGCAAACAGTTTTTCACGCCAGGGCGCCATGCCGCTGCCAATGGTGGGAATGACGATGTCGCGCGACAGGAAATAGCTGGTCTCCATGTCGTCCAATTCCACCCCATGGGCTTTGAGCAATTTCAGTGCTTCAGGCACATCGGGGTCGTCCTTGAAGCCCAGGTGCAGCATGACCTGCCAGCAGTTCTGCCCCAGGTCTTCCAGCTCAATGCGATTCTCTGGCTTGATCCAGGGCACCTCGTGCGACTTCACGGTCACGAACAGGTTCTGCTTATGCAGCACCTTGTTGTGCTTGAGGTTGTGCAGCAGGGCATTGGGCGTGGTTCCAGCATCGGCGTTCAGGAACACGGCGGTGCCCGCCACGCGCGTGGGCGGGCTCGAGAACACCGCATCCAGGAAGGGATGCAGGTCAATGGCGTCAGACCGCAGGCGTTCGCTGAGCTGGGCGCGGCCTGCTTTCCAGGTCATCATCAAGGCAAACATGATGATGCCAATGAGCAGTGGGAACCAGCCGCCATCGATTACCTTGATCACGTTGGCGCTGAAGAACATGATGTCGATGACCAGGAAGGCCGAAGTGGCCAGGATGCACAGCGGCAGTGCCATTTTCCAGGCAAAGCGGATCACGAAGAAGGTCATGACCGTCGTGATCAGCATGTCAATCGTGACCGTGATGCCGTAAGCCGCAGCCAGTTTGCTCGACGAACCGAAGAAAATCACCGCCATCACGATGCAGCCGTACAGCGCCCAGTTCACAAACGGGATGTAAATCTGGCCGGTTTCGTTTTCGGAGGTGTGAAGGATGCGCAGACGAGGCAGGTAGCCGAGCTGGATCACCTGTTTGGTGACAGAGAACGCGGCGGAAATCAAAGCCTGCGAAGCAATCACTGTGGCGCAGGTGGCCAGGCCCACCAAGGGGTACAGGGCCCACTGGGGAGCCATTTCGTAAAACGGGTTTTCGACGTTCTCTGGGTGCTGCAGCAGCATGGCACCCTGGCCGAAGTAGTTCAACACCAGTGCCGGCATGACCAGGCCGAACCAAGCCAGGCGAATGGGGCGTTTACCGAAATGTCCCATGTCGGCATAAAGGGCTTCAGCCCCGGTGGCGCACAGAATCACGGCACCCAGGGCCACATAGGCCAGCTTGGGGTGTTGAATGATCAGGTCCAGGGCGTAATGGGGGCTCATGGCCATGAGCACGGCCGGGTTCTCGATGATGTGAATCACACCCAGCAAGGCCAGCACGCCGAACCAGATCAGTGTGATCGGGCCAAAAAACTTGCCAATCCCACCAGTGCCATGCTTTTGCACAGCAAACAGGAAAGTCAGCACGATCAGCGTCATGGGCACCACGAACTTCTCAAGCCCGGGGGCCGCCACCTCCATCCCCTCTACGGCGGAGAGGACGGAAATGGCTGGGGTGATCACCCCATCGCCAAAGAAGATGGCCGTGCCGAAAATGCCGACGGCCAGCAATTTGGCCCGCAAGTTCGGGTAGTCCTTCACCGCGGTGGAGGCCAGGGCCAGCATGGCAATCAGGCCACCTTCGCCGTTGTTGTCGGCCCGCAGAATCAGTGTCACGTACTTGAGCGTGACGATGATGGTGAGCGTCCAGAACATCAGGGACAGGATCCCGTAGATGTTGGTTGGCGTCAGGGGCAGGTGTCCGTGCGCAAAGACTTCCTTGAGCGCGTAGAGCGGGCTCGTACCGATATCGCCGTAGACGATGCCGATGGCACCCAGGGTCAAGGCCGCCAGCTGGCGACCGCTTAAAGAAGCATTGGAACTATGCACGGACTGATTCGACGAGTCTGCGAGAGGGCTATTTTGCCCTTGTTCTGCCCCGCTGCGCCAGTCAGTAGGTTTCGGCGTTCGGATCTGTCGCTTCCAGTTCATAGCTGGCCGCGAGCATGGCCAGGCGCCCCAGCACCCCGTACATGTAGAACCGATTGGGTGCGCTCACCCCAGGGCGGGAACCCGGTTTGGGCATTTGCATGGGTTCAGCGAAGGCCAGCGGCACGAAACTGGCGCCAGGGGCGTTGAGGTTTTCGTCGATGCCACGGTCGGCATGCACACGGTAGAAACCGCCCACCACATAGCGGTCGATCATGTAGACCACGGGCTCGGCCACCGCTTCGTTGATCTGCTCGTACGTGGGCACCCCTTCCTGGATGATCACGCGGCTGACTTCCTGGCCATCTTTGACCACCGACATCTTGTTGCGGGTGCGGCGGTTCAGTTCGGCCACATCTTTCGCATCACGCACGGTCATGATGCCCATGCCGTAGGTGCCGTTGTCGGCCTTGACGATCACGAACGGCTTTTCGTTGATGCCGTATTCCTTGTACTTGCGGCGAATCTTGTTGAGCAGCGCATCCACCTGGCTTTGCAGGCATTCAATGCCGGTGCCTTCCTGAAAATTCACCTCATCGCACACGGCGTACATCGGGTTGATCAACCAGGGGTCCATGCCCAGCAGTTTGGAGAATTTCTTGGCCACTTCTTCGTAAGCGGCAAAGTGCTGGCTCTTGCGCCGCACGGCCCAACCTGCATGAAGTGGCGGCAGCAGGTATTGCTCGTGCAGGTCTTTCAGTACGTCAGGAATCCCGGCCGACAGGTCGTTGTTCAGCAAAATGGTACAGGGGTCGAAATGCTTCAGACCCAGGCGGCGCTTGGTGCGTACCAACGGCTCCACCGTCAAGGTACTGCCATCGGCCAATTGCAGCTCGGTGGGCTCGGTGATGGTTTCGTCCAGGGTGCCCAGGCGCACGTTCAGGCCAGCCAAGCTGAAGATCTGAACCAGACGCGCCACGTTCGACAGGTAGAACGTGTTGCGGGTGTGCTTTTCTGGAATCAGCAGCAGGTTTTTCGCCTCGGGGCAGATCTTTTCAATGGCGGCCATGGCAGCCTGAACCGCCAGGGGCAGCATCTCGGGCGTGAGGTTGTTGAAGCCGCCGGGGTACAGGTTGGTGTCAACCGGGGCCAGCTTGAACCCTGCATTGCGCAGATCAACCGAGGTGTAGAACGGGGGGGTGTGTTCCATCCACTCCAGCCGGAACCAGCGCTCGATGGCTGGCATGGACTCCAGCATGCGCTGTTCGAGTTCATTGATGGGGCCGGTCAACGCCGTGATCAGGTGAGGAACCATGAATGTGGAGAGTGATGTCTTTTTGGACCCCCATTCTAGGAACTTCGGCGTCCGCTGTGTCGCGACCATGAAAAAGGCCGCCCGAAGGCGGCCTCTTGTCTAAGCGGAATACCCGATCAGATTACTTGTGATAGGCGGTTTCGCCGTGCGAAGTAATGTCCAGACCTTCGCGCTCTTCCTCTTCTGGCACACGCAGACCGACGACCAGGTCAACGATCTTGTAAGCCACCAGGGAGACCACCGCCGACCACACGATGGTCAGGCCGACAGCCTTGGCTTGTGTGATGACCTGGGCGACGATCGAGTAGTCAGCAGCAGGGATCATCGAAGCGGTAACCCAGTCGCCCACAGCCGAGGGGCCACCCAGGTTGGGCGAGTTGAACACACCAGTCACCAGGGCACCGAAGATGCCGCCGACGCCGTGCACGCCGAACACGTCGAGCGAGTCGTCTGCGCCCAGCAGCTTCTTCAGACCAGTCACACCCCACAGGCAGATCAGACCAGCCAGCAGGCCGATGATCACGGCGCCACCGAGGCCGACGTTACCGGCAGCAGGGGTGATGGCAACCAGACCAGCGACGGCACCCGAGGCCGCACCCAGCATCGAAGCCTTGCCCTTGAGCAGCGCTTCACCCAGGCACCAGCCCAGCACAGCAGCAGCGGTCGCGATGAAGGTGTTGATGAAGGCCAGAGCTGCAAAACCGTTGGCTTCCAGGGCAGAGCCGGCGTTGAAACCGAACCAACCCACCCACAGCAGCGAGGCACCCACCATGGTCAGAGTCAGGGAGTGAGGTGTGAAAGCTTCCTTGCCGTAGCCGATGCGCTTACCCACCATGTAGGAGCCCACCAGGCCAGCCACAGCGGCGTTGATGTGCACCACGGTGCCGCCGGCGAAGTCCAGCGCGCCCCATTGCCAGATCAGACCGGCCTTGCCGTTCATGGCATCGACCACTTCCTTGCTGGTGTAGGCATCAGGACCCATCCAGTACCAGACCATGTGAGCGATTGGCGCGTAGCTGAAGGTGAACCACAGCACCATGAACAGCAGCACAGCCGAGAACTTGATGCGTTCTGCAAAGGCGCCCACGATCAGACAGCAGGTGATGCCGGCGAAGGTGGCCTGGAAGGCTGCGAACACGATTTCATACATCGGCACACCCTTGCTGAAGGTGGCGCCCAGTGCGAAAGTGCCGGCGGCGTTATCCCAGATGCCCTTCATGAACAGGCGGTCCAAGCCACCGATGAAGGCGTTGCCCTCGGTGAACGCCAGGCTGTAGCCGTACACGAACCACAGCACCACGATCAGCGAGAAGGTCACCATCACTTGCATCAGCACGGACAGCATGTTCTTGCTGCGGACCAGGCCGCCGTAGAACAGCGCCAGGCCAGGTACGGTCATCAGAATGACCAGCAAGGTCGACAGCATCATCCAGGCGGTGTCGCCCTTATTGGGCTGCGGTGCAGGCGCAGCTGCAGCCGAGGCAGCGTCTGCAGCAGGCGCGGCTTCCGATGCGGGGGCCGCAGGGGCGGCGGCAGAGGCGTCAGCAGCGACGGCGGACGCGGCCACAGGGGCAGCAACGGCGGCTTCCTCGGCGTGGGAAACGCCCAGTAGACCGAAGGCTGCGAGCCCCAGTGCGATGGACGCAAGGAGTTTTCTCATGAAAGGCCTCTTGGAATGCAAAAAGTAGGCTCAGCTCACACACCCTGAGGGGGGTGGGCCACGAAAGGAAGGTGGATTCAGTACAGCCCGCGGATCACAAAGCGTCCTGGCCGGTTTCCCCTGTACGGATGCGGATGACCTGCTCCAGCGAGGTCACGAAGATCTTGCCGTCGCCGATCTTGCCGGTGCG
>ERZ724505.1334-NODE-1334-length-13661-cov-14.624504_pt1 | contig 13661 bp, 32 predicted proteins | sample MGYA00376038_ERZ724505 | MGnify/ENA primary metagenome ERZ724505 (study PRJEB28724, sample SAMN07190884) | wastewater metagenome | isolation source: effluent of sewage treatment plant in Hong Hong | place: Hong Kong | collected 2016-03-17 ... | reverse complement strand
ACTTCGCTTCTAGACCCTTTGGAGGGTGCAGGAATGGCTATCGAATACTACGCACGTCGCGGTGAGGGTGACATGCTCCATGGGCCTTTCGGTTCATACACCGCCGCGTGGCACAACCACGCAATGTGGGAGGCCAATTATGCCGGACCGATGATCGATCGCCCAAGGATGCAGGTTTTGGTAGATATCGGCAGTGTTGGCCCGTTGGACGACATAGAACTTCACCACGTCCTGATGTCCGATCCGGTTTTAAAGACGTTTTTCGAACTCGGCCGGCAGCGCGAGAGGGAACATCAACGTGAACGCGACGCAGAACGACGTAAACACTCTTCTCGATGAAGCTTTTGAAGACTGTGAATGCGTCATCACCGCTACCGACAAATACCCCCATGGTGGGGACCGGGCCGGGTATTACATCGCCCATGAATGTCTATCGGGGTTCATCTGTGCCGAGCATCTTCGCGTATTCGTCGACCTGATCTTCCCCGACCATGCGTTGTTGATCAAAGATTCCGGCCACATCACCTGCGCCCAGTGCCGCAGGGACTTCTTCTCTGTCGATTCCTACTCCAAGGTGTACCCGCTGTGAGCAAGTTGAAAATCACCCTGTATTCGGCGGACGCGGCCATCCGTTCCGCCATTCGCACCGCGTTCGAGGGCGCCGGCTATGACCTCCTGGAGATCACCGATGCATCCAAACCCGAACGGGTCGGCATCAACGAGGAACGTCAAGAGGGCACGATTGGGCGTCTTCGCCTGCCGGATCGTGTCGACGCCGTGGTCAGCCGATCGGGACTTAATTCAAAGTCGGAAGGTTTAGCGGCGTCGCTCGCACTGAAGCAGAACCGCAATGACGTCTACGTCTACGTGATCCCCGAAGCGATGGATGCATTACGCGGCAAGCTGGACAGACTTGGCGACATCGTCATCTGCGGAGCGGACCAGGCTAAATGAAAGTTGTCGCAACTTACGAACTCGCCTCACTCAACAACATCGAGAAGATGCGCGAGGCGCACAGTCACGGTGACTGGTCGTGGATGGTGGAAATTTTGGACGAATACTTCCCGACCAACATTCAGATTATCGAGGTTGAATGACCGACTGGACTGACCACCTGCACGAGGCTCGGGAACACGTCCAGGTCTCGCCGCAGTCCCGCAATGATCACCTTCTACGTGCCCAGGCCCATGCGCTCATCGCCATAGCCGAAGAGCTCCGCGAGTGGAACGCCCGCGAATGGGAGAAGCGGGCTTGACCCTTGACGGCGAGATCGCCGAGGGCCGCGCGGACCCGAATAAACATACCTGGGCCAAACAATACGCCCGTTTCATGGACTGGCAGTCCGATTACATCGTGGAATACAAGCCACTCGTCGGGAAATTCCGGCGATGTGGCGTACCACTACACATGCAGACCGAGAACGGTCAAGACCCCTACATCTAGGAAGCAATGAGTAAATGGTCCGATAAGTCGGTTACCGCCGTCGGCTTGATGGTCGATGACTCCGGCGAGCTGATTCTCACCATCAATTTAGATGATGGTAAATCCTATCAATTCCCGGTCGGCGAGAACGAGCTGGGCAATTTGGCTGCGATGATCAATGCGGTGCTGGCATGAAGTTTGAAGACATTGACGGAGAGAACTGGCCGATAGCCGAGTTGGGCGACTTCGATACAGAAGACGGTGACGAGAAGTTCTTCATCATGGAGGATGAGAACGGCGATGCATTCTTTAGCTACGGACATGTCGAGCCAGCGGCGTTCATCGCGGAGTTGCGCCGGTACCTAATTCATACAATCGGCGAAGACAGCTTTGACGAGCTCTATGTCGAGGATGTGACGCATACTCACGCCAGGTTCCTCGACATCTACGCTGAACAATTCACTTGGGATGGGGTTACCGCTGAGACGGCGCATGCATTCCCGCTGACGTATGTGATGTTTTGAACAAGCGAATCTTTCTAAAGGGTTGGGATCACCGCGGATGTCTAGTGGTTGAAGCCCGCCCCGAGGGTTTGCGCTTCATCACCCATTTTGACGGCACCGACCGTAACGAATCCGTCTTCGTCGACCTGAGTCGCGACGAGGCGTGTGAACTTTTTGAAGCATTAGGACGAGAACTGAATGTCTGACAATTACGCTGCTCGTATTGTTCGCTTGCCGGAGCCGCGCAAGATCGAGAATCTTGACAATCTGGTAGCCATTGATCTCTACGGCTATACCGCCCTAACTCAGCGCGACGCTAAGGCCGGCGATCTGCGGGTGATGTTCTTTGCCGAAACCCAGTTGGCCGAAGAGTTCGCTCGGAAGTCCAACCTCTTCCGCAAGGTCGAGTTCAACGAGTCGGATACCGAGACCGGATTCCTTGAGGTCAACCGCCGCGTAAAGGCCATTCGTCTCCGCGGTAACGAGTCAAATGCCCTGCTGATGCCATTGGAGTCACTGGCGTTCACTGGTGTCGACCCGGCGACTTTGTCCGAAGACGATTCGTTCACCGAGATCAATGGTGTCGAGGTCTGCCGCAAGTACGAACAGCCCAAGAAACCGCAGACGCAGGGTCAAGCACGCCTGAAGCATCGCGTGAACGAGAAGAACTTCCCGCAGCACGTCGACAGCGAGCACCTCTTCCGCAACCTGGGTGCCTTCCGCAAGCCCACCCGCGTCGTGACCTCGCAAAAACTCCACGGCACGAGCTGGCGCGGGGGACGGGTGCCCGTGGAGCGCGAGAAGAAGTGGTACGAGCGGTTCCTGAACCGGGTGGGGATTCCGACAGCCGACTACCGTCACGAGGTGTGGTTCGGCAGCCGGCGCGTCGTCAAGGGGCGGTCGGACAACAACCACTACTACGATTCGGATCTTTGGAGTTGGTACGGAGAGAAGGTTGCCGAGCTCATTCCGGAGAACGTGATCCTGTACGGGGAATTGGTCGGCTGGACCCCAGAGGGCGCACCCATTCAAAAGGGCTTTACGTACAACTTGCCGAAGGGTGAGTGCGAGCTCTACGTGTACCGTGCGTGCTCGGTAAATAGCGACGGCCTGCTGATCGACATGAGCTGGGAAGCGCTTAAAACGTTCTGCACCGACCGTGGCCTCAAGCACGTTCCGGAGCTTGATGTCGACGTGCTTGAGGTTCTGGCCGACGATGACGCCGACCTGATCGCGGAGTACACGGCTCGATGGCTGAATCGTCGGTACCACGACGAGGGGTTCACCAACGCCGTGCCGCTGTCCGACCCGAAGTCGGTTGACGAGGGCGTCTGCATTCGGGTAGAGGGCGCTCCGCCGCGCATCTACAAGTCGAAGGCTAGCCGTTTTCTTGAGCACGAATCGAAGATGGCGGATCAAGAGGTCGAGGACATTGAGGCCGCATCGTGACCGCCCCCATTCCGCTCTCACCCGAGCGCGAGGCGATAGAACTCGCCAAAGCGGCCATAGAACTCCAGAAACTGGAGATCGAGGTCGATAAGGTCAAGATCGATCGACGCAGGGCCGAAGCGGAAGCGCTCGAAAAGGAGCACGACGCCGCCCTTAAGGCGATCGAACTAGCCAGACGGGAACAGGAAGAGCGGGACTCCGCCGCGTCCGACGATGCTCATTTCACCTACGTCTTCGACGATGCAGTTCACGAGGACTCTGTCGGGGAGGCTCTTGAAACGATCGATCGGTGGCACCGCCAGCACCCGGAGTCCGACTGGCACATCATCATTGACAGCCCGGGCGGGTACGTGAATGAGGGGTTTCATTTATTCGATCAGCTCTATGCCTACTCGAAGCGCAGTGGCGGGTCCCACCACATCACCGGAACCGTCCGTGGAATGGCTGCCAGTATGGCCGGCATCCTCCTCCAGGCCGTTGATCAACGGTTGATGGGTCCTCACGCCATGCTGCATCTTCACCAGATTGGCGGCGGGGCATTCGGTCGGCTGGAGGAGATCAAAGACGAGATCGAATGCATGGAGCTGCTGGAGGAATTGGCTATCGACGCCTACATGGAGCGGGCGCGGATTTCCCGCAAGAAATTCAAGCGCATGTGGAGTCGGCGTGAGGTATGGCTCCCCGCACCTCGGGCCTTGAAGCTCGGATTTATCGATGGGATTGGATAGATGGCCCGTCCAGCACATCCCTTGATGGAGTATTTCGCCGCCATCGAAAGCGAGTTGGACACCGATGCGAGTGACGACAGCCATTCCTTCACGAAGGAGTCGTTTCTTCACGCGGTGATTCGGGTAGTCGAAGATATCGACGATAGCCACTGCGTCATATGCGGGGTTAACACTTCCGGTTTCCGCGGCATCGGCGAGTATTACATGGTTCACAATGATATCTGGAAGCAGCATGGTTGCCATCGGGGCATGCTATGCATTGGCTGTCTAGAGTCCCGGCTCGGACGCACTTTGGTCGCGTCGGACTTCACGGATTGCCCCGTGAATCGAGACGACGACTGGATACGCTCCGCACGGCTCACGGATCGGCTGTCGACCACGTGAGCGAATGCAACTGCGAATGGTCCTCCTGGCTGGCGAGAGTGGCTGATCTGTGGCAGATGCTGGCGATGCGGCTTGACCCGATCGAGGGCGAAAAGCTTGATCGAGTCATCCAAGAGGCTTGGGCCTCTCGATACACGCCAATCGCCAATCCGGACCGCCTGGTCAGCGCCAAAGAGGCCGCGTTCGAACTGGGCGTCACCATCGACATGGTCAATGGCTGGGCTCGGATGCATCCCGACTTAATCCGACGGGAGAAGCGCGGCAATAGGGCGTTCTTCCACCTAGGCGACCTTGCCGAATTCCGGGATTCCCGCAGGAAGAAGCCGTGATTATTCACCGGATCGCAAAAACCGTGAGAATTCGTCATGTAGTAACATTGAATCAGATGTGTTAGACGCTACCCAAAAACAGAATAGGGGATGGCGATTGCGTGAATCCATCCCCGGGTGTGAGGGGTTCGAGGCGTCGGATGATGGCAACATTTACAAGGTCGGTAGCGATCGACCCAAGAAGCGGCGAAGTTCAAGCACTGGGCAATTACAGGTTGACATTGGTGGTACCACCCGAATGGTGCACGACCTGGTTGCCAGAGCCTTTCACGGTGACGCGCCGGCAGGGTACCGCGCCAAACCCATTAACGGGGACTGGAGCGACACCCGCGCGGCTAATCTAGTATGGTCTGGATCGCCAGTAATAAAGTCTCAATCCGAAACTATTCCCCTAGAAATTGAGCGGGAATACGAACGCATGATGCGTGAACGGCAAGAGCTTATTGATTTGATGGAATCGTGATTCCACCGGGATTCGAGTTCTCACTCGACTAGCGGCGCTCCCGGGCGGTCGTAGCGCCGCGAGCCGAACCGCCTGACGAGGCTGTTCGGCTTCTTTCTTTTGGAGGGGTTATGGACGAACAATGCGAAGATTGCGGCGCCGTCAGACCCCTCTGGCTTGGAGGGCCGCATAAATGCCACGCCAAGTTCGTCCGCAAGACGTACAACAGCTTCCAATCACAGGAAGTTGTCGAGCCACATTCGGCGGAAGAATATGAAGCGGGCTTTCTGCGCACCGGGCGCACGTCGTTCGATTTCGGTACGCCGTGACCCGCGGGGACTGGGCGTGGCTGGTGCTCGCTGGCGGTGTCGCTGCTTATGAGGTCACGTGTGACCCCAAAGATTTACTTTCCGCCGCCGCCGACGGCTGGATAGAGAAGCACCCCGTGCTGGCCCGTCTGGGCATTGTGACCGTAGGAACTCTACTGACCGCCCATGTCGGCAACCTCTGGCGGAATCCAAAGCTCGACCCGATCGCGTACGCATTCTGGTCGCGCTGATCTAGGGGCTTTCGGCCGGTTTCGCCCCGAATTGAAACTCGCCACAAACTTTGAACGGTAAGGTGGACATTTTGTCTCTGGCCGACCAGCTTTCTCAAGTAGCTCCACAGGCCAATCCACAAGGCTGCAAGACCTGCCTGTGGTACAAAGACCTCCCCGAGACGGATAAGCACTCATTCGATGAGTGGGTGGCCGCCGGCTACCAAAAGACTCAACTTCTTGAAGCTTGTCGCAAAGAGGGCCTGAACGTCTGCGATTCATCCTTCTCGCGCCACCTTCGTGGGAAGTGTCGTCGTGGCGCTGAGTGAGCATTTGGATTACCCGGCGGCCGAGGAGTCGGAATACCAACCCCGTACGGAGTACGACGGTTCATCGGGTTATATCCAAACAGGCCCCCTAAAGGAGACGCCGAAGGATTTCGACGCGCTCCTGCGCCAATTCGGGTACGACCCCGCTCAAGTCCGGATCGTCGGCCACCCCCGAGTAGCCCGCTGGCAGCAACGCGCCCGCAAGATGACCTGGTCCGACGAGCACGACCGCTACATCAAGACGAGCGTGTTCGAGACGGTCTGGCTGGAGGCGTACCGCTTCCATCTTGCTCCCGTTGGAAATACTTCGGCGGCCGATCTCGAATCACTGATCGCCGCAGCGAAGCCCGTTTCCCCCGCTGAGGTAGACGGCTACTGGTTCGTTTTCCAGGCCGGCGATCTCCAGCTTGGCAAGCGGTCGCGCGACGGCTCCACCGAGCAGATCATCGAGAAGTTTCTGGAGTCGGTCCAGGCGGCGGTGCTCGAATTGAAGAAATGCCCCGTACCGATCGCTGGCGTGCAGATTTCCATGCCGGGTGACTGCGTGGAGGGCGTGGTCAGTCAGGGTTCCAAGAACATGTGGCTGACACAGGAGACCATCACCGAACAGACGCGCATTCTTCGTCGGCTGATGCTTCACGTGATCGACGCCTTCCGGACTCTGGTGCCAAAGGCCTACCTTGACGTCGTCGGGGGCAATCACGACCAGGCCCAGCGCATGCAGAATGCCTACCCGGGGGACAACTGGGCGACTGAGTGCGCGATTGCGGTGTCAGATGCCCTGAAGATGAATCCGCAAGCCTACGGGCATGTAGAGGTCCGCGTACCGCAGCACTGGTCGGGCATGATGACCGTCCCAGTCGGCGACACCAACGTCTGCATCGTTCACGGCCATCAGTGGCGCAACGAGAACAACATGTGGAAGTGGCTCGGCGAGCAGGCGGTCAATCACCAGCCAGCCGGCGGTGCCCACGTCATCCAGTCGGGGCACTTCCATTCGTGGCGTCTGACCTCGAATGAGCACAAAACCCACATCCAGAGTCCCACCTTCGACTGCGGGTCGGATTGGTATCGAGAAGCGCACGGGGCGACAAGCACCCGCGGCGCATTGGTCTACCTCCTGCGGAGCGGTGAGGTCTCCAGAATGAGTCTTGTATGACGGTTCACGTTCACGGCGACTACGAATGGATCGAGGAGCCGGGGCACGATTCCCGCGTTCTCGAATGGGTTCGCGTCTGCGCCTGCGGGTACTCACCAGACCGTCCGCAGTGGCGCGTCCTGGTGACTGGCTCACGGAAGTTGCTCGACGGCCGTCCCGTATGGAATGCCCTTAAAGAGGAACAGAAGCACGCCGACTTCCTCGGCGTGCGGATGACCGTGGTCGAGGGCCAATGCCCTACGGGTGGCGCTGACGCAGCCGCTGAGCAATGGGCGATCGTCCGACCTGACACGGTGGATCATGACCCCGTCCCGGCGAAGTGGAAAGAACTTGGCAAACGGGCGGGTTTCATCCGAAACCAGGTAATGGTTGACCGCGGCGCAGATGTTTGTTTGGCGTTTCCGTTCCCCGATTCTGTGGGGACCTTCGATTGTATACGCCGCGCAGAGGCTGCTGGCATTCCCGTCAAGTGGTTTGAGGTGTCGGAATGACAGTCGAAGCTGAACCGGACGTTCTCTCAGAATCCTGGCTTGACGAGTCCATCCCGTGCAAGTCATGCTCCAATCCCGCGAAGTTGCGGTCCATGGGGCATTTGCCCGTCGACTGCAGGGGCGGACCTCATTACCGCTGCCTAAAATGCTGGATCGAGTGGGTCGCTTTCGTGATGAATCAGATCGCCGAATACGGGGATGTGAAATGTTCCCATTGCGGCGAGCATTATCCGACATTGGAATCCTTCTCCGACTACAAGGAGTTCTGATGATCCCCGACCGCGTCCGCGCCGTGCTCGACCGTCGCAGGAGCGGCGCCGGCCCGCACAAGTCCAAGCGCCGAGATGACGAGTGGCTTTTAGTTGAGCTCGAAGAGCTAGTTGAAGTGTTCGAATCGGGGGATTTGAAGCATCACCGAGAAGGTTTGCAGTGAAGATGATTGTTACGACCCGGTAGAGGCCAGGGGATACTGCTACAGGCATTATAAGCGCTGGTGGCGCAGGGGATCGACCGAGGACCGAAAGAACGCTAAGGTTGAGCGCCAATGCGAGAACGGGCAATGCGCGAAATTCTTTGAGGTATACGAGCACCGCCTGAAAGACGGCAGGGGGAAATATTGCTCTAAGAATTGCTTCGACGATGTTCGGCGCGGGGTTTCGTTACCTGGGCGCCCGGGTGTGGCACCTCCGCGAATTTGCTCGATCGACGATGATGACTGCAGGTACGGTAAGTCCCGCAAGTTGACTCGGGGAATGTGCCAATGGCATTACAAAAGATTGATGCGCTATGGTGCCATCTATCCGGTCAAGACCTGTATCTGTGGCAAAGAGTTTGAATGCCACAGCATCAAGAAGGTTGCTTGCTCTAGGCGCTGCTATGCCAAGTTGATGTACGACCGCGATGAGGAAATATGCGGCGGTTGTGGCGACACAAAATCAGTGTCAAATAAGTTTCCCGGATTCTGCGGCAAAATCTGCCTCGACTGGCGAGACGCTCATCCAGACGGCGAGCTCCGCCCATGCACGGTCAACTGTGCCTGGTGTGGCGACCTCTTCGCTCCAAGGGGATCGAAGAATAACAAATACTGCTCAAATAGATGTAGCGCCAAGGCTGCGCGCGCCCGGAGGCAATATCGATTGCGAGCCGCCTATATCGAGGACGTGGACAGGTTTGTCCGTGGCGAGATGGATGCCTGGACGTGCGGTATTTGTTCCGGCCCAATTGATCGAGACCTCAGGCATCCCGACCAGATGTCCTGGTCCCTGGATCATGTTATTCCAGTTTCACGGGGCGGCGTTCACTCCTATGAAAACACCCAGTCATCGCATCTGGGCTGCAATATCCGCAAAAACGCCAAGGTTCTTGCGGCCTAAGGACGGGGAATCAAATGTCAGAGATTGAGCACGATGACGAAGAATGCACCTGCTTGCCTTCTGGTGCCATTGTGACGGGTGAGCTGAGAATCGTGTCCTACCTCGATCCCGAAACTCAAGAAATGTGGAAAGCCGATCTTTCTCACGACGGTTCCGGCGGCCCGCTCGACCCCGATCAGGTAAACAGCCTCGCTACCTGGGCAATGCAGGTTAACAGCGTCCCGATGCTCGCGGCCTTGATGCACGAGATGTTCTGCGACCATGATGAGGATGAAGAATGATTGTGACCTGTTCAGCGTGCGGAAAAGAGATGGCGGCACCCCGCGATAAAGATGGTCGGCCGGAGCGTTTCTGGCACTGTTGGCGGATGAACCGGGCGGCCACCGCGAAGTGAACGAGGCAGTGTTCAAGGCCAGATTGGACAACCTTCGGGCCGAGGCCGCACTACTCGCCACCAGGGTTTATCTACTAACGACCGCTGCGATGACTTATGAGTCAAAGCAATGTGTCAAGCGTATTGGACATCTTCCGAATCGCTAACTAGCTTTTGTTGGGGAACAAAGTGCGCTACTCAGAAATTCGACAGACCCTCCTAAAGGGTATTGATCAGCGGGACTGGAGTAACGAGGCAACCCCTCGTTGGCTTTCACCCTACCCTGGAAAGATGGGGTACGTGATTGCCTCGTTGCGTGAGGTGTCGCCCTTCATCCCGAAGCCCAACCCGAAGAAACGCAAGCCTCGTCGGCGCGTTCCGGGCGTAGCGCTGAAAACCAAGCCGTGGAGCGTGAACGATGGCAGTTAACGATCGCGTCCGCCACCGTGGCAAGCCCGCCGAGCCTTTCGGGACTGTTGGCCAGCACGGCGTCATCACGCGGACTAAGACCGACGGGCCACTCCGCATCGCCCCCGGCCGCAACGGAATTCCCGCCATGGCCCACTGCGAGTGGACTACCGCCAACGGCGACACGTACACGAGCTGGGAGCGTTTGGCGGATTTAGTTTTCCTGGCGAAAGCTAAGAAATGACCGTCTGGTGCCAAATTTGTGACGATCCCATCCTTCCGGGTGAATCGACGATGCGCGTCGCCGGCCAGCTGATTCACCGCTACTGCTCCATCGAGGGTGGCGATATCTGCCTGACGGATGGATGTCCATGGCAGTGGACGGATCACGCCGGACCTCATGAGTAATGAACAGAGGTCCGTGTACCGGCCCTTGAGCCGAGAGCAGATTGACGCCCTAGCTGCTGAATTCGCTTATCTGCGAAAGCTTTTCGGCGCGGGGTTGTACAGCCCGATGATCGGACGCCGTCAGCGGCCGTTCTGGGATAGGTAAAGCATGGAACCCGAGCCGAAACGAATCCTCGCAGTAGGAGATACGCACGGCTCATCATGGGTCGTCATTCAGGCTATTGAATTCGCCGTGGCGAATGGCTGCGACACGATACTTCAGGTGGGCGATTGGGGTCATTGGGTCCCCGGATCAGGCACCAAGGGTTTCTACACCCGCGTCCAGCGAGAACTCGTGAAGTACGGCATCACCCTCTATTGGGTCGCGGGAAATCACGAATGCTGGCCGGACATCATCGAGCGCCTGGGCGGCAGCCGCGAACCCAAACCGCTCTACAAGCGCTATCCAAACATCATCCACCTTCCCCGGGGATTCCGCTGGGACTGGTGGGGGAGAACGTGGATGGCCCTCGGCGGTGCCGCCTCCGTGGACCGCCTCGGCCGAGTTCCTGGCAAGTCCTGGTGGCCGGAAGAACTCCTGTCCGACGAGGACATCGAGTACGCTTCCCGTCCCGGCAAGGTCGACGTGATCATTTCTCACGACGTTCCGACGGGCGTGGACATTCCGGGCATTGGTCCGGGCCTCGCGCCGAATACGGACTCCGGCTTTCCGCTGATCACACTCATCGAGTCGATCGAGCACCGCCGCAGGGTCCGCCAGGTGGTGGACGCGGTGAGGCCAACGATGATCATCGCCGGCCACTACCACATCCCCTACACGCGGTATCTCGACGCAACCCATGGCAAGGTATTGGTTCACGGATTGAACGCCGACGGTGGCAAGGGATTCGTTCAACTCGTGGACAAGCCATGCGACACGGAATAGCCAACTTCCTCCACGCCCTCGCGAACCGCATCTACTCCGCTGAACATCACGACCTGGTTGAGATAGTTGACGAGTACGAAAATTGCAGATGCCGCCTAGGGATCGCAGCTGATGAGACGCACGGCGTGGATAGCGAGTTTGTACAACTACCCGCCGGATGGGAAATACATTCCCGCCGAGAGGATTAAATGGACATTCCAGCCGCCACGATCGGCAACTACGATCAACGCGTCGCCGCGGTGAGTGACGTTCTCGACACGATGATCCGTGAATTCAAGGAATCTTCGGAAGAGGACGGCGAAACCGTTGCGGCGTTGAGCCTGGCTTATCTTCTATCGGAGCATGTTGAGCCGTTGATCATTATCGATCTTTTCACTGTGGCGATTCTTCGATTGGTGCACGCGTGATCGGGCCTAGGACGAGCGTGATCCGCGAGTTGATGGGCGAGCATGTTCCGCTTGAGGAACTGTTGATGGATCAGTCGGAATTCGTTGACTCGGATTTGTGTACCTGGCGCGATCTACCGGAACTATGGATTGACTTGATTAGGGAACCCGTCGGTTGGGACGGTATGGAAGAGGGTTTTGTCTAAAGGCTATTTTACGACCGACGCGCCAACCGCAACCGGTGCGCACGATCGCGTCTATAGGCTCTGGGGGAGCGCGAATCAATATCCCTGTGTCGAGAGCTGTGGTCGTCCAGGGACTGATTGGCTGTACGATGGCACTGATCCGGGCGAATTGATTGGAAGGTATAGGAAATCTCCGGTCGAGATTGTCTATTCGGCATTCCCGGAATTTTACATGCCTATATGTAGGTCGTGCAGACATTTGCGTGAATTTGGCCCCAGGGGATGCGACGTGGCCAAGTGCCCACGTCCGCATTGCGCAAAAGGCTATTGCAATACGCACTACGCACAGTATCGGGACGGGAAGGACCCCCACGGCGAGCCCTATTGGTTGACGAAGCCGATTGGCTTCTCGGCGGCTCATTCGCGTTGCAGAAGTCTTTGGGGCAAGGCATCTCAATACCCATGTATCGAGTGCGGCAAGCAGGCAAAACAATGGGCCTACGACGGCACCGATCCAACTGAATTGCTAGAGGGCGTGTCACGCGGCGCCGGCCAGGCGGGCAAGAGTTCGTATATCTTATATTCGATTTTCCCCGAATTCTACATGCCCATGTGTTACGGCTGTCATGCCCGACGCGACGGAGCACGTGCCGCTAATGAGCTTAGGGAATATCGACAGTGGCGCCAGCGAACGGGCATGACGCTGGCCGATTGCAGATGCGCTGAAGAGCTCGATGATTAGCCACTTTTCGGACGATCGTCCGGAGCGCGATGATATCGGCGTGTCGACCTGCCCGATCTGCAAGCATTCATGGAGCGAACACCCTGCCAACTACTGGGAGGGCTGCAGTCACATGGACGACGATGGCCCATGCGGCTGCCCGGGGGAATTTTGAGCCTGCTCGAAACTTCGTATCACACCACGGCGAACGGTATGCCATATACCAGCAAGAGTTACAAGCGCCCCGGATTCTGGGCGTCGGTGGTGGTCGGCGATATTGAATCATTCCTGATTCAGGCCGATGACTTGATGACGTTCTATCCGGACGAGATTCGTGAGATCGCCGCGGCGCTTCTGGCCCTGGCTGACGAGATGTAGGACATTGTGATCTCAGTCCGGCTGAACAAGTTCAACACCGACGATCAGAACATCATCGTGGCAATGCCGCTGTACAAACCCCCTGCGCCGCGAAATGCCGCTGGTGGAACTTGCACGGCTGGTACCTCCTGGCGACGCTGTACGTCTATTCATAAACTTCGCGGTGCCGATCAATGGGTGTCGGTTAAATGCCAGCGCCGTTGGTCTACGGACCCCCTTCGGGTAGGCGTGCTGCCGATAGGACAGCCGCAAAACTAGCCATGCCTGTGGTGGCGTCAACTGAGAGATCGGGATGAGAAACCCGGATACAGGCAGCGCGCGGGTGTACAAGCCTCTCGACGATGCTCAAATGAACATCCTCGACGCAAAACTCCCTTTGCCGGTGGGTGAGAGTTGGGTCGCGCCCAACAACCGGCAGCACTGTCATAGCGCAATGGCGGTGTTCAGGTCGCCCCGGGCAACGACCTTTATAACCCTCCCGGGCGAACTTTTAGGAAGTACCAGTAAAGAAACGCCCGTCACACAACAGTTGGGGAACCGTTGACTGACCACACACCCGTTATCGATTACGTCACTTCGGTGCTCGGAGCCGTCCCACATGACACCTACGGGACAATCACGATCTTCCCGTTCGCGCAGGAGTCAGAAACGACAAACCAGCTTAAACGAGAAGTAGCCGAGGGCCTCGTCAAATCCATGGACAGTCAGGGCTTCATCGTCGACCCGGACA
>ERZ724505.1331-NODE-1331-length-13668-cov-6.511864_pt1 | contig 13668 bp, 17 predicted proteins | sample MGYA00376038_ERZ724505 | MGnify/ENA primary metagenome ERZ724505 (study PRJEB28724, sample SAMN07190884) | wastewater metagenome | isolation source: effluent of sewage treatment plant in Hong Hong | place: Hong Kong | collected 2016-03-17 ... | reverse complement strand
GACCCGCGAGCAGTACCTGCAGATGGTGATCGACAGTGCCGTGGCGTCCTGGCGCTCGCGGTTCGCCGACGAGATCGATGCCGTGCTCGCAGCCCCCGAAATGGTGGCGCTGCAGGCCGCGAAAAACGCTGTGCGCGCCAAAGCCGGCGCAGCCGATGCAGATTGAGAGGTCCATTATGGCCAAGAAGTTCCCTCCGTTCCTCGGCAAAGAAACACCGGCCGAGGAAAAGAAAGAGATGAAGGTCAAAGCCGTCTCGCCGGCGCTGTACAAGAAGGCGGAGAAGGCCGAAGGCGTTCATGGCAAAGGCAAGCCCTTTGCAAGCGGCGGTATGGTGCGCCGCGGCTACGGCAAGGCTCGGGGCTGCTGACCCGTGACAACGTCCGGCACCACGGCGTTTTCTCTCGACCTCACTGAGGTCGTTGAGACGGCCTACGAGCGCGCGGGCTCGGAGCTTCGCTCCGGGTACGATCTGCGCAAGGCCCGTCGTGCGCTGAACCTGATGTTCGTGGAGTGGGCCAACCGCGGCCTGAACATGTGGACCTTCGAGGAAGCTTCGGTGGACCTCGTCGAGGGCACGGCCAGCTACACGCTGCCCACCGACACGGTGGATGTGCTGAGCGCCGTGGTGCGCACCAACGCAGGGGTCGAGGCAACGCAGGCCGATCTGACGATCACCCGGATCAGCCTGCCGACCTACCTGAGCATGCCCAACAAGCTGCAGCAGGAGCGCCCGCTGAACTACCTCGTGGTTCGCAGCACCGCGGCGCCCTCGATCACGCTGTGGCCGGTGCCTGACCAGACGGACACCTATCAGTTCGTGTACTGGCGCCTGCGGCGCATCCAAGACGCCGGCGATGGTGTGGAGACGCCTGACGTCCCCTTCCGATTCCTGCCGGTGCTGATCGCCGGTCTGTCCTACTACCTCGCGCTGAGCGACCCGCAGCTGGTCGACCGCATGGGCATGCTCAAGGCCATCTACGACGAAGAGTGGGTGCGGGCCTCCGACGAAGACCGGGACAAGTCCTCTGTGCGGTTCGTCCCGCGCGTGCTGCGGTGAGCCATCATGCAGCCGTTTGCACAAGGTAAGCGCGCACTCGGCGTCTGCGACCGCTGTGGGTTTCAGTACAAGCTGCTTCAGCTTCGTGAACTGACCATCAAGAACACGCAGATCAACCAGCTCGTGTGCAACAGCTGCTGGGAGGAAAGCCACCCGCAGCTCATGCAGGGCACGTTCCCGATCTATGACCCCCAGGCGCTGCGCCGCCCACGTCCTGACGGCACGTACCGCGAGTCCGGCCTGACGGCCGCCGGCACGCAAGGTGAAGGCTCCAGGGTCACACAGTGGGGCTGGAACCCGGTCGGTGGTGGCAACGCGCTGACAGGCTCGTACAATGCGCTGGTCGCCGAGGGTGAAGTCGGCACCGTAACCGTGGTGGTCGTCTGACATGAACTACACCGAGCTGGTCGCAGCCATCGAGAGCACTGTCGAGAACACGTTCGAGACGGCGGACATGGACCGCTTCATCCGCAACGCGGAACAGCGCATCTTCAACAGCATCGACTTCCCTCTGGCGCGAAAGGTCTCCTCCACGGCGCTGACATCGGGAACGCGGTATCTGGACTGCCCGACGGACTTCCTGGCGGTGTACTCGTTCGCCATCATCGCCCCCACCGGCGCGTACACGTACCTGCTGCCCAAGGACGCCAACTTCATCCGCGAGGCGTACCCCAACCCGACTTCGACCGGTACGCCCAAGTACTACGCGATTTTCGGCGGGCAGGCGGCCGACGCGCAGGAACTGACGCTCGTGCTGGGCCCCACGCCAAACGCCTCGCTGACGACCGAACTGCACTACTTCTACTACCCTGAGTCGATCACGGTTGCCTCGGGTGGGCAGACGTGGTTGGGTGACACGCTCGACATGCTGCTGCTCTACGCCTCGCTGGTCGAGGCGTACACATTCATGAAGGGCGAAGCGGACATGATGGCGGTCTACGAAACCAAGTACAAAGAGTCGCTGATGCTGGCCAAGAAGCTGGGTGATGGCCTCGAGAAGTCCGATGCGTATCGCAATGGCACGCCGCGCGTGCCGGTGGGCTGATCATGGCCATCGCACAATGCCAGACGACAAGCTTCAAGGTGGGCCTGTTTTGCGGCACGTTCAACTTCAACACCGGCACGACTCAGGTCTACAAGATGGCGCTCTACAGTGCCTCGGCCGAGCTGGGTGCAGCGACGACCGCCTACACACCTACCGGTGAGATCACCGGCCCTGGTTACACCGCGGGCGGGGCCACGCTGACCATCAGTCAGGTGCCGACGTCGTCGGGTACGGTGGCGTACCTGAGCTTCGCGGATGTGACGTGGTCTGGAGCGCAGACCGCGCGCGGCGCGCTGATCTATCTGGCCAACGGCACGACGAACCCGTCGGTGGCGGTGCTGGACTTCGGTGCGGACAAGACCTCGACCACGACCTTCACCGTACCCTTCCCGTCGCCGTCGTCGACCACCGCAATCGTTCGAATCAAGTAGGAGCCTTCATGGCTACGACGTACACCGCACTGCTGGGCCTTGCCACACCGACCACCGGGGAGCTGGAGGGCACGTGGGGCACGGTGGTCAACACAGGCATCACGGAGCTGCTTGAGACGGCTGTCGCGGGCACCACGACGCTGAGCTCGGACGCTGACGTCACGCTGACGACCACCACTGGTGCAGCAAACCAAGCGCGTAGCGCCATCATCCTGTGGACAGCCTCGGGCACGGTCACGCGCAACATCACGGCGCCGGCGCAGAGCAAGGCCTACATCGTCATCAACGCCACGGGCAGCACGCAGTCCATCGTCATCCGCGGGGTGGGTCCGACGACAGGGGTGACGGTGGCGGCCGGCAACAAGGCCCTGGTTGCGTGGAACGGCTCGGACTTCGTGTCGCTGTCCTCGGCATCTGTTGCCGCGAGCGACATCACGGGCATCCTCGGGGTTGACCACGGCGGCACCGGCGCGGCGTCGTTCACTGCCAATCGAGTGTTGCTCGGCAACGGCACGTCGGCCTTCCAGACGGTGGCGCCCAGCACCAGCGGCAACGTGCTCACCTCCAACGGCACCACCTGGGTCAGCTCGACCCCCTCCACGGGCGGCACGGTCACCAATGTCGGCTTCTCCGGCGGCACGACCGGGCTGGGCGCTACGGGCAGCCCGATCAACACTACCGGGACCATCACGCTCAACGGCACTCTGGTGGTGGCCAACGGCGGCACCGGGCAGACCTCGCTGACGGCCAACAACGTCCTGCTGGGCAACGGCACGTCTGCGGTGCAGACGGTGGCCCCCGGCGCAAGTGGCAACATCCTGACGTCCAACGGCACCACTTGGGCTAGCGCAGCGCCTGGGTTCGGCGGCACGGTGACCAGCGTGGCGCTCTCGGGCGGCACAACCGGCTTGACGATGACCGGTAGCCCGGTCACGTCGGTTGGGACGATCACCATCGCAGGCACCCTGGCGCTGGCCAATGGGGGCACGGGGCAGACCACTGCCCAGGCTTCGATGAACGCGCTGGCCGCGGCCACGACGTCGGGCTACTACCTGCGAGGCAACGGCACCAATGTCGTGATGGCCGCGCTTGCGGCGGCCGACATCACCGGCACGATCACGGTCGCGCAGGGTGGCACGGGCGCGGCCACGTACACCGCAAACAACGTCTTGCTGGGCAACGGCACGTCTGCCTTCCAGGCGGTGGCGCCCGGCTCTTCCGGAAACGTCCTTACGTCGAACGGCACCACGTGGGAGAGCAGCTCCGCGTCGGTCTCTGGCATGGTGCTGCTGAACACTATCACGCTGAGTTCGGTCTCGTCGTTCAGCTTCTCGTCCACGTACGTCAACAGCACCTATGACGACTACGTCGTCGTGTTGTCCGGGGTGGAAATCAGCGGCAGCCCGACGGTCTACATGCAGTTCAGCTCGGACTCGTCATCTTCGTACATTGCCAACACGTACGCGGTGACGTCTTCGACAGCAACGCACTATGGCGGCTCCACAACGAGCGCGGTCTACTTGTTCGACTCGTCACTGTCATCTAACGGGGTCATCTCAGGCACGATCAACATCTTCGGAATTGGCGTTGTCGGGCTGGCGCGGCGCGGTACTGCGTATCTGACGACGACGGACCGCTTCTCGTTGTCCAGCTTCTCTTGGGCTGCAGGGGCTCCGATCACGTCCATCGATTTCTACTGCAACCTCATGACTTCCGGTAGCGTGCGTCTTTATGGGCTGAAAAAATAATGGCACGGTTCAAAAACGTCGACGGCGTGCGGCAACCCTTCACGCCCGAAGAAGAGACCAAGGCAGACGAGTTTGAGACCGTCGTGCGCGGCGGTCGCAAAGCGCGCTTCTGGGAAGCAATCAAAGCGGAACGTGCGCGCCGGCGTATCGAGGGCGGCATCTTCCTGGCCAGCGCCAACAAGTGGTTCCACTCCGACGATGACGCGCGCATCCAGTACCTGACGCTGGATGCCACCGGCGCGAGCCTGCCGGCCGGTTCCGTGTGGAAGACGATGGACGGGCCGCAGGTGACACTTACGCGCCCGGTACTCAACGAGTTGATCCTGGCCATGGCCACGCTCGATCAGGCGTTGTACGCCACGGCGAAAGCCGCGCGCGCAACGATGGAGGCGGACCCCGACGCTTGGGATATTCGCAGCATCGTGTGGCCGCCCACGTTCCCAGGCTAAGAACAAACATCAACGCTGTAAGGCGGCACGATGAACCCGATTGTTTTGCAGGATGATGGCAGCAACAGCATCACCACGACGACGCAGTTCGACCTCCGGACGGCCAAGGACTACTACGAGGTGGCCGAGTATCTGGCCAGCCGTTTCAAGAACTACTGGGGCAAGCAGAAGATCGAAGGCGTGGAGACGTCGGTCGATCAGGAGTTTGCGTGGCGCGGCGAGTGCGCGCGCATCAACAACGCCGAAGGGCTGATTCTGATCACCCGGCACACCAGCGGCAACAACCGGATCATTGCGGTGGCGCTGTCCAAGCCGGCGCACGAAGAAGGTCAGGCCACAGAGGTGGTGAACGGGGCATCGTTCGACACCGAACGCCTGGAGACCGTGATGCGCGACGCTGCGCGCGATTGGTGGGCCAAGAAAGGTGTCGAGTTGGGCAAAGAAAGCTTCGGTCCGGCGGACCCGACGGGGCATCGTCAGCGCCGGTGGGTGAAACTGTAATGTCGGGGGACGGCATACACGAGCTGAACGACCGTGTTCTGCACGTTGAGCGTGAGCTATCGTCGATGAAACTTGAGTCAGCTACCAACCGTGCGGAACTGTCTTCAAAAATAACGGCGCTTGGGGTCACTGTTGCGTCTGTACAGCAAACGGCGGAATCGACTAAAGCTGACACTTCAGAAATGGTTGCGCTGCTCAAGGGCATGGAGCTTCTCGGCGCACTGACCAAATGGGTCGGGCTGCCTGGGGGTGTTGGTGGTGTGATCTATGTGATCGGCGATTTGCGAAAGTGGTGGTGATATGACACTTGACGAACTGCGCGCCAAAGGCGCCGGCCGCATGAGAGAAATGGCACTGATCGCTGCGGCCACGCTGCTCGCCCTGGCGCTGATTTTCCCCCATCAAGTTGGCGTCGTGCTGACCAAGGTCAACCTACTGTCCCTGGCGGCCATCGGCGGCTACTGGATCGACCGCACCGCAGCCAAGCCCGAGCGTCGGCCGCACTTGCTGGTCGGCATGGACCGCAGCGTCGCTGAGATGCGCCGGGCACTGATTATTGCAGCCGCCATGCTGGCGATGGCGTTGGCATTATGATGCTCGACTTGTGGTTGTACTGGTGGCTGTCGATGTTCTATCGTTGCGTGCTTCGGTGAACCCTTCGCCACCCATGATTTCGGTGGCTATTGCGGACCGCATGGTTGCGCTCGCCCGGCGTGAGGCTGGATGGCGCAGCGCCGCGATCATCCTGGCGGCGGTGCTGCTGGTGATCCTGGCGGCCGGCGCGCTGTTGCTGTGGCCGGTGGGGGCGAGGGCGCAATCGATCCCGGCCGAGGCGCATCAGTACAAGCGAGATTTGATCCGGGCCGGGCGCAACGTGTGGGGTATGGACGCGCCAACGGCGACGATGGCTGGTCAGATCCATCAGGAAAGCCGCTGGCGGGCTGTTGCAGCGTCCCCGGTAGGTGCTGTCGGGATCGCTCAATTCATGCCCTCAAGCGCGCGCTGGATTCAGGGTGTCTATCCAGTCGAATTGGCGGGCGACGTGCTGTCGCCAGACTGGGGCATCCGAGCTCTGGTGCGGTACGACCGACACCTATGGGAGCGAACGAACGCGCTGGACGGATGCGAGCAGTGGGCATTTACCCTGGCGTCCTACAACGGCGGCGAAGGGTGGACCCGCAAGCGGCAAAGGCTGTCGCCGACCCCGCTGGCGTGCCTGTACGCAACTTGCGAGATAAACCCCGGCATCACGCCGGCCAACCAGCGCGAAAACGCTGCGTACCCGAAACGCATCCTGCTCACGCTCGAACCGCTCTACGTCGAGGCCGGCTTCGGCCCCGGTGCGTGCACAAGGTGACCCCATGCCCTACCTGATCGCTCTGCTGGTTACCGCTGTCGTGCTGGGTGGCGGCGCGTGGCGACTGCACTCCACCGCGTTCGACAAGGGGTATCACGACCGAGACTTGTCGTGCGTCGCCGAGAAAGCCGAGATTGAATCGCAGCGCATGGAAGCCGAACGGCAGGCGAACGCCCAGCGCGAAAAGGGCCGAGTCGTCGCCGATCGCGCAGCCGAAGAAGTCGCAGCCGTGCGTGCGCTCATGGCCGCCAACAGTGAAAGGCTCAACCGTGAACTCCGTGCCCGTGCGTCTGCTAGCCGTCAGTGCTTTTCTGGCTCTGTTGCAAGCCTGCTCAACAGTGCCACCCCGATCCGAGAGTCCGTCAGTCGTGATCCGGCCAGCGCCGCTGCCCCCGGAACTGCGCCGGCTGCCGCCGGATCTGCCACCAGTGCCGACGGACCTGGCACCAGCGAACTCGCCGCAGCCGGGGCGTTGAGGCTGGCGCGCGACTCATTCTCGGCGTGTAAAGTACAGTTGCGGGCAGTGCTTGTTGCGACAGACAATGTGCCCATCGAATAGACAGAGTCTTTAGCCCGGAGTGACGCCCGGGGGTTTCACACAATGCTCGAAAGGCAAATCATGGAACGCATCGTTCTTTCCCTTACCCACCACTTCGCTAACGGCGAATCGTCCACGACGACCAACGACACCGGCAGCCTGGACGCGACCACGGCGGCGGTGTTCGAGATCTACTGGTCCCGCAAGATTGCCGAAGCCATGCTGCGAATGGGCAGCGTCCAGGCCAAGCGGCGTGATCCCGAGTTCCAGGCGCGCATGGCCGAGGTTGTCGGCATCCTCGAAGGTAAAGACGCCGGCTGAGCCGGCGGCGTCTGATGCCGTGGGCACTCGACGTGCTGTGGTGGCTGCATGCACTGCTGTGGGCGTATTTCGCCGCCCTGGCGGGGCTTGCAGTCATTGCGCTGGCGTTCACGTTGCTAGTCGGAGCAACACGTGACAGTCGGACAATTGGCGGACTTGCTGGCAACGCTGGATCAGAATCTGCCGGTGACGATGACGATTCAGCATTGCCCCGTCGAGCTGGTCGCCGTCGTTGCTGACCACTGGTACGTCCCCGCCGAAGCCGGTGGGGTGCTGTACCTGGGGCCGCATGCGGTCCTGACGGCCCTCGATGCTGTCGCTCGCTGATCTCGGGGCGGTCGCGTCAGTTCCTGGGCGCAATGCCCCGCTGCGGGTGCGGTGCGTGACAGCGGCGCAGGCCGTGCGGATTCTGTCGACGCTGGCAGACACCGAGATTCGGTGCGCGCCTGATGTGCGGGCGAGGGCGTTGTCCGCAGTGATCGACTGGATTCTTGACGATCAACAGGAGCAGAGAGACGTTCGTGAGGGGATGGCGCGGATAATGCTGGATGCCGCACGCGTAGTCGGTAGCACAGGAAAATTTTAGAGGCCGCAAATGCCGCTGACCAAGATCAACTTCCGCCCCGGTTTGAATCGGGAAAACACCCGGTACACAACCGAAGGGGGTTGGTACGAGTGCGATAAGGTGCGTTTCCGTCAGGGGACGCCCGAGAAGATCGGCGGCTGGGCACGCATTTCCGCGAACACGTTCCTGGGGACGTGTCGCAGTTTGTGGAATTGGGTGACACTTGGGGCGCTCAACCTGATGGGTGTGGGCACCAACGTCAAGTTCTACATCGAGGCTGGCGGGGCCTACAACGACATCACGCCGATCCGCAGCACCACCACGCTCACCAACCCGTTCACCGCGACCAACGGTTCTTCGACGCTGCTGGTCACTCAGAACTCCCATGGCGCGGCCACAGGTGCCTACGTCACGTTCAGTGGTGCTGCGCTCACCGGCCTGGGTGGTACGGTCACTGCGGCGGTTCTGACTGCTGAGTACGCCGTCACGGTACTGACCTCCAACACTTACACCATCGCGCTGCCGGTGACGGCCAACGCGACGGACGCCGCAGGATCTCCTGGCGGTGGCACGGTCATCGCTCAGTTCCAGATCAATGCCGGTGAGGCAGCGGTGACGCCAGCCGTCGGTTGGGGCTCTGGTTGGTGGGGCGAGTCGCCGTGGGGCGGCAGCCCGGGCTCGGCCACCACCAGCACGGCGCTGCGCGTGTGGAATCAGGACAACTTCGGCGAGGATCTGGTCTTCGGGCCCAACGGCGGGGCCGTCTACTACTGGGACGCCACATCGACTGTTGCGGCAACGACAATGACGGTCACCATCGCTTCGCCCGGCGTGGCCACGTTCACCTTCGCACCGACCGAAGGTATGCCACTGTACTTCAACACCACCGGCGCGCTGCCTACAGGCCTTGTGGTCGGCACGGTGTATTACGCTACAAACGTCTCCGGACTGACGGCCAATCTGGCGCTCACCTACGGGGGCGCGGCGATCAACACGTCCGGGTCACAGTCTGGCGTACACAGCGTGTCTGCGCGCGGCTACAACATCTCGGTGCTGCCCGGCGCTACCGACGTGCCGACGATCCACAACCTGCTGCTCATCTCCGACGTCAGTCGCTTCGTGCTGGTCTTCGGCACCAATGACTACGGCAGCACGGACATCGATCCGTTGCTCATCCGCTGGTCCGATCAGGAGAGCGCGGCGATCTGGTCACCAGCCATCACGAATCAGGCGGGCAGCATCCGTCTGTCGCACGGCTCAGCCATCGTTGGCGCACTCCAGGCGCGTCAAGAGATTCTCGTGTGGACCGACGCGGCGCTCTATGGCCTGCAGTATCTGGGGCCGCCCTATGTGTGGGGCTCGCAGCTGCTGGGCGACAACATCTCGTGCATCAGCACCCGCGCACAAGCGCTTGCGTCCGGTGTGGCGTACTGGATGGGGACCGACAAATTCTACAAGTACGACGGACGTGTGCAGACGCTGCGCTGCGACTTGCGGCAGTACATCTACAACGACATCAACAAGACGCAGAGCGAGCAGATCTTTGCGGGCACCAACGAAGGTTTCAACGAGGTCTGGTGGTTCTACTGCTCGGCGAGCAGCAACACCATCGACAAGTACGTCGTCTACAACTACGTCGAGGACGTCTGGTACTACGGCAACATGGCGCGCACCACATGGCTCGACACGGCGCTGCGCGACTATCCGACGGCGGCCACCTACAGCAACAACCTCGTCGAGCATGAGAACGGGTTGGATGACAACGTAAACGGGCAGCCGTTGGCCATCGAGGCCTACATCCTGTCCTCTGAGTTCGACATCGGTGATGGGCACAACTTCGGGTTCGTGCACCGCATGCTGCCGGACATCACGTTCAACGGCTCGACGGCGTCCTCGCCCACAGCGACGATGTATCTCTACGCGCTGAAGAACTCAGGCTCGGGATACAACTCACCGGGCTCCGTTGGCGGCGAGAACAACGCGAACGTGGTGCGCACGGCGACAGTGCCCATAGAGGAGTTCACAGGGCAGGTGTACGTGCGCGTGCGGGGGCGGCAGATGGCCATGAAGATTCTGTCGAATCAGGTGGGCACCACGTGGCAGCTCGGTGCACCGCGACTGGACGTGCGGCCTGACGGCCGGCGAGCTTGACATGGCACAGCTGCGCCCACCGAAAAACCCGAGTCTTCCGACAGCAACGCCGAGCTATTCGAGGCAGATGCTGGACCAGACCACCAGCGCGCTTCGCAACTATTTCAATCAGCTTGACGCCATCCTGCAGCAGCTTGCACGCCGCCCATACGTCATCAGCGTGGATGCGCCGGGCGTGCCGACTGCGAATCAGATCGTCTTCCATCACATCTTCAACAAGCTGTCGCTGGGCGACCCGACAACCACGGTGACGTTCGAGGCTGACTTGTATGGGAGCTACTGGAAGGCAGACACGGCGGCTACAGCGCAGTCTGATTTCGTGTTGAAGAAGAACGGCACCACGGTGGGCACCTTCCGTTTCGCTGCTGCAGGCACTACCGCCACATTCATCAGCATTGCACAAACGCAGTGGGTTGACGGCGATGTCATGACATTGGTTGCTCCGGCAGTTGTGGACGTCACGCTGGCGGGGTTCTATGGATCACTGCTGGGGTACAGATAGTGGGCATCCTCTACATCGAGAACTTCTCGGCTTGGGCGGCGATCACATCATCCGTGTCCGAGGTTGACTTCTTGGTCAACACCGGAGGTGCACTAAGCCTTCCGTCGGGCAATCGTGCATCAACACAGTGTTTCAGGGGTTCGTATGCTACGGGCAACACTGCGTGGTACCACAAGAATCTACCCCGCTCACCAAGCACTATTTGGGTGACGTGGCGTTCTTCCTGCGATGGGGCGACGTCAAGCGCCACATGCAACTCGATCATTCAGCTGCAAGAGAACGGTGGGCCTTCACACGTAGTCTTCGGATACACGAACAACTACGAGTTGTGTGCGTATAACAACAATAAGACCGTCAGATACGGCACCGGTCCGGTCTTGACCCAAGGTTCATGGCACCAGTTTGTGGCTAAGGTCTTCATCAGCGACACGGTCGGGACCATTGAAGTACGCATGGACGGCATCGCCACGCCAATTCTGAATTTGACTGGGCTGGACACGAAGAACGGTGGCTCTGGCGTCATCTCTCGAATTACCATTGGAGAGACTTTCGGTGTAACACAAGGGCCTGCGGGCACAACCTTTCGCATCATGGACCTTGCCGTGTGGGACAACGACGGCAACTCGCCCTCTGACTGGGTCGGCGATGTTCGTGTCGACGACTACACGCCGTCTGGCGCAGGCAGCTCCACGCAGTGGACGCCGCTGTCAGGCACGAACTACTCCAACGTCGATGAGGCAGCGGCCGACTACGACACGACTTACGTGTACACCACGACCAACGGGTACATCGACTTGTACCCGACGGCGGACATCACGCACAACCCACCTAACATCTATTCGGTCAGCGCCAACGTGGTGGCTAAGAAGGTCGACGCAGGCACGGCGCAACTGAAGACCAAGCTAGTCAGCGGCGCGACCACCAGCACAGGTACGGCTGAGACGCTGACGATGGGCACGTATCTGCGGTACTACACGCACTACGGGGCCAACCCGGATACCGCCACAGCGTGGACGGTGGCCACGGTGAATGCGGTCGAAGTTGGGTTCGAGTCCGTTCTGTAGGTGAGCTGTGGCCAACACCATCAGATCCACGCAGGCTGAGGTACGACCTCTTTCTGACGGCGAGCCGACCGCGCGTGTTACGCAGACCGAGATCCGGATGGAGTCTGACGGGGTTCCTGGGGCGCGGGTGACGCAGGTTGAAATCCGACCCATGTACGACGCGATACCTGAACCCAGGGTCACCCAGGTGATGATCAGGGTGCTTTCCGACTACGGTTCCGCTGTTTCGACGCGCCGGCGCCCGACGATCACGATTCACACCTGAACCGGCGTGCCCGGTATCATGCACCCAGTCAAGAGGAAATTCCCATGAGCCTGCACGAAGCCGCCCAACACCTCGCCTCCCGCGGCCGCAACGGAGACTCGCTGCTGATTCACATGACCCCAAGCGAGGTCAGTGGGCTGGACGCGCTGGCGCGCGCCTACGGTCAGCCGCTGACGTTCAACCCGGACACCGGGCTCCCGGAAGCCAGCTTTCTGAGCAACCTTCTGCCCATGGTGCTCGGCGCCGGGTTGACCGTCGCCTCCGGCGGGGCGCTCAGCCCGCTCATGGCAGCCGGCATCACGGGCGCGGGGTACACGCTGGCCACCGGCAGCCTGCAGAAAGGCCTGATGGCAGGCTTGGGTGCCTACGGCGGAGGCAACATCGGCATGGGGATCGCCGATATGGGCGCCAGTTCGCTGGCCAACGAGGCCGCCGCGCCGCAGTTGGCTACTCTGAACAATGCCGCCAGTGCCATGACCGATCCCAACATGTACGCCGAAGGGCTGAGCGCCGCAGCCATGGGGCTGCCGGAACAGCTGACCAGCGCCCAGAACGCCTACTCCAGCGCGTACCTTGGGGCGCAGCCCTCGGCCATGGCGGCCATGCAGCGGGGTATGGGGCAGCTCGGACAGGCGGGGGGTTTGGGGCAGTTGGCCAATAACCTGGGGGGCAACTCCAAGGCGTTGCAGATGGCAGGCATGGCGGCTGCGCCGCTCTTCGCCGATCAGGCCGTGCCGCGCCCGGCCACGACCACCCAGGCCCCGCAGGGCATGGTGCGCCCGATGCAGTTCAACCGCCGGCAGATCCCTGGCGGCCAGCAGACGGGCGACGCCTTCACCGGCGAGCGCCGATTCTTCGAGGATGGGCTCAAGCAGTTCCCGGCATACAACCCGACCGAACGCGGCTATGCGGGTGGCGGTGCGGTGATGGACGTGCCGGGCTTTGCTGAAGGCGGCATTCAGATGCCCGACGGGTGGGCCCAGGCCGGTGGTCAGTACTACCGTGTCAACCCGGTGGCCGGCGGCCAGAACATCCTGACCGAGTCCCAGGCGGCCAACCTGTGGAACGCACCCAACCCGGGGCAGTACGCGCCGGCGCAGACGCCCGTGGCACCCCCGACGCCCGCCTTCGGCATGGACGACATGGGCAACATTGCTGCACAGCAACAGCTGCAGATGCAGCAGGCCATGAACCCGCTCGATGGCGGGTTCGACCGGTACGCGCAGGGCTATGACCCGGGCGCGATGGCCAATCAGCAGCTGATGGCGTCTGGCGCCGGGCTGCCGCAGCCGGCCGCCACAGCAACGCCCACACCGGCCCCAGCGCAAACCGGGCTGGCTTCCCTGGTGCAAGCGCCAACACCCGCTCCGGCGCCAGCCGCCGGCGGCGGCACGAGCGGTTTCCTGAGTGCGGACGCCGCGGCCTATTACGCGCGCTACCCGGACGTCAAAGCCGCCTGGGACGCGCAGGGGCAGTACACGCAGGGCCTGAACCCGACGCAGTTCGCCCAGCTCCACTACGAGACCTGGGGCGGCCCGAAAGAACAGCGCATCTGGGGTGTGCAGACGACCACGCCTGCTCCGACGCCTTCTCCTGCGCCCGTGCCCAGCGCGCCGGCGCCCGCACCGCCCGGCATCATCACGAAGCCCCAGCCCCCGGTGCCCGGCAGCGCC
>ERZ724505.1330-NODE-1330-length-13676-cov-4.726966_pt1 | contig 13676 bp, 12 predicted proteins | sample MGYA00376038_ERZ724505 | MGnify/ENA primary metagenome ERZ724505 (study PRJEB28724, sample SAMN07190884) | wastewater metagenome | isolation source: effluent of sewage treatment plant in Hong Hong | place: Hong Kong | collected 2016-03-17 ... | reverse complement strand
ATGCAGCCGGCCCTCCTGCTGGCCGACGAGCCGACGGGCAACCTGGACACCAAGAGCGCCGATGCCGTCTTCGAGCTGCTGCGCCAGGTCAACCGGGAGCACGGCACGGCGGTGCTCTTCGTGACGCACAACGCCGCGCTGGCGGCGCGCTGCGACCGCACCATCGAGGTGGTGGACGGCCGGGTGCGGTGAACGCCTGAACCGGCCGCTAGCCGCTGATGTAGTTGAACAGCGAGAGTCGCTGCACCATGGCGTAGGTCTTGAGCGCGGCGTCGTAGCCGGACTGCTGGTTCTGGAACTCGGAGATGGCCTGCACCATGTCCAGGTCCTCGGCGGCACTGCGCTCTTCGTTGTTGTACTGCTTGAGCGCCGCCATGCGGGACTCGGTGCCGTCCAGGGTGTTGAGCCGCTCGCCGGCCTGGGCGCGCAGGCTTTGCAGGTTGTTCATCGCGGCATCGATGTCACGCAGCCGGCCGACGTTGGCCTGGGCGATCTCGACACTGCTGCGCAGCGGCGTGTTCAGCTCCTTGATGGCGCCGTCGAGCACGTCGAACACGCGCAGGTCGTTGGTGGCCGGCGCGATGTTGAAGGTGTCGCCGTCAGTCGCGTTGCCCGAGATGCCCACCGCCATGCCGTCGAAGGCGATGGTGGTGTTGGGCAGGAAGGTGCCCGCGGCCACGCCCGCGCCAGTGTCGACATTGGTGACGCTGTAGGTCTGGGCGGGCGGCGTGCCGGCGATGTCGATGCGGTAGTTGTTGCCGGTCAGCTGGCTCGGGTCGGTAACGCGGCCGGAGTCGATCCAGCCCTTGGCGGGCAGGCCGGTGAGCGCATTGGCGGCGGCCGAGGTGACGAAGCTGCCATTGCCGCTGCGCGCCTCCTCCCATGCGGCGCGGCCGTCCACGGTGAGCTGGAAGTTGTCGAGGTTGCCGGTCTGGATGGTGCCGGGCGTGCCCACGTAGCGCACGCCGGTGGCTTCGTCCAGGAACGGGGGCGCACTGGCCCCCTGGCCCGAGAACAGATAGCCGCCCGAGCCATCGGGGCGGTTGGCGATGGAGAGCAACTGGTCGCGCAGGCCTTGCAGCTTGTTGGCCAGGCCCTTGCGCTCAGCATCAGAGTAGCTGGCGTTGCCGGCTGAGAGCATCAGCTCGCGGGCCTGCTGCATCAGTTCGTTGGCGTCGCCCAGCGCGGCCTCGGACAGGGTCATCGCATTGCGGCTGGCTTCCAGCGCGCGCTGGTTGGCCTCGATGCGCCCGATGGCGGCCAGCGCCCGCTCGGAGCGCGCGGCGCCGGTGGGGTCGTCGCTGGCCAGCTCGATGCGCTTGCCCGAGGCCAGCTGTTGCTGCTGCTGCTGCATGCGCTGCTGGCGGCCTTGCAAGGTGGCAACGCTGCGGTCAAAGAGGTTGGCGGTGGTGACTCTCATGGCGGCCTCTCAAGCTCTTGGTCCAGGGGCTCAGCGCGCGGCCACGCGCATCAGCTCGTCAAAGATGGTCTGTGCGGTTTGCATGACCTTGGCGGCGGCCTGGTAGGCCTGCTGGTACTGGATAAGGCGGGCGGCCTCTTCGTCGAGGTTGACGCCCGAGAGCGCCTCGGCGGCGGTGCGCGCGTCGTTTGCCGTGGTGGTGGAAACGCTGGACAGGTAGGTGGCACCCTGCACGCGGGCGCCGATCTCGCTCATGGAGCTGGCATAGGCGTCGGTGATGGTGGAGCCCACGGCGATGCTGCCGTCGGGCTTGACGCGCCGGCCCACGAAGGTTTCGGACTGGATGTCCAGGAAGGCCTTGGCATTGCCGTTGTTGGTGCCGGTGTAGATGGTGGGTTCGAGCGTGATGCGGTCGTTCTTGCGCGGCACGCCGTTGGTGCGCAGCTCGAAGCCGAGGTCGATACCCAGCGCCGGCTCGTTGCCAATGGGCTGGCCGGCCGACCAGGTGCCGTTCAGCACCGTGCCGTCGGCCAGGGTCAACGTGTACTGCACCTTGGTGGCGTCGGCCGGGTCGGGGTCGCCAAAGTCGAGCTGGATGGGCGACTGGGTGAGGTCGAGCTTGTCGTTGACGGCGTAGAGGCGGTCCACGCTGAGCGTGCCGGTGTTGTTGACCGAGCTCGAACCCGTCAGCGGCGAGGCGGCGGCGATGCCGCTGGGGAGGTCCAGCACGCGGCGGAAGTTGGCTGCCGCAGCGCCCACCGGTTCGATCACGAAGCTCTCGCCCGGCAGCGGGGCGGCCGGCGTGAAGCTGAGCTTGAAGCCGTCGATGCTGTCGCCGTCCACCACCGTGCGCGCGTAGCCGTCGGACTGGCGGGTGAGCGTGTAGGTGCCGGAGCTGTCGGCCGTGAGCTTGTAGCTACTGGCTTGCAGCAGCGAGGCATCGACGATGCTGGCGCTGATGCCGCTGACAAAACTGCCGCTGGGGTCGCGCTGGTTGGTGTCGGCCGGCATCACGCGTGGGCTTGCCACGTTGAAGATCGCGGCGCCCTTGCCGGGTGGGTTGGACAGGTCCAGCCCCAGGCCGTTCTGGGTGTTGATGCGTGTGCCGAACGAGGCCGCCAGCTGGCCCAGCATGTTGCGGGCGTCGGTCAGGTCCTCGTTCTGGAAGGCGAGCAGGGCGGTGACGGCACCGCCGGTCAGCACGCTGGCGTCGAGGTTGCGCAGCTTGGCGCCTTCGCGCAGATTGAGCGTGGCCTTGGCGGGGTCGTAGGCGTCGGCGCCGACTTCCAGCTGCTGCGCGGCATTGCCCAGCACCAGGCGCTGGCCACCGCCGATGAAGACGCCCACGGTGCCGTCGTCCGCCGGCAGCGTGGTGACGGCGATGTGGGAGCTGAGGTCGGAGATCAATCGCTCGCGCTGGTCGAGCAGGTCATTGGGCTCGTGGCCCGTGCCCTTGGTCTTGGCGATCAGGCCGTTGATTTGAGCGATCTGGTCAGCCAGTTGGTTGATGACCACGACGCGGGCTTTGAGGTCGCCCACCACGCCGGCCTGCATCTGGTCCAGTTGCGCACCGGCGCTGGTGAAGCGTGCCGACAGCTCGGCCGCACGGCCCAGGGCCACCTGGCGGGCTGAGGGGTCGTTGGGTCGGCTGGTCACGTCGACCATGGAGTTGAGGAACTGGCTGGCCGAGTAGCCGATGCCATCGGTGCCTGGGCGGAAGACCTTTTCCAGCCGCTGCAGCTGCTCCATGCGCGTGGAGTCCTGCGAGGCAATGGCGGCGGTGTTGGCAGCCTCGTTGGTGAGGAAGTCGTTGTGCGCACGAACGACGGTGGTCACGTCCACGCCGCGCCCGAAGAAGCCGGCCCCCGTGAATTGGCCAGGCGAGGTCGTCAACACGGCCGACTGGCGCGAGTAGCCCGGCGTGTTGGCGTTGGCGATGTTCTGCGAAATGGTCTGCAGTGCCGCCGTGTTGGCGAGCATGGCGCGGGCGCCGATGGAGAGTAGGCCGGCCATATCTAGACCCTCCGGAGGAGTTCGAGCGTTGTCGGGTTGGTTGCGCCCGCCTGCGGGGCGCATCCTTCAGCGACCACGGTGGAACCGGCTTTGCCGGGCCACTCGTGGTGCCCCCTGGGGGGAGGCGCGAAGCGCTTCGGGGGGGTCATGTGAATGTGCGTTGCACGCGCTGGGTGGTTGAGATCGCGCGGGCGATCTTGTCGGCATAGGCCGGGTCGGTGGCGTAGCCGGCGTCCTGCAAGCCGCGAGCAAAGCCGGTGGCGTTGCCGGTGCGGGCCTGGGCCACCACCTGCGCGTAGCGGTCGTTGCTGCTGACGAGGCGCGCGTAGTCCTGGAAGGCTTCGTCGTAGCTGCCGTAGGCGCGGAACTTGGCGGTCACGCGCTGGGCGCGGCCGTCGATGACCTCGGTGGTCTGCACCTCGACGGTCTTGCCCTTCCAGGCGGGGGTGGCCTTGATGCCGAAGAGGTTGTGGCTCTTGGTGCCGTCGGCGGCGGTGATTTCGCGCTTGCCCCAGCCGGATTCATGCGCAGCCTGCGCCACCATGAAGCTGGCCGGGATGCCCGTGGCCTTGCTGGCGGCTTTGGCGGCAGCGTCGTGCTGCTGGATGAAGCCCTGCACGTGCTGCGGGATGCCCTTGTTGGCCAGATGCGGCAGCGCCTGGGCGAGCGTGGTCTTGCTGGCCTCGGCAATGCGTTCGGGCGTCAGGTCCTTGATGCCGAGCTGGCGCGCGAGCTGCTTCTCGATGCTGCTGGAGAGCCCGCCCGGCAGGCCGGCCATCTTGCTGGCGAACTGGGTGTCCAGCATCTCGGTGCCGAGCTGGGTGCCGGAGTTCTCCAGCATGCCGGAACTCAGCGTGGCGGCGCGCATGCTCTTCATCACCTCCTGCATGAAGAGGGACTCGAACTGCTTGGACGCCTCCTTGATGCTGCCCTTGGGGTCGCGCGAGGCGGCGGCGCGCAGCTGCTCGATGGAGAGGTTGCCGCCGGAGAGGGATTGAACGTTGGCCATCAGATCACTTCCAACTCTGCGTTGAGGGCACCGGCGCTCTTCAGGGCCTGCAGGATGGCCAACAAGTCCTGGGGCGTGGCGCCGAGGCTGTTCAGGGCCTTGACGACATCCGCCAGGCGCGTGCCGGCCGGCATCTGAATCAACGAGCCGGGTTCTTGCCGGATGCTGATGTCGGTCTTCTCAGCCACCGTCGTCTGCCCGCTGGAGAGCGGGCCCGGCTGGCTGATGATGGGCGTGGAGCTGATGGTCACCGACAGCGAGCCGTGCGCCACCGCGCAAGGCGCCAGCGTGACGGACTGGTTCATCACCACAGACCCCGTGCGCGCGTTGACGACCACCCGTGCCGCTGCAGGCGCGGTGTCGATGGGCAGGTTCTCCAGGTCGGCCAGGAAGGACACCCGGTCGTTGGCATCCTGCGGCGCCTTCACGCGCACGACTCGGCCGTCCAGTGCCTGTGCGATGCCATTGCCCTTGGCCTTGTTGATCGCCTGCGCCACGGCGCGCGCGGTGGCGAAGTCGTTGCTGCTGAGGTCGAACTGGATGAAGTCGCCCTGCGCCAGCGGCGTGGGCACCGAGCGCTCGACCAGCGCGCCCGCCGGCACACGGCCCGCGCTCAGGTGGTTGATCTGCACCTTGGAGCCCCCGGCCGAGGCGCCCGCGCCGCCGACGATCAAGTTGCCCTGGGCGATGGCGTAGACCTGGCCATCCGCACCGCGCAGCGGGGTCGCAATCAAGGTGCCGCCGCGCAGGCTCTTGGAGTTGCCGATGGACGAGACGTTCACGTCCAGCTGCTGGCCCGGCTGGGCAAAGGCAGGCAGCTGCGCCGTCACCATCACCGCCGCGATATTGCGCGGCTGCATGGTCACGCCCGGCGGCAGGATCACGCCAAACTGCTGCAGCATGGCTTGCAGGCTCTGGCCGGTGAAGGGCGCTTGCGTCGTCTGGTCGCCCGTGCCGTCGAGCCCCACCACGAGGCCATAGCCCGTCAACGGGTTGGAGCGCACGCCCGCCACGGCGGCGACCTCTTTGATGCGCGCGGCCAAGGCCGGGCCTGCTGAAGTGCCAAGCAGCAGGAGCAGGGCCAGGAAGGTGACGAGACGGTTTTTCACTCGGCCGATTCTTCCGGGGCTGGAATTCGATAACGGGGGGAAAAGCCGGGTTCTTGCCGCTTTACTTCGGCCAGCGGCTGCCGAGCTTGAGCCCGCAAGCCGGGGGCGGCGACGAGCGGCTGCACCCGCCGCCCCGGGCGGCACACCCGCAACTGGGCGGGCAAAAAGCGCTTGACGTGTATTGTGTATGTAATACAGTAATACACATGCCGCCCAGCAACCCCAACAGCCTCGACCCCTTCGAGCTCAACCCCCAGGCCGCCACGCCGCTCTACCGCCAGATCGTGGAGCAGGTGCAGCGCTTGGTGGCGGGTGGTGTGCTGGCACCGGGGGCCGAGCTGCCCAGCGTGCGCGCCGTGGCCGAGCGGCATGCCATCAACCCGATGACGGTCAGCAAGGCCTACAGCCAGCTCGAAACCGAAGGCGTGCTGGAGCGCCGCCGGGGCCTGGGCATGGTGGTGGCGGCTGGCCAGGGCCTGAGTGCCGAGAGCAACGACCGCCTTGCCTTGTTGGCGCCGGCCCTGGAGAGCCTGGCCCAGCAGGCCCGCCAACTCGGCATCCCAGCCGCCGCCGTGCTGGCCGCACTTGAACAACAACTCGATCAGGAGGATCCGCAATGACGGACGCAGCAGTGACCCACCCCGCCATCTGGGCCCAAGGCCTCGGCGTGTTCCGCTACGACAAGTGGACCCTGGCCAAGGGGCATGTGCTGCAGGGCATTGACCTCGCCATCCCCGAAGGCGCCGTGGTCGGCCTCGTCGGCCGCAATGGCGCGGGCAAGAGCACGCTCATCCGCGCGCTGCTCGGCCTGCAGACCGTGGACGAAGGCCAGAGCCGTCTGCTCGGCAGCCCCAGCCTGCACCTGCCCGATGCCGTCAAGGAGCGCCTCGGCTACGCCGCGCAAACGCCCGACCTCTTTGCCGGGCTCTGTGGCGACGAGCACTTCGACGAAATGGCTGCGGTCTACCAGGGCTTCGACCGCCAGCTCGCCACGCTGCTTGCCATGCGCCTCGACGTGCCCCTCGGCCGCAACGCCGACCAGCTCTCGCTCGGCGACCAGCAAAAGCTCGCCGTCGTGCTCGCCCTCGCACACGACCCCGACCTCGTCATCCTCGATGAGCCCGTCGCCAGCCTCGACCCCATCAGCCGCCGCGATTTCATGCGCGTGCTGTTCTCCATGCGCAAGCGCGAGACGCCGCGCACCGTGCTCATCTCCTCGCACCTGCTCTCTGACTTGGAACGCGTCGTCAGCCACGTGCTCTTTCTTCGCGAGGGCCGCGTGCAGCTCTTCGAGGCCTGGGATGACTGCGCCGAGCATCTGCGCGTCCAGGCCTGGCCCGAGCGGCCGGTGTCGCTTCCTTCGGGTGCGCTGCATTGGTCCGCCAGTGGCGGTGGACGACTGCTGGTGGACACGCGCCGCTGTGAGGCTGCAGCCGGGGCACAGGCGCTGGGGATGGAGGACTTGATGGAAGTGCTCAACACATGAGAGACGCCATCCAACCTGTTCGCTGGGCCGACATCGGTCTCGTTGGACCCGCACTTATTTCCTTGTACTTGGCTGTTTGGGCGCTGGTCGGGCCCATGAGTGGCCAGGCGCTCGCCGTCCTGATTTCGATACAGAGCGTGTTGCTAGCCACCGCAGCGGCGATGGTGGCTGCCTCGGCCGCGAGGCAGGCGCAAGTCTGGCAGGCCCGGCAAACGCCATCCACGTCGCAGCGCCAAGTGTTTGCCCGTTGGCGGCGCGCGGCAGTTTGGATGCACGCGTTGGGTCTGTTCGGGTCGGTCGCGTTGGCGATTCGTTTGATGGCCGAGCGTCAAGTCGCAGCCGCGCTGTGGTCCGTGAGTCTGCCGGTGATTGGCGTCGCGCTGGGAAGCTTTGGCGGCTGGGCATGGCATGGCTTCGCTCCAAAACGCTGGCTCGCGGTTTGGCCGTGCGTTCCAGTGACTGTCGTCGCGGTCTACGTGGCGTGGCCGTGGTTGGCGCAGCAAGTGATGCTGGCCTTTGTCTGCGCTGGCTTCGCGGCTGGTGCAAGCCTCACCACCTGGCGGCAGGCTGGTGCGTTACGACAGACCTGGCAGCGGTCGAGCTCCGATGCTCAGGCCCGTCAGATGCGCCGAACCATCAAACTTCCGGCGCGGCGCTGGGCCGTCCTGGCGTTCGACGGGCACGAGCAGGTGAAGGCGCAAAGCCATGCGAGCCTTTACTCGACCATCGCCAACGTTTTGATCCTGACGCTGCTCTTCGGACGAATGGGTGCGCCACTCTTCCAACCCGGCGCCACCCTGGACATAGCCCAGGCCTGGGGGCTCGCCGCCTTCGTGGCCTGGACAGGCATCGTCCTAGGCAATCACCTGGTGTTCCGCGCCCTGCATTGGCGGTTGCGGCTGGCGCCAGGCACATCCAGCCCGGCCCGGAGAGTCCTGATTTTGCTCGGCGGCTCAGCCAGCCTCTGGCTGGGGCTCGTTGGCGCAGCTTGGGCTGGGCTCTGGGTGGCAGGAGACGAGTCACAACGCTGGGCCATGCGTGCGGCTGCCGGACCCCTGATGCTCGACCTCCTGCTGGTCCTAACACTGGTGATTTGGGCTCGCGGCGGGTGCAATCGCGGCCTGCGGGTGGTGCTGCCCGTCTTGACGCTGTCTTTCTTTGTGGGCGTGGGCGGCACGCTTTGCAGTGTTTTGGGCAAACCCTGGGTCCGAGGGCCGCTATGGATATGTCTTGAGTTGCTCTTGCTCGTACTGATGCTGCATAGCGGGCTGCGGCGCTGGCAGGGCAAACCCATGCACGCGCTGGAAACGCCTGCGCGGCGCGATGCCCGATTGGCCGGAGAGCCTGCGCGATGAGAGACGACCGCCAGCCCTTCCGCCTCGCCGACCTCAGCCTCGCGGCGCCCTTGCTTCCGTCCCTGTTCATGGCGGTCTATGGCGTGATGAGTCAGCCGAGTCAGCGGGTGCTGCCGGTGCTGCTTGGCATCCATGCCGTCTGCATGGCCTGGGCGGCGGCGACCGCTTCCGGGCGGGCTGCCAGCCGGGTGGGATTTTGGGTGCAGCGGCAGGCGCCGTTGGCGGCGCTTGTGCGCGAGCGCCGGCAGTGGTGGCACATGCTGCTGTGGGCCGTGGGCTGTGGCCTGCTCGGGCCGGTCGTGCTGGCCGCACGCCTGGGGAGCGCACAGCAGTGGTCGCCCGCGCTATGGGTGGCGTCAGTCACCTTGCTCGGCGGCGCGCTCGGGGCCTTGGCGGGCTTCGCCTGGTTTGGCATGGCGGCCCGCCGCGCCCTGTGGGCCTGGCCAGCGCTGCTGGTGAGCGGATTGCTACTCCCGATGGTCTGGCCCCGGCTGCTGGAGGCGTCGTGGCTTTCGGGTCTGTTGGCGGCGCTCGTTCTGTGTGCTTCGGTTGGGGCCGGCCGAATGGCCCTGCGGGCGGCACAGCAGACGGTGCCGCTGTGGGCGGGCATGCGCCAGAAGCCCGGCGTGCTGCCCGACCCTGCGGTGCGCACCACGCCCAAGAGACGCTTGGATGCGCTGGCCTTTGACTCAGGGCCTGAAGGCCACGAGCGAAGCGGGTTGCAAGGAACTGTTAACCGAGGCTTGACGTTCGCGCTCGTGATGCCGGGCATGCTCTTCTTCAGCGAGCCGGAGCTGAACGGGTGGTGGCTGCTGGGCCTGTTCGTTTGGCAGTTGCTTTTGTTCGCCTTCTGCGGCTTTGGCCTGGTGGCGGTCGATGAACACCGGCGCCTGCGCCTGGCGCCGCAAGGGCTCACGCAGTCGTCGCGCGTCGCGGTACTGCTGGTGGGTTCGGCGTACCTCTGGCTGCTGAATGCTGGTGTCTTGACGCTGATGACGGCGATGATGCTGAACGTCTGGGATCGCCTGGAACTGCTGGTGCCGCTCGCCACCGACGTGCTCCTCGCGGTGGCGTGCGCCGCGTGGCTGCGCAGCATCGTCAACCGCAGTTCTGCCGTGGCAGGGGGTGCACTTGGGTATGCCCTGGCGCATGTGGCCTTCGCCGGGGCCTGGGCGGCGCTGGGGCAACCGCTGGAGCGTGGGCCCACGCTCGCGGTGTGGCAAACGGCGCTGGCGCTCCTAGTCTTCGCGGCTGCGCGTCGCCGCTGGATGCAGCGCAGCCTGTATGGCCGCAGCTTCAGGCCGTTTGCCTGATGGCTGGCCATGCCGGCTTGCCCGGCCATCGATGGAGTGCGAAACTTAGCCAGAACTAGCTAATCGCTTTTTGGGGCCGTCATGACCAGCGTCAACATGCTCGAAGCCAAGTCCACCTTGTCCCAACTCGTCGCGTCGATCGAGGGCGGGGTGGAGCGTGAGATCGTGATCGCGCGCAACGGGCGTCCGGCGGCCAAGCTCGTGCCTGTGGATGCGGCGCCTGCGGGGCCGCGCATCGGCGTCGCCAAGGGGCGCATTGCCGTGCCGGACGACATCGACGGCAGCAACGAGGCGGTGGCGCAACTCTTTGGCGTCGGTTCGAAATGAACCTGCTGCTCGACACGCACATCGCCCTCTGGGCGATTGCCGACAGCCCGCGTCTGCCCAAGCGTGCGCGCGAGCTGATTGAGGCACCTGGCAACCCGGTTTGGGTCAGCGTCGCCTCGGTCTGGGAAATCGCCATCAAGCACGCGCTGGCGAAGGGTGACATGCCGGTATCCGGCAGCGACGCGCAGAGCTACTTTCTGGCCTCTGGCTATCGGCTGCTGGCCATCGAGGCCGCGCATGCCGTGGCGGTGGAGACCTTGCCGCCGCACCATGCCGACCCGTTTGACCGCCTGATCGTGGCGCAGGCCTTGACCGAGCCGCTGCGCCTGCTGACGCATGACGCCAAGTTGGCGCCCTACAGCGACACGGTCATCTTGGTCTAGGGCGACTCGGCCCTCAGACCTCAGCCTTCCAACGGCTTCAGGTTGCGCAGCGCGCGCTGCTGGATGCGGCGCAGCCTGTACGGCCGCAGCTTCAGGCCCTTCGCCTGAGGCCTAATGCCTCAGTCGCGGCCCTTGCCGTGGCCATGCCCCTTGCCATTGCCGTGGCCTTTGCCGTTGCCCTTGCCGTTTCCCCGGTCATCGTCGTCATCACGCCAGCGGCCACGGTCGCTGTCGTAACGGTCTCGGTAGACGGGCACGTACTCGCGCTCGTACCAGTCGTCGCGGACGAAATAGACCGGGCGACCACAGGCGTTGTAGGCGTGGCAGTGCTTCTTCCATTCCTTCTGGTGGCCAGGCGGCACACGCAGGTAGATGGGGGCCATGCGCACAGTCGTGCGTTCGATGATCATTGGCTGGGCGTACACGACGGGCGGGCGCATGTTGCCGATGTCGATCTGGCCGTAGAAGCCGGGCTGGCCGACGCGGATGGAGACGCCGACGTCAACGTCGGCCGCCTGGGCCGACAGGGCCCCCAAAGAGAGAGCCGCGAGGGCGGCGAGGGTGGCGATGCGAGTCATGGCTTTCATGCGTGGCTCCTGAAGTCGAAAGGCCGGGCCGCCAGGGCCCTGTGCCTGATTGAACGCCCGCCCCAACGGCTGGGCCGACGTGGCGGCCCGCCAAGGTGTCACAAGTTGTCGCGCCGCTGGGTGCATCCTCAGCCTTCGAGCTGCCCCAGGTCCCGCACCGCCCCCTTGTCGGCCGAAGTGGCCAGCAGGGCATAGGCCTTCAAAGCGGCGGACACCTTGCGCGGCCGGGCTGCGGCGGGCTTCCAGCCCTTGGCATCTTGCTCAGCGCGGCGGCGGGCCAGCTCTTCATCGCTCAACAGCACGTTGATCGTGCGGTTGGGGATGTCGATGCGGATACGGTCGCCGTTGCGCACCAAGCCAATCGCGCCGCCAGCCGCCGCCTCGGGCGAGCAGTGGCCGATGGACAGGCCCGAGGTGCCGCCCGAGAAGCGGCCGTCGGTCAGCAGGGCGCAGGCTTTGCCCAGGCCCTTGGACTTGATGTAGCTCGTGGGGTAGAGCATCTCCTGCATGCCGGGGCCGCCCTTGGGGCCTTCGTAGCGGACGACGACCACGTCACCGGCCACGACCTTGTCGGCCAGGATGTTGGCGACGGCTTCGTCCTGGCTTTCGACCACGTGGGCCGGGCCTTCGAAGACGAGCAGGCTGTCGTCCACCCCGGCGGTCTTGACCACGCAGCCGTCGAGCGCGATGTTGCCGCGCAGCACCGCGAGGCCGCCTTCCTGGCTGAAGGCGTGATCCACCGAGCGGATGCAGCCCTCGGCGCGGTCGAGGTCGAGGCTGGGCCAGCGGGTGTTTTGGCTGAAGGCCACCTGCGTGGGGATGCCGGCCGGGCCGGCCAGGTAGAAGTGCTTGACGGCTTCGTCGTCGCTGACGGCAATGTCCCACTTGGCGAGCGCGTCGCCGAGGGTCTTGCTGTGCACGGTGGGGGCGTCCAGGTGCAGCTTGCCGCCACGGGCCAGCTCACCCAGGATGGCCATGATGCCGCCGGCGCGGTGCACGTCCTCGATGTGGTACTTGTTGGTGTTGGGCGCGACCTTGCAGAGCTGCGGCACCGCGCGCGAGAGGCGGTCGATGTCGGTCATGTCGAAATCGATGCCGGCTTCCTGAGCGGCGGCCAGGATGTGCAGGATGGTGTTGGTGGAGCCACCCATGGCGATGTCCAGCGTCATCGCGTTCTCGAAGGCCTTCTTGCCGATGGCGCGCGGCAGCACGCTCTCGTCATTGCCCTCGTAGTAGCGCTTGCACAGCTCGACGACGGTGCGGCCAGCTTGCTTGAAGAGCTGCTCGCGGTCGGCATGCGTGGCCACCACGGTGCCGTTACCGGGCAGGGACAGGCCCAGCGCCTCGGTCAGGCAGTTCATCGAGTTGGCAGTGAACATGCCCGAGCAGCTGCCGCAGGTGGGGCAGGCGCTGCGCTCGACTTCGGCCACGTCGGCGTCGCTGACCTTGCTGTCGGCGGCCATGACCATGGCGTCGATCAGGTCCAGCTTCTTGATCTGCACGGTGGCGGTGCCGGGCACGGCGAGGCGCACCTTGCCGGCCTCCATCGGGCCGCCGGAGACAAAGACCACGGGGATGTTGAGCCGCATCGCGGCCATCAGCATCCCGGGGGTGATCTTGTCGCAGTTGGAGATGCACACCAGCGCGTCGGCGCAGTGGGCGTTGACCATGTACTCGACGCTGTCGGCAATGATGTCGCGGCTGGGCAGCGAATAAAGCATGCCGTCGTGGCCCATGGCGATGCCGTCGTCCACCGCGATGGTGTTGAACTCCTTGGCGACGCCGCCCACGGCCTCGATTTCACGGGCCACCAGCTGGCCCAGGTCCTTCAGGTGCACGTGGCCGGGCACGAACTGGGTGAAGCTGTTGGCGATGGCGATGATGGGCTTGCTGAAGTCATCGTCCTTCATGCCCGTGGCGCGCCAGAGCGAACGGGCACCCGCCATGTTGCGGCCGGCGGTGGAGGTTTTGGAACGGTAGGTGGGCATGGCGACGTGTCGAGAGCGAGTTCGGCAAAGACCGCTATTGTCTCCGCGCCTGCCCGGCGGTAGCGGCAAGGCCCCACTCTCCTATCATCCGGCTCCACGAGGAGCGGCTGAAAGGCTGCCGGACGGAAGAGGGCAATCATGAAGGTCTTGCTGGTCGATGCATTCCCGATGGTGCGGGCGGCATTGACCTCTCTGGTCGAGTCGCGTTTTGGCGGGGCACAGGTCACGGGCGTGGGCTCGGTGGCCGATGCCCGCACGGCGCTGGCGGCCAGCCTGCCCGAATTGGTGCTGCTGGACCTGCACATCGACGGCGGGCCCGCCTTCCTGCGTGACCTGCACCGCGAGCATTTGCTGCTCAAGGTGGTGGTGATCTCGGGCAGCGACGACGCCGCTGCCGCCCGTGCTGCGCTGGCCGCCGGGGCGGTGGGCTATGTGCCCGAGCGCAGCGACCTGGAGACCCTGGTCTCAGCCCTCCATCTGGTGATGGCGGGTGGCATCTTCGTGCCGCCGCTCAAGGACGACGGCAAGGCCAGTCCGGTCGTGGCCACTGCGCCTCGCAAGCCCGAGGTGCTGATGCCAGGGCTCGCGCTCACGCCGCGCCAGCGTCAGGTGCTGCCGCTGCTGGCCGCCGGTCAGCAGAACAAGGAGATCGCGCGCGAACTGCACCTGAGCGTGGACACCGTCAA
>ERZ724505.1329-NODE-1329-length-13676-cov-5.286249_pt1 | contig 13676 bp, 9 predicted proteins | sample MGYA00376038_ERZ724505 | MGnify/ENA primary metagenome ERZ724505 (study PRJEB28724, sample SAMN07190884) | wastewater metagenome | isolation source: effluent of sewage treatment plant in Hong Hong | place: Hong Kong | collected 2016-03-17 ... | reverse complement strand
GAATTTTGAGGGCTGGAGCTGTAGCTCGTTTGAAACTTACCACTCTTCGGGTTTACCGAGACGGGATTTTTTTGTGCTGGAATTACTTGTACTTCCGGCTTTTTTAGTGAGCCGTCAGGATTAAATTGTTTAGGGTCCAAGAGGTTCACTGCTGGTGTGCCTTTTGGTTCTGGGAGTTGTAATGGCGCATTCGGATCCGGGAGGACTTTGAGTGTGCCGTCTGGGTTGTACTTACTTGCTGGGAGGATGCGCATTGGGTTCTTTTTAATGGTTCCATCTGGGTTGAACTGTGTCGGGTCTGGCATTCTTTGCGCTGGCGCATTTAGTTTTGGCGCATTCATCACTTCTTCACGTTTGAGGCCTTGTTTTTCTACCCAGTCGAGTATCTTTTGATACGATGCCGGGTTGGTTTTTTCAAGGTCGCGCAAAATCAAACGCTTTGAGGCTGGCGAGATTGATTGGTGGATGAGAAGGTCTGCTACAGAGTCTCCAGCGAGCGCACCGAGTACCTTTCCAGCGACAGAGTCGCCGAGTGTGCTACCGATGAGACGTGATGCCACTTTGGTCGTCCATGATCCTTTGATGGTCTTGCCGTCCAAATCTGCGAGGAATTTTGCAGCTGCAAAACGGTCCCCGATGTCTCGATTAAATTGTGCAATGTCTGGGACACCTGCTGCCTCTGCGACAGACTCGATTTTCTTTTGAGCTGATTTTGCGATGAGATAGTCAGCGTCTCGCTTGAGAATATCTGCCTGTGGCGCGAATGGATTGTTTTTACTGAAATTCACTTTTTGCCATCGTGCAGACTTGATGTCGTCGACGACAGTGATTGGGATTTCTTCACCATAGCTTTGGCGTAGTTTCGCGTACTCTGTACGGATTTCTCGCTCGAGGTCATCTGCAATACCGGAGTCGATATTTTGCTTTGTGCGCGCACGCGCAACAGCCTCTTGCTCGAGTTCTGAGAGTTGGATTTTTGGTGTGATGTATTCAATTTCCTTGAGTGCCTCTTTACCTTTTTGATTGAGTTTGATTGTATCCTCTTTGAACTTGTTGGCCTGCTCGATTGTGTCGAGTTGGTTACCTTTGTTTTTGAGGACAATACCATTATCGGCTAGGATTTCATGCGGTGCGAATCCCTCTGTGCCGGCGTTGTTTTTCATTTCGGTTGCCACTTCCATCGCATTAAGTTTTCGTTTTCCTGCCTGTGAAGTTCCATAGTTTCGAGTGTATGTTTCTTCGATGGCTTTTTTTGCTGCCATGATGTCATTCTGACTAGGTTTAAGTATTGCTTTCGCAGTACGAGCGCCCTTTGACACAACAGCACCTAATCCACTAATGGCAATACCACCACCAGTACCAATGAGTGTGCTCATTATCGTGTTGACAATTGTATCTTTGAGTGAGTCTTCGTTTCCACCTGATGATCCGACTCCATAGAGGAATCCTGATGTCGCGCCAGTTTTTGCACCTTGTTTGACTGCTTGTTTCACGAGTCCCTTGAATCCAGCTTTTGCTACAGGCGCTACACCCTCTCCCCCAACGACGTTTGAGGCGATTTCTGTTCCAACGGCTACTGGTACGAGAATACCTTTAGCGAATCTCTTTGCATTTTCTGCCCCAGTTGTTCCTGCCTCTGGTTGCACTTCTGGAGACAAAGGTCCCGGGAGAGGTTTAACTTCTCCGAGATAGTTCCCTGACAATCCTTTTGCTTGTGGCAAAACGCCCTTAATCGCTGTCTGAACGACTCGAGCCGGTGCTTTGACCACATCACGCACAAGACCCCCAAAAAATGAGGGTTTTGCCTTTGCTGGGTTCACTGATACGGGTTGTCCGGCAGCTATACGAGACTGTCGAATATCCTGTATCGGTTGGAATGTCCCGGCGTCTTCATCCGAGATGAAGTCTGGGGTATCCTGAACTGTGGTACCTTGCAGTTTGTTGAATTCTTCGTCTGAGATAAAATCTTTCATAATATTATTTTACTTTTTGCCAGCCTCCCTCTACTTTGCGGTATAGCTGTCCATTAATGGTTTTTGTATCGCCAGGATTAGGAGCACTGGTGTTGTATGGTTGGGTGTATGTATTGAAAGACGTGTTTGCCCCGAATGGATCCGCGTATGATTGAATAATTCCGATACGTTTGTTTGTCATGATACGATCGAGACTCTCAAGTTTTGTGAGAAGTGTTTCAGGTGTATCTTTAATACTTCCGAAGAGTGATTGATATTCCTGCTCTTCTTGTGTTCCCCATGCCGCACCAGTGACGGAATTTCGGTATGGTTGAACGGCTGCCACAATGAGTTGTTTGAGTTGTGTGAGTTCAGGTGATACTTGGTTTCCAGTAAGATTGAAGAGGTAATCTTTTCCTGATGTAATGACACCAGTTTGTGTACCGTTCTTGAGAAGTGAGATTGCACCTCGAAGGTTATTTTGTCCGATTTGTGTATTGGTCAAGTCTGCTCGTGAGTCCCCTGTGATATTCAATACTTTTGCAACAGCAGAGATTTTGTCCTGATCATTTCGTGCACGTCCAATTGATGCATTGAATGCCTCACGTTGATTCTTTGCAGTGATTCCAGCAGCAACATTCCCAATAAGAGCATCAAGGTCATTTGAGTATGCACTACCTCCACCACCAACACCTGAGCCAGTTCCTGTACCAGCAGTTTTGACAGCTTTTGGTGCAAAATCTTTTTTGTTTTCAGCGACGAGTTTGTATTCACCAGTTACTGGGTCTTTTACATACTTCTGTTGTCCCTCGGTCAATGTGACTGTATTCTTTTCAGCGAGCGCTGTTTTTTCATTATTAACCATTTGTTCGAATGATGCACCACTTATTCCGTATGTACTTTCAAGTTTTGAGAGTTCCTCTTTTGTAAGAGTCTTTATGTCAACACCTTGTGCAGCAAACAATTTTGCTAGTTTACTTGCAGCCTCGGTACGTTGTGAGTCTCGTGTTGTGAGATATTTGATGTATTCATCAGCGCCTTTTTGTTTAGCCTCACGTTGTGTTTTAATTTGGTTTGAGTAATCTGATTCTACTTCACCATTAAGGTACGCAATTTTTGCCTCAAGTTCTGCATCGATTGAGTTTTGAATACTACGGTTAGTATCCTCCACTTGATTGTTTTCTGCTGTTGCAAAAGTAGATCCGAGTGTACCTGATCTAGCCTGGGTAGCATATGCTGTTCCTGCACGTCCAAGTCCTTCTTTGTATGCCTGTGCTTTCTTTTCAGCGGCAGCTAGGCGAAGAGCTGAAAATTGGTCATTGTATCGTGCTCGAATTTGGTCACGTAGTGTTTTTTCATCAATAGGTTCGTTCGCTATATTCTTTTGGTCGGCATAATAGCCTGAAAGTTCTGGACTCTCGAGATTTGATTTAAAGTCTGGTATTCGTGATGCCCGGTCAGCAATTGTACTTTTTGTTTGAGTTGGTATTGTTGGAGTAGTTGTCGATGATCCAAAGTTCAAAGTTGCCCCTGCTCGAATTCGGTTAGGGTCTTTGATTGATGGATTTGCTTTCAAGATTTCCGCGACGGTAGTACCTCGGGCTCGAGCAATCCCCGAAAGTGTGTCACCGTATGCAATTTTGTATGTTGTTGGGTTCATATATTTTATGTTTCGGGTTAGCTATTAAAATTTTGTTAGTGGTAAAAGATTAAGGAAAACAGCATAAACGTCTGTACTCGCAGTGTCAATGAAAGTTCTACCAGTAAGGACAAGGTACGCAGTTTCTGTACTTCCTTTGATTGGTACATACCCCAGACATCCAGGACCAGTAGGAAGTCCAGTATCAATAAGACCCGTTGGGTATGTTTTTGTACCAACGAGAGTACCAGCAAGAGTGTACTTTCTGATCGTTGTTGTAGGGTTTGAGAAACTTGTCAAATATACATATGTACCATCGAAAGATACGCTTTCAGTACTACCAAGAGTTGTGAAAGTAACATCAACACCAGTATCAGTCCAAGTAGTACCTGAGACAGTATATTTTGACCAAGATGCAGTACTTTGTTTTGCAATGTAAACAAAACCATTGGCAGAATCATAAAATAGTCCAACAGCATTAGGTAAAACTGAAAACTCAGTAGATAGACCTGTACAAGCAGTTGCATTTGCAAGAGTGTCTCCATCATAACGATAGTATCGACTGTTTGCCTCAACACCTCCAGCAGTTTGAACTTGATAAAGGTATCCTCCAACAACAACAAGACCACAAGCATTTGTGTCGTTAATAGCACTCGCACCAACAGTGTGAGTCATTATGTATTGACCAGTTATACCATCTCGAGCATATCTATTCATCGACATAGCACCATTACTATTTACCAAAGCGTATAGAACACTACCATCTGAAGTTGCAGCAATAGAACAGACAACAACATCTGATGCGGTACCTCGAATTCCAAGTAGTCTTTGAAAAAATGCAGGTGAAATAAGACGTGAATTAATATATCCATCTGACTTTGTTTGTACCACTTGGTTACTGTTACCTTCGAGTGTTTTGAAGTATAAGTCGGCTGTAGCAAACGCAACGTATCCATCAGTAGTATTTTTATATTTAATTGAACCACTCGCATATCCACCAGCAGTATTTGTTCCAAGGTTTGGGTGATTTGCATTATCTGCAGTAGAACATTGTGCCACTATCCAATATAGTGAACCCACCGTGAGTGATGAGTATTCGCTAGAAAAGATTGCTTGAAATTCTCCTGGAGTCAATAAAAGCCAATCTGCATTTGAAATTGTTACTGACGCAAGTGGTGTTCCACTTGCTGAACCAGCATTGTCTGCTTGAAGTGATATTGTTACTGATCCAGTGAATGTACCAGTATCGGGTGACTTATAAAGTGCGAATCCCCTCTCTTTTGTTCTTGTTGGAATAAATGACTGTGTAAGTATATTCTTTTTTGTTGTGGCGTCTGCCTCTCCGAATTCAATAGTTCCGTTTTGTGTTGTTTGTGTTTGGTCATTTCCGGAGATAGTTTTGTTGTCTTGAGTTACAAAAAGGTTTGTAGATTTTGGAGTACCAACAGTACCAGCGAGTGCCGCTTTTTCATTTGCAGTAAGAAGTGATGGGTCGTTTGGACTGACCGCAATTGGTGTTGTTCTTGTGACTGTGTGAGTACCAGATTGTGATCCTGAAGTGTTGACTGCTGCACCACCTAGCGTTGTAGAAAATTGGAAGGTGTTTGCTGTGAGGCCCGATGCTATGACGTAGTATGTTACACCTGCTGTTATACCAGTTGGGAGTGTTCCCGTTGTAGAGAATTTAATACTATCATTGACGATGAGACCGTGTGCTGTGAGAGTTGCGACTGCTGGTGTTGCTATGGTGATTGTTGGGTTTCCTTTCACTGTATCTGGACTCGCTGAGAGCATCGAAATACCACGGACTGTTGTACTAGCGTCTGGTGAGCCTGACGCCATTATTCCGGCTATGATTGTGTTTAGTGCGTCCACATCATCGACAAGCCACTTAAGGTTTACATAGTCTGTGATTTTAATTTCATCATTAATATCAGCGCCCTTCAGTGCACCAACCGAAACGTTTCCGAGACGATCGACACCGTATATTGCAGTGATTTCTTTTCCTGTGAGAGTACAAACAAAGTGCTGTTCGTTACTCTTCCCTTGGTTCACACAAAAGCAGTATTTCCCATTTGGAAGTGTTGCACCATCTTTAGTTGTGTTTCCTTGTAATGTTGCCGTTAATCCAGCCACAGAAATTGAAGTCGCCAAGTTTGTGGTGAAATTTGCTACTACTTTTGTATAAACCTTTGCCATATATTTTTATTATAACAATTCTAATAATTTACGCACCTTGATTTGTTAACGTACCGTCGAGTGATACCTTTTGTTTTCTCCTAAATCGTTTTGGTATTCGTTGCTCGAATGTAAAGATGTCCCAATCACTTATAAAATTAACTGAAAAATACCCATATCCCTCAGCAATGAACATTACTTTTCTTTTTCTGAACTTTCCTGTCCGTACTTTTATTTCAAAAAAATAGTTGTAAACAGTCACTGAATTTGGGTCATCTGATGTACTTCCACCAACCATACTTTCACCCACCATGCTTGATCCAATGGTACCCTGTGACGTGTTGTCTATAGTTTCCGCATCACCTCTGATGGTCCCCACTTTAGCGAATCCACCATTGTCTGTTTCGAGGTACACACCCACAACCTGTGATATTTGTATTTGTCCTTGGAATCTATTGCGTCGGTACTTCTTAAGAAGTTGTGACCCGTAAAGTTCTCCTTTACTAACCCACTTATTCTCTATCACTGAACCGTCGTTATCAAATCCAGTAAACAGTTTAAATGTGTTTTCAGAAACAGTATCACCTGCATACAAATCCCCAGCGTCTTTTTTTAAGCACTTCGCTCTGTATGAGTATGTGTCGACAGTCTCAGTAACAATATCTACTAAAATAATACGGTTGTTATATGTTGATGTCTTTTCTCGGCAAGCAATAACTATATAATTTTCCCACGTCTCCATTGCCGCCTGGTCATATGAGAATTTACTAAAATCATAGTGTGGCACCAAAATTGTTGGGACGATATTGTCTCCGAGTGGGTTTTTTTCGAGAACGGTCAATTGTGGAAAGTTCGGGTTTGCTGTGTTGATGAAAAGAATACCACGACCCGTTGAAGTCGCAGCTTGCCAGTAAGGAATACCAAGGTCTTTACGGTAAATTTCGTTAAATGGTTTAGTGTCTGTTGTGTCGAGTGTGAGTCGGTAGATGCAATACTGTTTGATTGAATAATACGAGTCATCGAGACCAAGTATCACATTTTGAATAGCATCACCACCTTCGTCTTGACGTATGACAAAGCCTTCACCCGCTACACGAGTGGCTGAATATCTAAAATCCGTTACACCTTTTTCGTTTGAGTTTTCCCAAGAGTATGAAACTCTCACTTGTGTAAGACTCGCTATTGGTGAAGTAAATGTAAGTGTATATGCACCTGTGATGTAGTTGATGGTCCCAGTCACTCCTGTACCTGTGATGATTCCATTAAAGTCATCAGTGGCAGTTATTCCTGCTGGGTTCATGTTGATAGAAATTCCAAAGCAGTTTGCTTTCGGATTTCCAGCTTTAAATGCAAGAGTCCCCGTGAAGACTGTCTGTGTTCCATTTCCAGTACCGAGCACCTCATTGGTCACGACCGTGTACACCACACCACCGGTCTGTGCATCGATGTATGATCCACGAATTCCAGTTGGGTCGTTTTCTATATCCCAAATAATCATACGCGCCTTGTCTATGATTCCCTTTGCTTTAAAGTTTTTTGCAGCATCGTACATGTCGATGTAGTTGCCCGGGAAAGCATTGTGTATTTTGAAAATTCCTCCACGTCCCATAGCAAAAGTAAATGAGCCTGAAAGAGATGTGTAGTTTGCGAAAATATAATCATGTGCAGCATTGAGGCCTGTGACGATATCTGTCCAGGTGGACCCATTCAAGTACTGAATTTTAGTACCGGCTTTTCGATACTGAACACGGCCACCGTTTGTTTTGTAACCAGTTCCCTCGTTCTGCACTTGTCCGGAAAGACCTCTGTTACCAACCAATTTTCTACCATACGACAAACTAATCTGGCCATTGAGTGTTGACCAGTTTAATGATTCGCTCGACGCGTCTTTTGGAATGACCTCGTCTTTATTTAAGTCATGTGTTCCTGATTTGAATTTGTCTATAACATGGTCTGCCATACTTTATTGTTGCAAAATGAATTTTGCGTTATAGCTTTTAAGATTGGACATGATGCGCAAGTATTGTCGTGTATTCTCTACGATGTTACTACGTGCTTTCTCTGTCTTTTGAATGACGTCGTCATCGATGAGCATTGCGTACACAACGATCATTGCATAGCTGTCCGGGATAACTAATGCTGTGTTTGCAGTTACGTCTGCTGGTGCATATTGGTAATCGAAGTCAAATGTACCACTCGCGGACGAGTCACCGAATACGATTCTTTTCTGAACTAGGTCTACCCAACACACGTTTTGTCCTTGGTGTTGCTTTCGTAGGCCCATTGGAATTATTTTGTATGGCACGCTACCACCGACAAATACCACCGGAATTGTCGGTGATGCATATGATTCGTCTTCTGTGTAGTTTGCCATTGGAAAGACAAAATCCGGGGCGACTATAGCAAGGTCTATATATCCACCAGTGAATGATCCTGTGACGTTCTTACGAAGAAATTCCCAGACACACTCAGTGTAGATATCATTGGCTTTTTCATTTGCCAGTGACAATTCTTGTTCCGTCGATAGCTCTGTAGTATCGTCGGTCCACAATTCAAATTTATTGATGATTTCTGATCCTATCATGGTGTTTATATTTTATTGATAATCCCCGGATGGGGCATGAGGAGTGCTCGACTTCACTCCTCATGCCCAACCCCGGGAGGGTTGAGCTAAGATTAGGCTTTAATCTTGACGCACACACCTTTCTTGATTCCATCCTTGAAGAGTTTTACCCCGTAGAGGACGAATGAACGAACGATGTCTGCCATTTGAAAAGGATCAGGGATTGCCTCACCTTCCACTTTGTCTTGAACGACCATGTCAATTGCACCTTTAATCATGAAAGGACAGTTGATTTGGTTGAAGTTCACGACAGCCGCTGTTGCGGTTCCACTGATTGGGAGACGGCCAGAGCCAGTCGTTGCAATAGTGAATTTGTTTGACGCTGGTACGTCAGTCGCAACGATACGGAGGTCTGCCCAGACTGACGCGAAGTAGTCAGGAGCGACATCTGTCCATGCGATGTATGTGGTACCTCCACCGGCACCTTGGTTCAAGGCAGCGACGAGGTTCGCACGGGTGTTTGCAGCAGCAGCACCAATCAAGACGTTACCTGGTGTGGAACCAATAGATGAAACGAATGTATAGGTGAATCCACCAATAACGAATGTCTGCGCAGCTGTAGGCTGTGCGTTGAATCCGATATCGATATCAGCTGAAAGGTTCTCAGACACATAAAGTTGTGCTGAACGAACTGGACCTGCAAAACCATTTTTCCAAACAGCTTCTGCGAGGTCGAACTGCTTACCCATGAGCACGATTTCAATTGACGCAACACCGAGTGAGTCGGTTACAAACACGAGGCTTGAGAGTTGCTTTCCTTTGATCTGCGCGCGAACGGTTCCGGCAGCTTTAGCAAGAGTCTTTTCGACTGGACTTGCTGGTGAGGTTCCATCGAGGTCGATAGGCGTACCTGCGGTTCCGCCGATGTTACCTGCGTCGAAGGTAGCGAATCCACGAGCGAGCGCGAGCGCATCACCGTCGACATATGTCGCTACTTTCAATGCGATTTGCATACCGAAGAATTCGGAAGGAGTCAAATTTTTCATTTGAATCTTTTCGATTCGGTCGACACGGCAAACCGCGACTTTTGAACGGTTAACGTCCAGGTTCTCTTTTTCATCAGAGATTGGGTCGATGGTGTAGTTCGTTCCCTTTGCGTAGTCACGAACACGGACACCGTCGATGATTGCACGAGGGCGAGCAACGGTGTTACCGTACTCGAGACCTGCACGCAATTCAGAGTTACAGACATCCATTGACACGGTCACATCCAAAAAGATGGTTTCGTATGAATTACTGAACTCTTCTTTTGCAATAGTTAAAGGCATAGGTTAGTTCTCATTTAAAAACTAGGCCTAGGTGTGGGGAGTCGATTTTTTAAGACTTGAAAATGTTTTTAGCTTTTTCTTTAAATTCAACTTTGTAACGAGTACGGAGTTTTTCGTCCGTCTTCATACGCTCTTGAATTTTTGGGTCTTTCCAGTCTACCTTCTCGTCATCTTCAATGACTGTTTGATTGCTACTTCCTCCATCGGTCCCGGCCTTGTTGGTCAGAAGTCCTGGATAAATAGAATCTACAATATCAGAGAATGATTTGGTCAGGTTTTCCTTGTCACTCAAGATGTACTGCTTAATTGCTTTGAGGTTCAGTTTCCCTTTAGCCTGTGGGAATGAATCGATGTAGTCATCATATTCATTCTCGATGGCCAGTTCCACTTTACGCAGTTGCATTTCGGCATCTACAGTCTTTTTGTTTTCAGGTTTTTTTTCTGGTTCGTCATCCTTCGCCTTTGGCGTTGTTTTGGGTACTAATGTTTCACCGAGAATACTTGCGAGTTCCTTAAGACTGGCCGGATCAAGGTCATTCTTTTCAGCAAACTCTTCAAGTTTGTCAATCTTCTGGGAGGGTTTAAGTCCTTCCGTAAGTTCCTCGATTTTTGCGACAAGTTTTGGTATTTCCGCGATCATTTCGGCCATACTTGCATTGTCACGTTTGACGTTTTTGAGTTCTCTGCGTACAGTTTTGAACTCCGAGAAGATGCTCCCACGTCCATTTGACTTTTTTTCTCCCGTAGGAGTTTCGTCATCTGGATCATCGTCGTCATCATCGTCGTCGCCGATTGTGGTTGTTTCCGCAATCTGAGCAATCGATTGTCCAGGTTTAGGCTTTGGTGCCTCATCTTTTTTTGGTTCGGGAGTTGCAACTGGTTTTTCCTCTGGCTTTTTTTCCGTTACTGGTGTTTCCACCGGCTTTGGTGCCTCGGGGGTATTTGGTTGTTCCCCAGCGTTAGATGAATTGCGTTTATCCGCAATCGCTGTACTGATTCTGTCTGGTAGTTCCATACTTTCAGTTGTGACGCTTTGTTGAAGTGATAGTCACATTGAGCCCCACTGCTTTAATTTTTCACCGGTGTCGCAAACCGGGAGTGACATTACACTTTTAGTATACACGCGTCTAGTTTTTCACACAAGAGGTATTCCCCACTTTCATCATGGTAATGTCGTAACATGATGAAAGGAGAGAGCACCCCTCGAGGTACTCGTAGCTTATCCTTCGCTTTCGTCTTCGTCGAAGTCTCCGGCTGCTACTTGCTCTACCATGATGTCGTACACTTTCGTGTGCTCTTCCAAGGCGAGTACTTCATTGCGCAGTACTTCCATCTTTACGATGGTGTAGCGCAATTCTTTTTCGTCCCACTCTTTTGCCAGTTCAATCAGTCGAGGAATGAGGGCATTGATTTCACTCTGCTTTTGCAAATAGATGGCTCGTCCTGACGCCGATCGGGCATTGTCTTGCAGGGTTCGAGCGCCATCGAGTGACTCTTTAAGTTCCGGATGTTTTGCGATGATATCTTCGTAGTTCATACTATTTTCTCATTTCAGCGAGGCGACGTTTCTCGCTCTTGGTTAACTGTTTTTGCTCTTCAGGAACTACTGCGTGGATGTCCGCAAGGTCCTTCTTGAGTTTGTTGTGTCGCTTGAGAGCGGCACGATACTTGAGGTCTGACTTCATAATTGATTCACTGATCGTGATGTAATTCACGAGTGCTGACCTCTTAACCTTTGGTAGTTTGTCAAACATTTTGAGGACGTCTGCGTGATGGTCCTTAATGTTTTGTAACACCGCTCTATCGAGTTTACGTTGTGAATCTGTTTCCTTGAGCACGCGTTGTGCATCCATGAAACTCATCACGACCTCTTTGAGTGAGAACGTAACTGTTTGATTGTGGAGTGTGACATCGTAGTCACCATCCTTTGTTTTTTTAACTGTATACTTTGTCGAATTTTTCATATATTTATGCTACTGCACTAGGGTCTGTTAAAGGGATATCCGTTGGGTTTCCGATAGCCTCCGGATCCACCATTTTCGTTGGGTCGAGTGGTTTTCCACCTCCAACACCTCCACCATTCTTTGCCATCTCCATCTCCATGTTCGCTTGGTCGAGCATTGTATTCTCGGCCTCGTTCTTCATGACTTTCTGTTCGACCAAATCCAGGAAGTCTTGGATACGTTGATGTGCATCAGTTGCCTTTTGGGGATTTGATTTATACATGCGTTGAATCATGTCGTCTCTATCCTGCCATAAGTCATTGAGTGACATTGCATAGTGTAGGTTTGCATTTCTTGGTACGATAACTTCTTTTCCGAGTACCAGTTTTTCGAAGTCTTCGTATGCACGGACGAGCATACCTTCCGATCCATCTTTTGTATCGAGGAGCGCACGCTTATCGTCGTCATTGAATCCTGTGAGTTCGAGTGTTTTCTCTCGCACCACAGTTTGGTTGTAAAGTGGGTCTTCTTTTGCACCAGTAAGCACTTCGAGTTTGTTGTCAGTCTGTGCTTTGTTCATCTGTTGCTCTGCTGCACTTGATTCGATGAGGATATCGTAGTCATGCTTGGTCGGCTTGAGGTCAGCCCATGTAATCTCTTCGATACCAATACCATTTGGACCAAGTATTTCGATGGCCACTTTCGATGTGAGATTTTGTTTCACATAGTTTTTATACAGCACAGCGAAGTCGTAGTATCCTTCCGAGTATTCTTTGTTGAGAAGTCCGAGTCGGTCTCCAAGGTTCTCTTTGTTTCCGTCGTAGATACCGAGCACTCCATCTTCATCTGACACTCCAGCAGCTTGCGCAGTCACACCAGACTCTCGGTCGACGATCATTTGCAGTTTGTCGAACACTTTGAGTGGTGTTTCGATTGATGGTGTAAGTATAGCTTTGACTGCTTTATCGACATCAGTGTTCCCAGTGATTTCTAGGAATCCACCTGTGCCGTACTTTGCTTGTGCAAGGTTCTTGATAAAGTCCACATTGATGGCGAGTTTCGGCTTGTTCACTCGGTCTGCATTGTCGAGCATTTGGTTGATGGATTTTTCCATCGCTTTGAACATGCGTCGTACACGTTCCAATGGAGAGATTGACCACCATTCAGAGTCATCCGGTGAAGTCGCGTAGGACCATATCGGATACATTTCTGTGACGTCACTATCTTTCCATGGTTCACATCGGATGCATTCACCAGATTTTGTGAGGAGCAAGATGTATCGTTCGTCTGTATCGTAATCGATAGTAAAGTGTTGGTAGAATAGCCAAACATTTTCATTTGCCATCTTCTTGCTCTTTGCTACATCATCCGGGTTTGCACTTGCCTGACGTTCGCTCTGGTCTTCTTGTGATTGGTCCGAGTAGTTTGACCCAGTGTTGATGAGTGCCTCTGTAGCTTTTTTGTCATATCTACCACTTTTTATACCATCGAGTAGTTGTTTCTTTGTTTTGCTCACACCCCACCATCCAAGGTGACGTGCTTTTTCTTTATCGTTTCCGCAGTCTGGGTCAATGTGGAAGTTGCGAGGTCTGATATTACTTAGTTCTGGATCGTAACCATCGAGACTACCTGCTGATGCATAGAGGAAGATTGCACGTCCGTATCGGATACCGTGACGCTTTCCCATACGGTCTTTCTTATCCCATCGTCCAACCTTTGCATCGCGTTCACGTAGTGCATTGAACTTCTCTGCTTTGCGCTTGTCTTCGAGTCCACCTTTTGTAAATTTGAATACGAGACTATTATCAATCTTCGAGAGAAGAGTTTCCTCGAATGATATCGCCTGAAAGAGTGGGACCTTTGACTTAGTCTCATCGTCAGCGATTGCATACGCTTTCATGAGTTGTTCGTTCTTTTTCCACTCCGAGTCTCGCTTTCTTCGGTAGTCGACGTCGAATGCTATCTCAGCCATCGCCTGTTGCACCAATTTTTCTTTAAGTTTGTAGTGTGTCTTCATAGTTTTTTTAGGTGTTAATAATATTCTGATTTAATTCTACACCTGTGAGAATCTTT
>ERZ724505.1328-NODE-1328-length-13678-cov-6.900829_pt1 | contig 13678 bp, 15 predicted proteins | sample MGYA00376038_ERZ724505 | MGnify/ENA primary metagenome ERZ724505 (study PRJEB28724, sample SAMN07190884) | wastewater metagenome | isolation source: effluent of sewage treatment plant in Hong Hong | place: Hong Kong | collected 2016-03-17 ... | reverse complement strand
GCAATCAAGCCAGCGCCAAGCACATGTCCGGGCGGTTTTTGCAGACCTTCCTTAGTGGGCGCAAACCATTTGTTCGCAAACTTCAGGAAAGGAATTTGTCATGTTCTATTTGAAAAACGTGCCCCAAATCGAACGCGTGGTGCGTGGGGTGTTGGGTGCCTTGCTGCTGGCCTACGCAGTCATCAACTGGGATGATGCGAGTGTGGGTTCGGTGTTGGCTGCAACGGGCGGGGCGATGGTGCTGACCGGACTGGTGGGCTTTTGCCCCATTTGCGCCATGGTGGGGCGCAGACTGGACAAGGAGGCATGACATGGTGGCCCAGGCGTCAACCGATTTGATTGTGGCGGCGCAGTCTGGTGACGCTCTCGCGCTGACGCGTTTGTTGGCGGTGTGCCAGGCCGATGCTCGGCGCTATGCCCGCCGGCATTGTCATGCCAGCGACGTGGACGATGCGGTGCAGGAGTCGCTGCTGGCAATATCGCGCAAAGTGTCAGGCTTGAAGGCGGCTGCGGCGTTTTCTTCGTGGCTGTTCGTGGTCATCAAGCGCGAGTGCCGGCGCCTCGGTCGGGCGCTGTTGCTGATCGAGCCACTGGATGAAGCAGTCATGGAGCGGCAGTTGGCCGCGCGCAGCGACGAGGCCTTGCGGGTGGATCTGGCCAAGGCCCTGGAATCTTTGCCGCCGCACTATCTGGAAGTGGTTCTGCTGCGCGACTTTGAGGAACTGACAATTGCAGAAATGGCCGAGCGCCTGAATGAGCCTCCGGGCGCGATCAAGAGCCGCCTGCACCGGGCCCGTGAGTTGGTGCGCGAGTATTTGACCGGGCATTAGGGGGCTGGGTATGGGCCTCGCCCTGTCGCCACAGGGCTGGGGTCTGTCCCGCATGGGTTTTGAACACCCGCACGAAGAAGCTGACGTTTTCGTAGCCGACCTCGTACGCAATGGCCTTGATGGATTGGTCGGTGGCCAGTAGCAGCTTCTTGGCCTTGTCCACGCGCACTTTCTGCAAATACACATTGGGCGACAGGCCGGTGGCAGCGTGGAAGCGCCGCTTGAGCGTGCGCTCGGCCATGCCCACTTCCTGCCCCATTCGTTCAATGGTGAGGTCGTGCGCATGGTGGGTTTCAATCCACTCCTGCAAAGTCAGGATGGCGTCATCGCAGTGGTTGCGGTGCCCTGGTAAGAGCGGGGTCAGTTTTTCTGGGGCCGACACCAACAGGTGGGTGGCGACTTGCTGCGCGAACGCATCGCCTCGGTCCAGCGCCAGAATTTCCAGCAAGGCGTCAAAGCCGCCCATCAATGAGCCGGTGCTCCAGATGCCCTGGGCCTGCAGGCAAGAGGGGTGGGCCACAAACTGGCTGTGGGGGTAGCGCTGGGTCAAAGGGCGGACAAAGGCCCAGTGGGTGGCCAGCAAGACTTCCTGGTGTGTGCCCATGGCCGCCACAAAGCAGGCCCCGGTGGTCAAGGTCAGAATGCGGGCGCCTTCGGCCTGGCGAGCCATCAGCCATTTGACCAGACGAGGCTCGGGCTCAAACCCCTGGGCGAGCCGAATGCCTTCCACGGCGGGTACCACCACCAGGTCATACGCTTTGGCCCGCGTGATGGCCCGGTTCACAGAAAGCGTGTGGCCGCTGGCCGATTGCACAGGCTTTCCGCTGGCGCTCAACACGTCGACTTGATAGCCCGATGGCTGCAGCCAACGCTGGTCGAGCAGGGCCACCACCCGAAAGAAGTCGGTGACGGAAAAAACGCCCAGGCCCCAGCAACCCTCGTAGGCTAGAACCGCAATTTTCTTGGCCATATGTTTCGCTGCAGCCTCACTAGATGCCTTGCCATTGATGTGGCCCGATCAGACTATGAATGCGCCCGTTTGGATCTATCCGTTCACGGGCGTTCTGCCTACCATGAACTCATTCTGACGCATGTCGCCATTTTCTGAGTGGCGATTTTCAATAGGAGTGTGGTGATGGAAATGGCGGAAGTCAACGAGATGGATTGGTTCGCAGAGAAGCTGGGTGTAGAGCAGGTAAAAGCCAGCTTTGATCAGGCCATTTGCAAGGTGATTGTGGGGGCAGACCACCGCAATGTGCTGGGTGGGGTTCACGGTGGCTTGATCTTCTCTCTGGCCGACATGGCCTTTGCCGCGGCCTGCAATGCGGGCGAGGGCACGTACATTGGCCTGCAGGCAGACATCCGCTACATGGGTGCCGCGCGTGACGAGGTGCTGACTGCCACGGCGCTTCGCGTGGGCGGCAGCAAGAAGTTCGCCCACTATGAAGTGATGGTGACCGATGGACAAGACAACCGGGTGGCCTTGTTTACTTCTACCGCTTACCGGCTAAGCTGAAGCAGGCTTTGTGCGGTGCCTCTGCATGTGAATCAGCGCCAGGCGCTGACCTCGTTTGGACTGGCGCTCTTCTGTGGCGTAGGGCTGAAAGCCCAATCTGGGGTACAGCAGCAGGCCCGCCACATTGGTGTTGAAGCAGGCAATGGAAACGGCTTGCGCTTGGTACTTGTCAAAGGCCAGTGCGGTCATGTGTTCGATCAAGGCCGAGCCGAAGCCCTGGCCACGCGCTTCGGGGGCCACGATCACATTGCCAATGGCGCAGCGGCCGCCGTGCTCCCATTGGTAGAAGTTCGCAAAGCCAATGACCGAACCATCCAGTACTGCCACCGTGGCATCTTGGCGCTGTTGAATGGCATGGGCCAGTTCGGTGGGCTGCAACGGAAACTGGGCGCGTGGAAACATGAAGAACAGCTCGTCTTCGCTTTGCGGCAAGCTGCACAGACGGGGCAGGTCTTGTTCCAGTACCTCACGAAAAACCAGGCTGGGCGGTCGTGATGCAGTCGCGTCCGCAAAGCCAGCTGGGGCCTTGGGCGGGGTGAGTTGGGTGGCGGCTACACGCCTTAGGTTCTGCAAAATCTCTGCGGTGTCTTCTCGCAGATAGCGGCCTATCCATTCGACCACGTTGATGGTGGCTTCCAGTTGCGGCTTGCTGAACTGCGCCAGTCGTTCTATGAAGTCTCGGTCGTTTCTGGCCCTGAGCCTGGGGCTGAGCGCAAACAAGATGGCATCAACACCTTGGCTCAGTTCCTCCGGTTCTTCCACGGCAGCCATGAGATAGGCAGGAAGCCAATAGTGAAAGGCCTGTGGTGAGAAGAACGACGAAATGGCCGACGAACGCGCCCGCAGCATGGCCACACTGTGTCCCTGCCAGGTGGTGCCGGCAAAGTACTCGGTGATGCCTTCGTCGTCGTACGAGTAGGGGGTGAAGATGTTGTCGTCGCCCGGATGGGCCACATCGGCCCAGGCAGCTTTCACGATTGCGATCAGTGCATGCTGGCTCATGGGGTGGGCCTTGCCTTACGAGAAAATGGAATGTCCATGCAATGAATGCGGTGAAGGGGATGCGCGAAAATCTTGGCCATGACTGAAGCGGCTGTTCCCCACCCTGACCCCAAACCCGAACCTCCTGAGGCGCCAGACATCAATGCCTGCTGCGCCAGTGGCTGTGATCCGTGCATTTTCGATTTGCATGACATGGCCATGGATGAGTATCGAAAGGCGCTTCGCGCCTGGCAGGCGCGACAAGACGCGGCCAACTTGCCTCAGTAGTGTGGGGCGGGGTCGGCCCCGTTGAGGAAGGTGGAATAGTCGCGAGCTTTATTGGCTTGGGTGTGTAGCAGTTCCTGGGCAACTTGTTCGGCTGTTGGGGTCAACATGAGTTTGTTGCCAATGTGGACTACGGGCAAGGTGTATCTGGGCTCTTTGAATTTGGGGCCCAGCTTGTAGTTGAGTTCGTCGCTAATGGCGCTGATGTTGATGTCGGCAAAGATGTAGGGAATGCCTTGGGCTGCCAGGCCTCGACGGACTGCGAGGGTAAAACCACATGTTTCGCGACCATACACAACGATGGTTTCCCCGGTTGGGAACAGCCGGTCCCGATTGACGTAGCAATACACACTGAACAGCGTGGGAATCAATACCACCAGGGACAGCAGCGTGGCGCGGACAATGATGCGCCAGCGGGGGCGCGCGGCGGGTAGAGGGGGAGGAGCGAAGTCGGTCATGCCCGTGCCTCACGATTCAATGATCTGGCTGTGCGCTAACTCCGCAGCCAGGCGGTCGAGGTTTTGCTCGTTGGCGGGTTCGACAATGTGGCGAACCGCCTGTGCCACGGCGGGGTCGTCAAATACCTGTCGCCATTCCAGCCGGGTGCCTTCGGCTTCGGCCTGCAGGGTCATGGTCAGCTCAAAGTGGGGGGCGCAGACATGCTTGATAACCACTCGCCGGTTGGGTTCGATGACGGTGAACATGGATTCGTTTGGGTAGACCGTGCCATCGGGGCCCACCATGTCAAACACCCATCGACCTGAAGGCTGGAATTCAAAAATTGAAAAGCGGTTGGCGAAGCCTTGTGGCCCCCACCAGCGAGCCAGGCGGTCGCCGTTCTGGATGGCGTCAAACAATGCCGAGGGGCTGGCGGAGAAGAGCCTGCTGGTGCTGAAGGTGGTCATGACATCGCGCTCCCATTTTGAATGGGGCTGATTAAAGCACCTCTTGGCGGTCGTGGCTATCATGGCTCCGGTTCACATTCAGCTGGAGCAAGGCATGAGCACATCGGGCTATGACCTGGTCGTATTTGGGGCGACCAGTTTTGTGGGGCAGATCCTGACACGGTATCTGGCTGAGCACTTGGCGCAGCACAGCGAGCCGGTTCGTTGGGCCATTGCCGGGCGGTCTGCGGCGAAGTTGCAAGAGGTCAAGCAGGCCTTGGGGGCGTTGGGACAAGACCTGCCCATTCTTGTTGCCGATGCAGCCAATGAGTCTGATTTGCGTGCCTTGTGTCAGCAAACGCGGGTGGTGGTGTCGACCGTGGGGCCCTACGCGCTGTATGGCGAGCCCTTGGTGAAAGTGTGCGCGGAAACCGGAACCGACTATTGCGACCTGACTGGCGAAGCGCAATGGATCCGCAAGATGATCGAGCGCTACGAAGGCGCGGCCCGGCAATCGGGGGCGCGCATTGTGCATTGCTGTGGGTTTGATTCGGTGCCGTCTGACATGGGGGTCTATTTCCTGCAGCAGCAGGCCATGAAGCAGTGGGGGGCACCGGCATCGCGCGTGAAGATGCGGGTGAAAGTGCTCAAGGGGGGCGCGTCGGGTGGCACGGTGGCCAGCATGATTCAAGTGGTGAAAGAGGCTGCGGCCGACCCCGCCTTGCGCAAGGAGCTGCGCAATCCGTATTCGCTGTGCCCTAACGGGCATGGGCTGACTGCACGCCAGCATGCGGTGCAAGCTGTGGAGCAGGATGAGGATTTGAATGCCTGGGTAGCGCCGTTTGTGATGGCCGCCATCAACGAGCGGGTGGTTCACCGCAGCAATGCCTTGTCAGAGCGGGCCTACGGAGCCGGCTTTACCTACAACGAAGGGGTGTTGACGGGGGCTGGGCTGAAAGGCCGTATGAGCGCCACGCTGATGGTGGCCGGTCTGGCTGGCTTCATGCTGGGCGTGGTGATGGCGCCCACGCGGGCGGTGCTAGAGCGTTTCGTGCTGCCCAAGCCGGGGGAGGGGCCCAGCCCGCAGGCCCAGTTAGCGGGCCGGTTTGATTTGCGGTTTGTGGGGCGCAACGAGCAAGGCCAGGTTTTGCAAACCCGTGTTACGGGCGATCGCGATCCAGGTTATGGCTCGACCGCGAAGATGTTGGGGCAGGCTGTATTGAGTCTGGCCCTGGACCATGTGCAAAACGGCGTCAAGGTTGGGCGAGCGGGCGGTTTCTGGACGCCAGCCACGATGTTTGATGATCGCTATGTGAGCCGCTTGTCTCGATATGCAGGCGTGCAATTCGAGGTGGTCTGACCACTGCGATGTCAAGAACCCGGGGGCCGGGTTCAGCAGCGGCCCGAGCGGCGGCTGCGAGGCTGAAGCTTGTCCAGTTCGGTGATTTGCTGCTTGAGCAGAATCAGCAGGGTGCGTGCGTCGTCTACAGGAATCGACAGGCAGCTGGTCACACCGTTGTCGTCACGCGCCGAGCGGGGCATGACCAACACATCCACGCCCAGTTCAATCAGCCCTTTGTCGTGTTTGACGGACTTGATGCGTTGCAGTTCGATGTCGTAAGTTTTCATGGGGCTTGTTCCGCTGTAGGCAAGGCCCCCGCCACGCAGATGGTGGCGGGAGGCCCTCTATTGGATCAGAACTTGCGGTTGTAACTCACGCCGAGCAGTTGCAGGCGAGTTTTGTACAGGCCCTTGGTGGTTTCACCGTTGCCGGTGCAGGCTGTGCTCAGTGGCGAGCAGTCGTTGCTGTAGTTGCCTTCGACTTGATCGAACTGAACGTAGCTGTAGGCCAGATCCACGCTGGAGGCGGCATCCAGCTTGTAGCTCAGGCCGGCCGACAGCCAGGTGCGGTCGCCATCGGGCAGGGCGGGGTGGGTCAGCTCGCTGCTGCGAACAGGCGATTGGTCCAGAGCCACGCCACCCTTGAGCACGGTACGCTCGTTGAGGCGGTAGTTGGCACCCACCGACACGCGGAAAGTGTCGCGCCAGCGTTGGCGGATCACCTCGTCACCCAGTTGGCTACCGGGGAACTCGATGTGCAGGTCTTGCAGACGCGAGTTGCGGGTCCAGGTCACGTCAGCCATGGCGGCCCAGGTGGCGTTCAACTGGCTGAACACGTTGGCCGATACGGTCTCCGGCGTCATCAGCTTCACGCGACCATCGGAGTTGACCTTGTGCGACGAATTCTGCAGGAAATGGTTGACGATGGGGTCTGTGGTGACGGTGGAGAAGTCCCAGATCGTGTCGCCCTTCAGCGTGTGGCTGATGGGGGAGCGATAGGCCAGACCGAAACGAGTCGAGTCGCTCAGGTCGACCAGATAGCCCAGGTTGAAGCCGTAGCCCCAGCCGTCGCCCTTGATTTGAGCATGCGCATCTTGGGCGGAGGCCAGAACAGCCGGATTGCCGCCCTCGGCTTGAATGGCGGAGATCACTGCGCCACCGACACCAGCGGCGGCCAGGGCAGCGATCGAACCCGGCACGTCAACCGCCTGGCTCAGCTTGGCTTTCATGTACTCAGCCGTCAGGCCAAAACCCACGGATTGGCGCGCGTCGAGCTTCCATGCCAACGAAGGGTTGATCGCCAGCGATGCCAGTTCGATCGACTTCAGTGCATAGCGGCCTTGCCAGGTCGAGCCGTAGTTCAGCTTGGCGGCATAGGGCACGTACACGCCCAGACCCCAGGTGAGGTCGGCATTGAGCGCACGGCTCAGATAGAAGGTGGGCACCAGAGCGTGGTCGGGCGCAAAGCCGGAGGGCGTGGTGCCTCCGGTGGACGAGCCGGTGAAACGGGTTGAGCCGTGGTCTTGGTAAGACATTTGCGGCACGACCAAGGTGCCGCCCAACTGGTACTGCGAGCCCGAAAGCTTCGACAGCGCAGCGGGGTTGAAGAACTGAGCCGAGGCGTCGGCCGCCTCAGCGGCATTGGCATCGGCGGTGGCCTGCGCAGACACGGTTTGGGAACCAAAACGGTAGCCAGAGGCCCAGACGGGCGTGACCGAGGCTGCGAGCAAGATTGGGAACAGGAACTTTTTGGACATGAATGTGAAGGAAAAAAGCTCCCCAGGCTTTACTTATGGTGATACGTACTTGAACCTGCCTCCTGGGCTGCAGGTTCGCACGCCTGTGATCTTAGACCGTGTGACGCAATATGACGCGCGAAACGTGTGTCGTGCTTGACGAAACAAACGGAATTTGGCACTGAGTTATCTCGTAAAGTGTGCCAGTCGAAAAATGACCCTGTTGTGCTCTGGCCCAAGGAGATCTGCCGTGACTTCGATTTTTGACCAACATCTGCCCCGTACCGAGGCCAACTTTGCGGCCTTGTCACCCTTGAGTTTCATTGAGCGCACGGCAGAGGTATACCCCGACCGTTTGGCCATTGTTCATGGCCCGCTGCGACAGACCTGGGCCCAGACTTACCGCCGTTGTCGTCAATTGGCCAGTGCCTTGCAACAGCGCGGTATTGGCAAGAATGACACCGTGGCCGTGATGCTGCCCAACACCCCGCCCATGGTTGAAGCCCACTTTGGGGTGCCCATGGCGGGGGCGGTGCTCAATGCGCTCAACACCCGATTGGATGCCGAAGCCATTGCCTTCATGCTGGACCACGGCGAGGCCAAGGTGGTGATCGTGGACCCCGAGTTCGCGGCGGTGATGGGGCGCGCTTTGGCGTTGCGCCAAGCGACCCACCCCATGCTGATCATTGAAGTGAAAGACGATTTGTTCGGCCCCACACGCCAGCCCCTGGGCGGCGTGGACTATGACGAGTTCATCGGGGGAGGTGACCCTGCCTTTGCCTGGTCATTGCCAGCTGACGAATGGGATGCCATCGCCCTGAACTACACCAGTGGCACGACAGGTAACCCGAAGGGGGTGGTCTACCACCACCGCGGGGCGGCCACCAACGCGATCAGCAATGTGCTCGAATGGGACATGCCCAAGCATTCGGTGTACCTGTGGACCCTGCCCATGTTCCATTGCAATGGCTGGTGCTTCCCATGGACCGTGGCCGTGCGTGCCGGCGTGAACGTGTGCTTGCGTCGCGTCGATGCGCAAGCCATTTTCGATGCGATTCGCGAGCATGGCGTCACGCATTACTGTGGCGCGCCCATCGTGCACGGCATGTTGGTGAATGCGCCTGAGGCCATGAAGGTGGGCTTGCCCACCGGCGTGAAGGCCATGGTGGCCGGGGCGGCGCCACCTGCCGCCATGATTGAAGGCATGGAAAAACTGGGCTTTGACTTGACCCATGTGTATGGCTTGACCGAGGTGTATGGGCCTGCCACGGTGTGCGCCAAGCACGATGACTGGCAGAGCCTGGACATTGGCGAACGCGCCCGCCTCAATGCCCGCCAGGGTGTGCGATACCACCTGGAGCGCGACGTTCGCGTCATCAACCCCGACACCATGCAGCCCGTGCCGCAAGACGGCGAGACCATGGGCGAAATCATGTTCCGCGGCAACATCGCCATGAAGGGGTATTTGAAGAACCCCAAAGCCACGGCCGATGCCTTTGCGGGTGGCTGGTTCCACAGCGGCGACCTGGCGGTTCAATACCCAGACGGTTACATCAAGATCAAAGACCGTAGCAAGGACATCATCATTTCCGGTGGCGAGAACATCTCGTCCATTGAAGTGGAAGACGTGCTGTACCGGCACCCCGATGTGCTGACCGCCGCCGTGGTGGCCAAGCCAGACCCCAAATGGGGTGAAACCCCTTGCGCCTTTGTGGAATTGAAGGCTGGATCGATGGTCACACCTGAAGACATCGTCGCGCATTGCAAGCAGCACCTGGCTGGCTTCAAGGTGCCTCGCGAGGTGGTGTTTTGCGAGGTGCCCAAAACCAGCACCGGTAAGATTCAGAAGTTTGAACTGCGCAAGCTGGCGGGATCGAAATCGGCCATTGACGTTTGAGCGACAGGTTCCCCCCAAAGAAATGCCCCCTTTGGGGGGCGTTTTGCCTGGCTAAGTATGCGTTAACAGGCGCTATCAAATAAGCGCTTCAGTTGCTTGATGTGATGTCGATACCGTCAGGTAACTCTGACTACATTGCGTCTTTCCGCTTATGTACCGCCGAATTGCCTCTTGGGGACTGACCTTTCTGACGCCGGGCTTGGTCCTGATGCGTCGGATGCGGTTGCGTGCCAAGTTGGCGCTGCTGGCTCTGGTGGTGCTGGTGCCGGCGGTCTTGCTGATGGGCTTGGTGACAACGCAGGCCGTGGCAGAAATCGATGATCTGAACCGCAAGTTGGATGGGTCGGCCGTCGCCGCGAAAGTGGTTGCCCTGGTGAAGGCCTCGCAAAAGCAACGCGGGCTGATCTATCGATTCAAACGGGGAGATCAAACCGTCGCAAGTGACATTCAGGCGCAATCCGAGCGAGTCCGCGAAGCGCTAGAGGCAGCCCGAAAGGCTACTTCTGACGGAGAACGATTTGTTTTAGGGGGGCGTTGGCGAGAGGTGGACGAGGGGGTGAGGCGTCTGATCTCGCCGCCGCCGGATGTCAGTGCAGAAATGGCATACCGCGACGCGATCCGAACGGTCGTGCTGACACGATCCCTGTTGCATCAGGTTGGCGAGAAGTCTGGCTTGTTTTTTGATTCGAGTCCAGTGTCTGCGTTGTTGACCGATTTGCGACTGGAGCGCGGGGTTCCCTTGATGGAAGAGCTGGGCCGTTCTCGTGCGAGAGGATCTGTGTGGTTGTGGGGCGGTGGAAAAGATGAAGGTGATGCTGCGCGTTTGGCGACATCGATTGAGCGTGTGGACGCGCTACTTTTCGACTTGAATGAACGTCTGGAGGCCCTGCAACGGGTGGGCGATCCAAGTATCCAGACATGGACTGGGGCACAGCGGGCGGTCGCTCAATATGTCGCGCATGTGCGGCACTTGATCAGCGAGCCCAGCGCGCGACATCAGGAGCAGGCGGCATCCTTTTTTGGCATGGCGACTGCGGCCATTGAAAGCGTGGAGTCCGCGCAACTGCACAGCGCCAAGTCGCTGGAGCGTGTGTTGCAGGCCAGACGAGATGATGTTCAGGATCGACTCTGGTTGAGTGGTGCGGCGATGATTTCGGGCGTATCTCTGCTCGTTTATCTGATCCTCACTTTTGTCGTCAGTTTTGGTTCTGGCCTGCGAGATATTCAAAAGGCTTTGTCTGACTTTGCCTGCGGCAATCTATCGACCAAAGTCTGTGTAGATGGCAAGGATGAGTTGGCCAGCATCGGGCTGGCGGCTGAGCAGGTTGCCGAGCGTTTGTCCAACATCGTCAGCGAAATCCGCAGCAGCGCGATGCGATTGAGTCAGACGGGCGAGTCGGTGGCGGCGTCGGCCAGCGAGTTGGCTGATCGCACCGATCAACAAGCTCGGCACATCGTGCAAACAGCAGAAGTGGTGAGTGAGCTGAGTGTGGCTGTGGCGGCCAACGCCGATGCTTCGAGTGAGCTCAATGGCTCGACCATGCGCTTGCGAGAAGATGCACAAGCCAGTGGCAAGCTGATGCAGGAAACCGCGCAGGCGATGGCCGATCTGGAAGCCAGCTCAAGGAAAGCGGGTGAAGTGATTGGTGTGATCGATGGCATCGCATTCCAAACCAACATTCTTGCGCTCAACGCGGCTGTCGAGGCGGCGCGTGCGGGCGAGGCGGGTCGAGGGTTTGCTGTGGTGGCCAGCGAGGTTCGCGCTTTGGCACAACGCAGTGCCACCGCTGCAGCCGAGGTCCGGCGTTTGCTGGAAAATTCGAGAACTCAGGTGGACTGTTCGTCCAAGCGATTGCATGTTGCAGTGGATTCCATATCAGGCCTGGTCGATGGCGTGATGTCGGTTTCCGAGTCTCTCAAGGGCTTGGCTGACTCTAGTCATCGCCAGAGTTTGAGTCTGGCTGAGGTGGCTCAAAGCGTTGGCAATCTCGACGCGTTGACCAAAATGAATCAAGACATGGTCAGTCACTCCACGGACGCCGCTCTGGAGTTGATGGACCGCGCTGGGGCGCTGGCCAATGACGTTTCTGCCGTGCAACTGCGACAGGGATCGGCGGACGAGGCTCGCAATCTGGTTGATCGCGCGCTGTCGCTGATCCAGCGGATGGGGCTTGAGCCTGCCATGGCCGAAATTCGCCAGCCAGGCAGTGGCTATGTTGACCGCGATCTGTACGTGTTCATTACAGATCGCCGGGGTGTGTACATCTTGCACGCGGGCGATACCAGGAAAGAAGGGCATCGTGTGCATGAGGTGCCAGGTATCGACGGAGACGCATTTGTGGCCGACGCATGGGTTGCAGCCAATGGCAATCATTGGGTGGATTACGTCATCGTGAACCCCATCTCCGGACTGCCACAGAAAAAGACCAGCTACGTGTTGGCTCTGGACGGCGAGCGTGTTCTAGGGTGCGGTTTCTATCGCCATGAGGTGGCGCATGTGGAAGGCGTAGCTGACCTGAGTTGAAGCGGCGGTCATGACCGGCATACGCCGTGGGTGGTCTACCCAGGAATTTCCGCTTCCACTAGCTGGCTCAACAACTGCAGCGATTCCTGCCAGCCCAAGTAGCAACCTTCCACCGGAATCAGGGCTGGAATGCCTTCTTGCACGATGTGGACATCGGTGCCGCAGGACACGGGGCGGAGCACCACCGTGGTGCGCATGGTGCCCGGCAGATTGGCGTCGTCAAACGCATCGGTATGCACGATGCGCTCGTTGGGGACCAACTCCAGATACTGGCCGCCAAAGGAATGCGTCTGGCCATTCGAGAAATTTGTAAACGACATCTTGTAGCTGCCGCCCACCTTCACGTCGAGGTGATGCACCTTGGCGGTGAAGCCGTGGGGCGGAATCCACTTGCACAGGGCATCGGCATCGAGGAAGGCACGGTAGATGCGATCAGCGGGGGCGCGCAGGACGCGATGCAGTGTCACGGTGCCAGATGTGCTCATGGGATGCTCCTGTCTGAATAAGGTTGGCGACATCATCGTCGGAAATCGGCTTGGCACCAAGACTGGCCTATGCTTGTGGCATGAAGCCAACCCGCACCTTGCTCATCGTTTACCACTCGCTGACTGGGGGCACTCGCCAGATGGCGCAGGCAGTCCAAGCCGGCGCACAGCAAGCCAGCCGCCATGAGGGGAGCGAAGAGTTGCTGCGCGTGCGTTTGCTCACGGCGACCGAGGCGGGGCCCATCGATGTGCTGGAGGCCGATGGCTACGTGTTCGCCACGCCCGAGAACCTCGCGGCCATCAGCGGTTTGATGAAAGATTTCTTTGACCGGTGCTACTACCCGGCGTTGGACCAACTCAATGGACGGCCCTACGCCACGCTGATCTGCGCGGGCAGCGATGGCCACAATGCTGCGCGGCAAATCGACCGCATCGCCACCGGGTGGCGCCTGAAATCGGTGGCCGAGCCTCTGATCGTGTGCACCCATGCGCAAACGCCCGAAGCCATAGCTGCGCCCAAACACATCCATGCCGACGACTTGGCGCCATGCCGGGCCCTGGGGGAGGCGCTGGCCACAGGCTTGCTGTTGGGTGTTTTTTAATTCAGTACACCAGATTGCCCACATGCGTTAGGATGAGAATTAATCTTATGTGGCGACGCTTCCTGCTTCTTCTGCTGTGTGTCTTGATCCCTCTGAAGGCCGTGATGGCCACAGAGTGTGATTGCCCGCATGCCGCAGAAATGATGGGCTGGATGGTGTTGGACGCCTCGCCTCAGCACGAGGTGCATCATCACCATGATCATGGCGCGTCTTCTCATGGAGACGACCAAGATGGGGCCGATCACCTTGACGACCATTGCGTTGGCACCCTGGGCTGGTTGCTGCCTTCTGCATTGAGCCTGACCCATCGTCTCAGCATGCCCCACGCCACACCCGAGTGGCTCGACCGCCCTTTGCCTGCCCCCGTTCTCGAACAGCCTCCGCGCCCGCCGCATCGCCAGGCCTGAAGCGCCTCGGGTGAGGGCCCTTGCGCCCGCTCGAGCGCCAGATTCCGTTTCGGACTTCTGACTGCCTTCGAGAGGACTTTCCTGTGTTCTGTTTTCATTCTGCCGCCAGGCAGACCTGTGGCCGTTTGGGCTGTGGGTTGCTGGGCGTGGCGCTGGCCGTGATGGCTGCAGCGCCGGGAGGCGCCTTGGC